>OCJO01000038.1_pt1 | contig 19074 bp, 20 predicted proteins | sample 1538891 | NCBI WGS metagenome assembly OCJO01 (sample SAMN04571733, study PRJEB22368) | human gut metagenome | biome: human gut; material: stool | host: Homo sapiens | place: Luxembourg | collected 2013-01-11
ATTGTGATAGGTGACTGGAGTTCAGACGTGTGCTCTTCCGATCTCAAAAAGATATATATGATATGATGGCAAGCTTAACTAGTTTAGTAGAACAACATATAAGAGATTATCCAGAAGAATGGTTCTGGCTTCATGATAGATGGAAATATGTTGAAAGAAAGAAAAAAGAAGCAAATAACTTGCAGTAAATAGCGTTGTCTTGTAAAATAATTATATATAATTTTTAGGAGGACGACGATGATAAAGCAAAAAACAATTGCGGTAGATATTTCATATACTGGAATTGGTCTGCATTCAGGCACAGAGGTTAATATGAAATTGCGTCCTGCTCCAGTAGATACAGGAATTGTATTTATTAGAACGGATTTACCAGAAAAAACACAGATAAAAGCAATAGCAAGTAATGTTACATCTACATTAAGAGCGACAACGATTAGTAATGGAGATGTCAAGATTTTTACAATAGAACATTTAATGTCAGCACTATTTGCTAGTGATATAGATAATTGTTATATTGAAATTGACAGTGAAGAACCACCAGTAACAGATGGTTCAGCAAATGTTTTTTTAGAATTGCTAGAAAAAGCAGGAATAAAAGAACAGGAAAAAGAAGCAGATATAATAACAATTGATAAAGTATATCGTATAGATGATAAAGAAAGATTTATAATGGTATTGCCTTATAATGGTTTTCGTGTGAGCTTTACTTCCATAAATCCACATCCATTAATTGGTATACAATATCATGATTTTGAATTTACTAGTAAAGATTTATATAAGAAGGAAATAGCTATAGCACGAACTATTGCTTATGAAAAAGAAGTAGAAGCTTTACGTAAAATGGGATTAGGTTTAGGTGGAAATTTAGATAATGTAATCGTCTACAATGATGAAGGTTGGATGAATAAACTTCGTTTCCCAGATGAATTAGTTCGTCATAAAATTTTAGATGCTATTGGTGATTTGAGATTAGCAGGTAGAATAAAAGGTCATGTAATTGCTGTAAAATCAGGTCATGAATTAAATACAAAGTTAGCAAAGAAAATTCTTGCAGACTTTACTTAAGCAGAAGAGAGGTTATACTATGAGAATTGATATTCCTGAAATTGAAAAAGTTTTACCACATCGTCCCCCATTTCTATTGATCGATCGTATTATTGAATTAGAACCTATGAAATATGCAGTAGGTATAAAGAATATTTCTATAAATGAAGACCAATTTAGAGGACATTTTCCAGGTCATCCAATTATGCCAGGTGTGTTAATTTTAGAAGCAATGGCACAAGTTGGTGGTTTTGCTTTATTATATCCAGCAGAAAACCGCGGTAAATTAGCTTATTTTGGCGGTATGGATAATGTTAAATTTAAAAAACCAGTAGTTCCTGGTGATCAGCTTATTATGAAATCTGAAATTGTGAAAATTCGTGGCGATTTTGGTAAAGTTCATTGTGAAGGTTTTGTTGATGATAAATTAGTAGCTCAAGGTGACTTTACTTTTGCTTTACAAAAACCAGAAAACTTATAAAATGATTAATTAAGGTGTAAAGAGCCAATTAATTGGCTCTTTTACTATGATGGAATTTCACCAAATGGTGTAGTTTTTAAGGAGTGAATACAAATGGAGGCAGAAAGCAAAATACATCCATTAGCAATAGTTCATGAAAATGCCAAAATCGGAAAAAATGTAGAAATTGGTCCATTTGCAGTTATTGGCGAAAATGTAGAAATCGGTGATGGTACAAGAATTGAACCACATGCGGTTATTACTGGATGGACAAAAATTGGCAAAGATTGCGTGATTTTTCCAGGAGCATCTATTGGTGCAGAACCACAGGATTTAAAATTTGTGGGCGAAAAATCTTATGTATATATTGGCGATCGAACAAAAGTTCGTGAATATGCTACAATTCATAGAGCTTGTGGAGCTGAAGAAGAAACTCGTATTGGCAATGATTGCTTATTAATGGCTTATACGCATGTAGCACATAATGCAATGATTGGTAATAATGTTATTATGGCAAATAATGCATCTGTTGCAGGGCATGTTATTGTTGAAGATAGAGCTGTTCTTGGTGGTTTTGCCGGTGTTCATCAATTTGTAAAAATTGGTAGAAATGCAATGGTTGGAGGCTTTTCTAAATTAGTACAAGATGTTGTGCCATATACAATTGTAGATGGTAGACCTGCAAATGTTTGTGGTTTAAATAGTGTAGGTATAGCTCGTGCAGGAATTTCTATATCTTCAAGAAAAGCTATTAAACAAGCATATAAAATTTTGTACCGTTCAGGACTAAAATTAGCACAAGCAATATCTGTAATTGAACAAGAAGTTGATTCTTGTGCTGAAGTGGAACATTTTTTACGATTCTTAAGAAATGCTGATCGTGGTATTTGCAGAGAAAATCATGAAGGTAATAATTAAAGTGGGGATTTTAGTATGAAATCAATAGGTTTATTATCTGGGATAGGTAGATTACCAGTTGAAGTAGCAAAAGCAGCAAGAGCTATGGGTATAGATGTTTATGCTGTAGGTTTAGTTGATGGTGTAGAAGAAGATTTAAAAAATGTAGCAACAGATTTTAAATCCATCAATGTAGCTCAATTGGGTAGTATAATTGATTATTTAAAAGGTAAAGAAGTAACAGATGTTGTCATGATTGGTAAAGTTACTAAGGAAATTTTATTTTCAGGACAACATGAATTACCTGATGCTAGAATGATAGCTTTGTTATCATCATTAAAAGATAGAAGTGATGATACTATGATGTTGGCATTTGTGGCAGAACTTGCTAAAGAAGGAATTACCACATTTGATCAAACTATGCTTTTGAAAATGATTATGCCTAAAAAAGGTGTATTGACTAAACGTCAACCAACAGAGAGAGAAAATTTAGATATGGAATTCGGTTTTAAAATGGCAAAAGCTCTTGGAGGCTTGGATATTGGTCAGACTGTAGTTGTTAAAGATAAAGCAGTAATGGCCTTAGAAGCTATTGAAGGGACTGATGCATGTATTTTACGTGGCGGAAAACTCGCTTGCGGAAATGCAGTTGTAGCAAAAGTGGCAAAACCAGCTCAAGATAATCGTTTTGATATGCCAGCTGTTGGTGTAAAAACAATTGAATCTATGATAGAAGTAAAAGCTTCTGGCTTAGTAATTGAAGCAGGACGCACTTTAATTGTAGATAGAGAAAAAGTTTTATCACTAGCTGATGAAAATGCTATAACTATTGTGGCAATGTAGTATGGTAGGACGCGGCGATACATTATAAAATGTTATCATCGCGTCTTTTTCTGCTTGATAAAGGCTGGAGGTTTGTATGTATAAAATTATGTTTTCAGCAGGGGAAACTTCTGGTGATATGCATGGAGCAAATTTGGCTAAAGCTTTGAAAAATATCTGTAGTGATATTGAAATGTTTGGCTTTGGCGGTCCACAAATGGAACAAGCTGGAGTAAAGCTTTGTAAAAACATGTTAGATTATAGTGTGATGGGCTTTTGGGAAGTATTAGTTAATTTACGCAAAATGTTTAAATTAAAAGATGCCTTAGTAGCAGAAATGAAAAAACAAAAGCCTGATATTTTAGTCTTAATAGATTATCCAGATTTTAATTGGCGTCTCGCTAAAGAAGCTAAGAAAATGAATATACCTGTATTTTCATATATACCACCTTCAGCTTGGGCATGGCGCAAGGGCAGAGCTAAAGAGGTAGCTAAAATTGCTGATAAGATTGTAGCGATTTTTCCTTTTGAATTAGATGTATATAAAAAAGCAGGCGCAGATATTTCATTTGTAGGAAATCCATTGATGGATAATGTAAAGGCTTCAATGAGTCGCGAGATGGCAGCTGAATTTTTTGGTATAGATTTGAAAGAAGATAATATTTTGTTATTGCCAGGAAGTAGAAAGCAAGAAATAGCTAATTTATTAGAACCAATGCTTCAAGCTGCGCAGTTAATAAAGAAAGAACGACCAGAAGTAAAGTTTTTTTTACCTGTAGCTACTGGTATTGATAAAAACTATTTAGAAGAAAAGATAAAAGAACATGGTTTAACAGTAAAATTATGTGAAACAAAGACATATGATTTGATGAATTGCTGTGATTTTGCTATTGCAACTTCGGGAACAGTTACTTTGGAAGCTGCACTTATGGGACTTCCATCAATTGTTTTATATAAGATGTCTGCTATCACATATCGCATAGCTAAAATTTTTGTGAAGATAAAATATTTTAGTTTGCCAAATATTTTAGTTGATAAACAAGTTTTGCCAGAATTGTTACAAGATGAAGTAAATGGTGAAAATATAGCTCGACTTGCTAGAGATTTATATAAAGATACTGAATCTGCTAAAAGAGTAAAAGAAGAATTATTAATGGTAAAGGAAAAGCTAGGTTCACCAGGAGTGGCTGATAAGACAGCTGAGTTAATATTACAAACAGCTGATAGATTTAAAAATGAGATTAAGGGATAAATGATATGAATGATTATAAGAGATTGATTTTATTTATAAAACCATATTGGAAAAGGCTTTTATTAGCTATTGTTTGTATCATAATGTCAGCAGCAGCAAATTTATATGTACCTTGGATTATAAAGGATATGATTGATAAGGTACTTATGGAGAGAGATATGGTACTGTTAAATTTAATTGCAGTAGGCATAGTGGTAGTATTTTTCTTTAGAGGGATATTCTTCTATGGTCAGTCGTATTTAGTATCATATATAGCACAAAGAGTAATTATTGATGTTCGTGAAATGCTTTATGTGAAATTTCAGAAGTTGCAGTTAGCATATTATGAAAAAAAACAAACAGGAACAATTATGAGCTATATAACTAATGACGTAGCAGCACTTCAAGCAGCATTAGTTGATAGTTTAATAGAATTAGTTACAGAATCATCAATTTTGATAGGTTCTTTAGTTATGATGTTTTATTTGGATTGGAAATTGAGTTTAGTTACGTTGATAGTTGTACCATTGATTGGGCAAGCTATGAAAATTTTTGGTAGAAAGCTCAAAAAAAGTGGTTCATTAATTCAAGAACGTACAGCAGAAATAACATCATTATTACAAGAAACAATTTCTGGCGTTCGTGTAGTAAAATCATTTGCTAGAGAAGAACATGAAATTGAAAGATTTCAAAATCAAAATGATTTAAACTTTAAAGCAAATATGAAAAGTGTACAGCTTAGTTCATTGTTGACACCAACTGTAGAATTTTTAGCAGCTGTAATTGTAACTGTAATTTTATGGTTTGGTGGTTATCAAGTAGTTAATGGCGCTTTGACAGCTGGGGCACTTATCGCCTTTTTAACTTATGCTGTAAATTTAGCTAACCCTGTAAAACGTATCAGTAGAGTATATGGTACAATTAATAAAGCTATGGCAGCAGCGGAACGTGTATTTGATGTATTAGATACACAGGAAGATTTAAAGGATAAACCTGAGGCTAAAGAGCTTCCTAAAATCAGTGGTAAAGTTAAATTTGATCATGTTAGTTTTGGCTATAAAGATGGTGTGAATGTATTACATGATTTATCTTTAACAGCTAATCCAGGTCAAGTAATTGCATTTGTAGGTCCTAGTGGAGCAGGAAAATCTACTATTGCAAATTTAATTCCTAGATTTTATGATGTAACTGAGGGCGCTATAACAATAGATGATATAGATATTCGAGATGTTACTATAAAATCATTGCGTGAACAAATTGGTGTAGTGCCTCAAGAAACTATGTTATTTAGTGGCACAATTAAAGAAAATATTCGCTATGGTAGATTAGATGCAACTGATGAAGAAATCATTGAAGCGGCAAAAGCGGCTAATGCACATAATTTTATCATGAATTTAGCTGATGGCTATGATACGAAAATTGGTGAACGTGGTATAACTTTATCTGGCGGTCAACGTCAACGTATGGCGATTGCTAGAGCTATCTTAAAAAATCCACGTATTTTGATTTTAGATGAAGCAACATCAGCACTTGATACAGAAAGCGAAGAAATTGTTCAAGAGGCATTGGATAAATTGATGGTTGGTCGAACATCATTTGTTATAGCACATCGTCTATCAACAATTGTACATGCTGATAAAATTGTTGTGTTAGACAATGGACGTGTACAAGAAATGGGTACACATCAAGAACTTATGCAGACAGGTGGTTTATATAGTCATTTGTATAACATACAATTTAGTAATAAGAAAGCAAAATAGGTGAAGCATATGCAGATTTTATATAATATTGTAGCTATATTGCTTGTTATACTATTGATACCATATTTTATAGTTAGAACTATTCGTGAAAAAGGATTTTTAAAACGCATGATTCAAAGTTTTGGTTTTTTGCCAGAGCATGCCTTAGATAAAGTGGCAGGCAAAAATTGTATTTGGATACATGCCTCTTCTGTGGGAGAAATTGTAGCGACAAGTCCAATTATTAAAGAATTTCGCAGAGAATTTCCCGATACTCCCATATTAGTATCAGTAGTAACTAATACAGGATATACTATGGCTAATCGCATTATCAAAGATGCAGATAGTATAATTTATTTTCCTTTAGATTTGCCATGGCTTCCTGAGCGTTTTATCAAAAAAATTCGTCCTCGTGTATTTTTACCTGTAGAAACAGAACTTTGGCCGAATTTTTTAAAGGCTACAAGAAAATATAATATACCAGTAATGATGGTAAATGGCAGAATTAGTGATAAATCTGTAAAACGTTATAAATATATGTTTAGTATTTTATCTGATATGATTGGCACAGTAAGAAAATTTGCTATGCAATCAGAGATAGATGCTTCATATATTATTCGTTTAGGTGCAGATGAAAATTTAGTTACTGTTACAGGTAATACGAAATTTGACCAAACATATACTAATGTAGATGAAAAAGAACGTAACAATATGTTGAGAGAATTATGTTTGGATAAAGCAAAAGGAATATTTTTAGCAGGAAGTACGCATAAAGGTGAAGAAGAAGCTGTTTTAGAAGCGTATAGTGAATTAAAAAAACAGCACCCTAATGTTAAATTATTGATTGCACCAAGAAGTATTTTGCGTAAAGATGAAATTGCTAGTATTTGTCATAAACACGGATTTAAGACAAATTTCCGTACTGTACTAAAAGAAAAACCATCATATGAACAAGATGTAGTGATTTTAGATACTATTGGAGAATTAGGTAAAGTCTATAGTGTAGGCGATGTTATCTATGTAGGTGGAAGTTTAATAAAACATGGCGGACATAATATTTTAGAGCCAGCAGCTCATGGAAAGGCGATAATAGTTGGTCCGAATATGTTTAATTTCAAAGATACTCATGTATTATTTAGTAAGCGAAATGCATGTATTACTGTAAAAAATAGCAAAGAATTAACAGAGGCAGTATTAGAGTTATTTAATTGTCCTGAAAAACGTCATCAGATGGAAAGAGAAACTTTGCAGATAATTGAAGATAATCGGGGAGCTTCTCGTCGTTCTGCTGTTATTTTACATGAATTATTAGATGAATACGAAAAAGTAAATCCTGTGCAGGTACGTTCTACAGAAAAAATAGAAAATCTCCAAACTTATTTATACAAATTAGTACATGATAAAAATAAGAAAAGCATACCAGCAAAATTATTTTTAGGTGTGTTATATAGTTTTTCCTTGATTTATCGTAGTTTAGTAAATTTTCAATTGAATTTATATAAATGGGGTATTGCTAAACAAGTAAAATTAGATTGTTTTGTCATCAGCATTGGTAATATCACTGTTGGTGGCACAGGAAAAACACCAACTGCTAAACTTTTAGCCAGATATATTCGCGATTTAGGCTATAAAGTAGCAATTTTAAATCGTGGTTATCGTGCAAAATGGAAAGGCGAAGTGGGCATTGTATCTGATGGCAATCAAGTATTTATGTCAGCAGATCAAGCAGGAGATGAAGCTTATCTTTTAGCTAGAAGTTTGCCAGATATTCCAGTTTTAATTGGTACAGATAGAACGATTACAGGAAAATATGCTGTAGATAATTTCAATGTAGATGTGGTAATTTTAGATGACGGCTATCAACATTGGCAATTAAAACGCGACTTAAATATTTTATTAGTTGACGCTATTAATATATTTGGCAATGGTCATATGTTACCACGTGGAACTCTTCGTGAGCCATTAAATCATTTAAATAGAGCAGATGTTTGTTTATTGACAAAAGTAGATCAAGCTAGTAAATCCGCATGTAAGGAAATAAGAGATACTTTGGCAAAATACAATGACCATGCTTTAGTTGTAGAAAGTACACATAAGCCATTAGGCTTTGTAGAAATTGGCAATTTATTCAGTCGAAAACCAAATGAAATTTTATCTGTAGATATGATGAAAGGTCATAAAGTCATAGCTATGTCAGCTATTGGAAATCCAGCTTCGTTTGAACAAACTTTAAATGATATTGGAGCTGTTATTACAGAAAGTTTGCGTTTCCCAGACCATCATGATTATACAGAAGAAGAAATAAGAGATGTAATGCATCAAGCAGAAGAGCAAGGTGCAGAAGCTATCATTATCACTGATAAAGATGCTGTAAAAATTCCTGAAACATTATTGTGTAAAAAACGACCTATACCAATTTACATCATTAGTATAGAAGTTACTTTTATCGATGAAACACAAGTTTTATTTGAATACTTGAAAGAAAAATTACCTAGATTGAAGGGATAAATATGAAAATTATTTGTGTAATACCAGCTCGTTATGCATCTACAAGATTACCAGGGAAACCTCTTGCTGATATAGCTGGAAAACCAATGATTGTACGTGTATATGAACGTGTATTAAATGCTATAAAACCAGCAGAAGTAATAGCAGCTGTTGATGATGAAAGAGTATATGAAGCTGTGGTCAAAGCTGGCGGAAAAGCTATAATGACAGCAAAAAATCATCCAACAGGTACAGATAGATTGGCAGAAGTAGCTCAAAAATGCCTAGATGCAGATGTAATCATCAACGTTCAAGGTGATGAACCACTTATTGAACCGCAGATTATTGATGATTTAGCACAAGAATTTTTAAATGATGAAGATTTAAAAATGGCTACAGTGAAGACTCCGATGAAAGAAGAAGAAAAAGCAAAACCAGGAAATGTAAAAGTAATTACAGATAAAAATGGTTATGCATTGTATTTTTCACGTTCTTTAATACCATATCCTCGTGAAGATACAGGAGTTGTTGTCTATAAACATATTGGAATTTATGGATATCGTAGAGATTTTCTGTTACAATATGCTAAAATGCAACCAACACCACTTGAACAAACAGAGTCTTTAGAGCAACTTAGAGCTTTAGAAAATGGTTATAAAATAAAAGTTATAGCCACAGATAAACATTTTGTTGGTGTGGATACAAAAGAAGATTTAGAAGAAGTAAATAAAATATATCAAGAAATGGAAAAAAATAAATAAATTAAAAAGTAAGGAAGTGTAGCTATGCATACAGTAAAAATTGGCAATTTTGAAGTTGGTGCGGGAAATCCATTAGTACTTTTAGCAGGTCCATGTGTATTAGAATCATATGAACGCTCTTTATATATTGGTAAAACTATAAAAGAGATAACTTCTCGACTTGGTATTCCTTATGTATTTAAAGCTTCATTCGATAAAGCAAATCGTTCCTCTTATAATGGATATCGTGGACCAGGACTAGAAGAAGGTTTAAAATGGCTTCAAAGTATTAAAGAAGAACTCAATGTTCCAGTAGTTACAGATATTCATAATGAAACACAGGTAGAACCAGTATCTAAAGTAGTAGATGTATTACAGATACCAGCATTTTTAAGCCGTCAAACAGATTTATTATATACAGCTGCAAAATCTGGCTGTGTAGTAAATGTAAAAAAAGGTCAATTCTTGGCTCCAGCAGATATGAAAAATGTAGTGAAAAAATTAGAAGAAGCTGGTTCTGAAAAGATTTTACTTACAGAACGTGGAGCAAGCTTTGGTTATAATAACTTAGTTGTAGATATGCGCTCTTTCCCTATCATGCGTTCTACAGGATATCCAGTTATTTTTGATGCTACACATAGCGTACAATTACCAGGTGGTGCAGGAACAAGTTCTGCTGGCAATCGTGAATATGTAGAATTCTTAGCTCGTGGTGCAGCTGGTGTAGGTGTAGATGGTTTCTTCATGGAAGTTCATGATAATCCAGAAGAAGCACTTTGCGATGGACCAAATATGGTTTACTTAGATAAATTAGAAGATTTATTAAAAGATTTAATCGCAATTAATGAAATAACAAAGAAAAAAATAAACAAATAAAATATTACTGGGATTTTTGAGAGTTAAATTGTGAGGTAATAATCATGATAAAAGAAAAGGCTATAGAAACACTTCAAATAGAAGCTGATGCGGTAAAAAAATTAATTAATCATATTGATGATGAATTTGAAACAATTGTAAATGCTATTTTAGCTTGTAATGGTCGCATCATTGTAACAGGTATGGGAAAATCTGGTCATGTGGGTAGAAAAATAGCAGCTAGTTTAGCTAGTACAGGAACACCATCATTTTTTATGCATCCAGCAGAAGCTTTTCATGGTGATTTAGGTATGGTTACAGCTAATGATATGGTACTTGCTATTTCTAATAGTGGTGAATCTAATGAAATTGTAAATATCTTACCGATTATTAAACGCATAGGTGCAAAAATTATTGCTATGAGTGGTAGACGTGAATCTACACTTGGCAAAAATGCAGATTATTATATTGATATAAGTGTAGAGCGTGAAGCATGTCCATTAGGTCTTGCACCAACAGCTAGTACAACAGCGACTCTTGCTATGGGAGATGCACTAGCTATAGCACTTTTATCTTCACGTAATTTCACTGCTCAAGATTTTGCAGTATTCCATCCAGGTGGAGCACTTGGCAGAAGATTACTTTTAACTGTAGAAAATGTTATGCATTCAGGAGAAGATAATCCTGTTATTTCTGTGCATAAAACAGCAAAAGAAGCATTGTTCTTAATGACTGCAAAAGGATTAGGTGCAACTTCTGTTGTTGATGAAAATGGCAAATTCATTGGACTTGTAACAGATGGTGATATTCGCCGTATGCTTGCTCGTGGAGCAGAATTTTTAGATGAGCCAGTAGAAGATTTAATGACTAAAAATCCAGTAATAATCACAAAAGATAAAATGGCTGCTGAAGCACTCAGTATGATGGAAAAACATCAACCAAAACCAATTACAGTGCTTCCAGTAATTGATGTAGAGAAAAATGAACCAGTAGGTATAGTTCATCTTACTGATTTACTTCGTCAGGGAGTGGTTTAATGCAATATACACAAGATGCATTAGCACGAGCAAAAAAAGTAAAAATGCTCATTTTAGATGTTGATGGAGTATTGACAGATGGCTCTATAGCCGTTGGCGATAATGGTGAATTATTTAAAACTTTTAATGTAAGAGATGGGCTAGGGATTACTCTAGCCCAAAAATTAGGGATAAAAACAGCTATTATCACAGGTAGAGAATCTAAGATGCTCGCTTATCGTGCTAGGGAATTAAAAATAAATGCTTTTTATCAAAATAAAAAAAATAAAGTTCCAGCTTATAAGGAATTATTGGCTGAATATCAATTAAAAGATGAAGAAGTAGCTTATATTGGCGATGATTTATTTGATTTAGCTGTAATGAAAAGAGTTGGATTTCCAGCAACTGTAGCTGATGCTACCGAAGAAGCAAAATCTGTATCTATTTTAATAAGTGATTTTGCTGGTGGAAAAGGCGCAGTTCGTCAAATTATAGAATTTATTTTGAAAGCACAAGAAAAATGGCAAGCTGTTATTGATAGTTATTTAAATATAGAAGATGAAACAGATGCTAAAGAAGTAGAAAAAAATATTTCACAATAAAAGTTTATTTAGACATTAGAGGAATTAGAATGAAATATAAATTATTAAAATATTTTAGTGCTTTTTTATGTTGTTTATCACATAAAAATTTGCTTAGATTAGGGCATATACTAGGTATATTATATTTTCATTTAATAGCTAAAGAACGCAATCGTGCAGTTGATAGAATGATGAAATCCTTTAAAATAGATGAGGAAAAGGCAAAGAAAATTGTCAAAGATTCATTTATCAATTTAAGTCAAAATGTCTTGGAAATTTTATATATGCCAAGATTAAAAAAAGATGATTTTAAATATATAAAATTTGAAGGCTTAGACATTTTAAAACGTGAATATGCAAAAAATAGAGGTGTTGTAATTTTAACAGCACATATGGGTACATGGGAATGGCTTGCTGCTGGTCTTGTTAAAGCAGGTTTTTCTGTTACAGCACTTGCCAAAACACAGCCAGACTCTCAGTATACAAAGTTATTAGATGAATATCGTGCTCAAGTAGGGGTAGAAATATTTGCACGTGGTGCAGCTTCAGAGCTTTTGGCAGCTTCAAGAGCTTTGAAAAAAGGTCGTATTTTAGGCTTTTTAGCAGACCAAGATGCAGGTCCAGGTGGAGCGTTTATTGAATTTTTAGGTGAAGTATGCTCAACACCAATGGGTCCTGCTGTATTTGCTCGTAAATTTATGTCACCAGTTGTGCCAGCATTTATCATTCGTCAAAGTGATGGTACACATAAAATAGAAATTTATGAACCAATAGTATATAATGATACTGGAGATACAAATGCTGATTTGTATGATTTCACAGAGCGTATGACAAAGGTTATTGAAGAGCAAATCATAGCACATCCTACGCAGTGGATATGGTTCCAAAAACGTTGGAATACACGTCCTGAACAGCAGAAAGTAAAACATCATACCGTAAAAACTAAGGTGGTCAATAAATGACTAAAAAGGTAAATAAAAAAAATGCCATAGTTTTAATTCTTGTCTTGTTGATAGTTGGTTTGATTTATTGGGCTTATGCTAGTAGACCAAAAGTAGAAGAAACACAAAATACACAGACAAATAAAGTTATGGTATATCACAATAATACTTTGAAAGAAGAAGTAAATGGTAAATTGATTTGGCAATGTTATGCAGAAACAATGACAGTAGACCAAGATTCACAGATGTTTACCATGGAAAAAGTAAAAGGTACTTTTTATCGTGAAGATGGAACAAGCATAGAAATAAATGCTCCTAAAGCGACATATGACCAGAAAAATAAAAATATTGAATTGGTTGATGGAATAGAAGCTAAATCAAGTGATGAATTGAAATTTAAAACAGATAAAGTCACTTGGAATGGTGAGCAAGGTATATTGACTTGTGAAGGAAATGTTGATATCAATAAGCCAGGTATGAGGGCAACAGCAGATAAGGCTGAAAGTAAAGATGCATTTACTAATTTTAAATTAATGGGTAATGCACATATTATAAAAGGAGATAATCAATAAATGAAAAAATATAGTAAGCTAAAAACAGCACTTGCTGTAGCTATTATGAGTTTTTCAATGATAAATACAGTTATTGCAGCAGATGCTCCTATTGAATTAAAAGGCGATGTAATAGAATATAATGCGCAGACAGATATGGCAATAGCTACAGGTGGCGTAACTATTATTCGTGATGGTGGCGTATTAACTGGCGGTCAAGCAACATATAATTTTAAAACACAGGAAGCCTCTATTACAGGTGGCGTAACTGCAAATAAAGATGATATGAACTTAAAGGCAGAAAGCTTGATTTCTAATGCTAATAAAGAAGTTGTAGCTAAAGGTTCTGTAGTATTGGTAAAAGCTGATAATACATTAACTGGAGAAGAAATACATTATAATCAAGCAACAAGTGATATATCCATGCCTTTAGGCGGAAATGCAACTGGACCACAAGCTGATATTCGCGGTGATGTATTATCAGGAAATTTGATGACAAATCAATATACAGCTACAGGTAATGTATATTTAAATAGCAAAACTAATGATGTACAATCCACAAGCGATACAGCAACTTATAGTGGTAATGGTCAAGATTTTAATTTTGTAGCTACAGGCAATGTAAATATTAAAAGTCCATCAAGAAATATTGTAACTAATAGTGACAATGCTACTTACAACAGTACAGAAAATGGTAAATTAGTACTTACAGGAAATGCAGTAGCTACTCAAAATGGTAATATTGTTAGAGGAAATACATTAACTGTTTATTTAGGAGATAATGTGAATATTAAATAAAATAGTTGATGGTTAGATGATAAAGATAGAAATGAGTGACACGTTTGCATATTGAAGTAAAAAATCTTATTAAAGAGTATAAAGGAACGCCTGCAGTAAGAGATGTTTCTTTGCATGTAAAGAAAGGTGAAATTGTAGGTTTATTAGGTCCAAATGGTGCAGGAAAGACTACAACTTTTTATATGATTGTAGGAATAGAAAAGCCAACATCAGGAAAAGTATTTATTTCTGATATTGATATTACTAGATTGCCTATTAATGAACGTGCAGATCTAGGTATAAGTTATTTAGCACAGGAAGCATCTATTTTTCGTAAATTGACAGTAGAGGATAATTTGCGAGCAATTTTACAAACTAGAAATTTATCCAAAAAAGAACAAGATAAAAAGATTGATGACCTTTTAGAAGAATTTAATATCACTCATATAAGAACTCGTTTAGGTATGCAACTTTCTGGTGGGGAACGTAGACGTGTAGAAATCGCAAGAGGTCTAGCACTAGAACCTCATTTCATTTTATTAGATGAACCCTTTGCAGGAATTGACCCTTTAGCAGTAGCTGATATTCAGGGAATTGTCAGTTATTTAAAAGAACGTGGCATGGGAATTTTAATCACTGACCATAATGTAAGAGAAACTTTGCAAATTGTAGATAGAGCTTATATTATGAACAGTGGACAAATTCTTTTAGAAGGCGATAGCGATACAATTGCTAATAGTGAACTCGCTCGTAAGTTCTATTTAGGTGAAGACTTTAAATTATAGGAGAAGATGATAGATGCGTATTTTAGATAAATATATATTAAAAGAAACAATCATGACCTTTATCTTTGGCATCTGTGCATTTTCAGCTGTATTTTTAGGGTCAGGAACATTATTGAGAATTGCTCAATATATAACACAATATGGTGCATCTTTTTCAGCTATAGTGCGTTTAATCATCTATAGTTTACCAGGCATTATAGTGTGGACATTCCCAATGTCTATGTTGCTTGCAGCATTGTTGACATTTGGTAGATTATCAGGCAATAGTGAAATTATTGCTATGAAGGCATGTGGTGTTAGTTTTAAAAGATTAGTAACACCAGTTATAGCTTTTTCTCTTGGCGTTAGTATTTTTTCCATTGGTTTTAATGAATATGTAGTACCTGCATCTAACCAAGCTTATGCTGATTTAGTGCGATATGAAATTCAAGGAAATACATCTCCAGAAACTCAAGAGCATATAATTATCAAACAAATTCAAGATGGTAATATCCAAAGATTAGTATATGCTCGTAAATATGATGCTGAAACAGGCAATTTAGATAATTTATCCATACAGGAATTTGAACAAGGCAAAATGGTGCGTGTAGAAAATGCAGAATATGCTAAATGGAGTGTTGATGAATGGGTAATGTATAATGGCGTATTATATGATTTATCTCAACCAAATACAGAACGTATGATGAAATTTGACTCACAAGTTTTGCCAATAAATCAAACTCCTAAACAGATTATTAAAAGTCAGAAAAAACCTGATGAAATGACAATTAAAGAACTTCGTGAACAGATTAATATAATGAAATCTCAATATGTAGATACTAAAAAATTAGAGATAGAATTATATCAACGTTTCACAGTGCCAATGGCTAGTTTGATGTTTGCTTTAATTGGGGCACCACTTGGCATTCAGCCAAATCGTAGTTCTTCTTCTATCGGTTTTGGTATAAGTATTATAATTATTTTCATTTACTATACTTTGATGACTTTAGCTGGTGCAATTGGACAAAATTCCTTTATTCCGCCAGTGATAGCTGTTTGGATACCTAATATTGTAACTTTGATAGCAGGTATTTATTTAATTCGTAAAGAATCAAAATAAAATAATAAGTAGGTGGTATGAACCGTGTATGGCATTATGCTGATTGTCGTATTAGTTTTAACCGGTGGCGTAATCGCTTTCATTGGCGACCGCCTAGGCAGTAAAGTTGGCAAGAAAAAATTATCATTATTTGGTTTAAGACCAAGACATACATCTATTTTGGTAACAATTATCACAGGTATATTGATTACAACTGTTACCTTTGGTATATTGGCTATTGCTTCTAAAGATGTTCGTACCGCTCTTTTTGGTATGAATAAATTAAAGGCAGAACTAAATGAAAAACAATCTATGCTTGAAGAAGCTTCTGGCGCTTTAGTCAATGTAAAAAACAATTTAAATACGACTAAAGAGGAATATGCTAAATCTAAAAAGGATTTAGAAGAAACTCAAGAGGATTTAGAAATTGCCCAGCAAGCGGCTGAACTTCTAAGACAAGAACAAGTTGCTTTGCAAAATAGAAATCAAGAATTGTGGTCAGATAATCAGACTTTGATAGAACATAATCAAAGTTTAGCCGAAAATAATCAATTTTTATTAGCCAATAATGAAAGTTTGAAAGCTGATAATTTAGAATTGGAAAAAACGAATAATGACTTGCAAGAAGGTATAGAAAATATTCGTGAACGACCAATAATTTATCGTGTAGGCGAATTATTGGCTAGCGGTGTAATTAAAAAGACTGATGACCCAGTAAAAATTCAAAACGATTTAAATCAAATCATAGCATTAGCTAATAGTAAAATAATTGATAGATTGGGAACAGAAGGCTCTAAAGATGGCGTTTGGATTTATCCTATCGAATATCAAAAAGCGATGGATAGATTAAAGCAAGCTAAAGGAGATACAGTTATTCGCCTTATTGTAGCTGCTAACTTAGTAAAAGGTGATCCTGTATTGACTGAATTAGAGATGCATCCTAATCGTGTAGTTTATCAAGAAAATGAATTTGTATATCAAAAGATATATAATGTTCCTATTGATGGTAGTAATAGTGAAATGTTGATAAGTGATTTTCTACGTAATGTGAATATGACAGCTATAAATAATGGTATTTTGCCAAATCCTTTGACTGGTACAGTTGGTGTGATAAACGGCAATCAGATATATGCCATTGAAAAAGCTTTAGCTGAAAACAAAGGTAAAGATGTTTTAATTAGTGCCTTTGCAGCTGCTGATACAGAAGTTTTAGGACCATTGCGTTTGCATATCTATTTAAAAAATGAAACAGAGCAAGAGATTAATCATGAATGATGAAATTTTAGCTATTGATCCAGGTAGAGAAAAAACAGGCATAGCTATTTTAAAGAATAGTGATGTTTTAGAGCATAAAATAATTAATTCAGAAGAATTAGTGCAAATAATAAAGTCTTTACTGGAGAAATATATTATCAAGACGATTGTCATGGGAAATGGTACGAGCAGCAAGAAAAAATATGATTTATTAAAACAAGAATTTATAGATAGAGATATAGTTTTAATAAATGAATATCGAACAACAGATGAAGCCAGAAAATTATATTTTCAGGAAAATCCACCTAAAGGTTGGAAAAAATTAATTCCTTTAGGTATGCAAGTACCACCAGTTCCTGTTGATGATTATGCTGCTATTGTTATCGGTAGGAAATATTTAAAGGATAATAAATAATTTTAGATTTTGAGACTGTATTTTAGAAATTAGATGAAATTATTTAGTCTAGTTTTTAAAATACAGTTTTTTTATAAAGTGATTGTATATGTATGTATAAACATAAATATAAATATGACTTTTGTCACTTATTTTTATGCCTGGCTTAATGCTATAATGATAGAAGGTGATATAGATGAAGCGTTTTTATAAGAATATGACATATATAATAATTTTTTTTATGCTATTAATAATTTTTACAGTTACATACAATATATACACAACGCCTATTGCTAAACATAAAGTTTTTGGCGTTAGCTATATGACAATGAATAATCCATTCTATAAAATAATCAATAATGAAATTTTAAAAGTAGTAGAGAAAAATAATGATGCCTTGATTACTTTAGATCCAGAATTAGATGTAGATAAGCAAAATGAGCAGATATATAAATTTATAGATGCAAAAGTAGACGGAATTTTTATAAATCCTATTGATTTTGAACAAATAGAGCCAGCTTTGCAGGCTGCAAAAAGGGCAGATATTCCCGTAATTATTATAGATGCTCCAGTTAGTGATGAAAGTTTAGTGAATTGTACGATTGTTTCGGATAATTATGATGCTGGTGTACAATGTGCAAAAGATATGATGGAAAGATTAGATAGTGCAAATATTGTTTTATTGAAACACACAACAGCAAAATCAGCAAAAGAACGAATTGAAGGTTTTTTGAGCGTAATTGATAATAATGAAAAATATAAAGTTATAAACGAAGCTGAATGTGATGGGCAATTGGAGATTGCTATGCCTAAAATGCAAGAAATTATTGAAGAAACACCTGATATAGATGTGGTAATGGCGTTAAATGACCCTAGTGCTTTAGGTGCATTGGCTGCTTTAGAAAAGAATAATAAAAATAATGATGTAATGGTATATGGAATAGATGGCACGCCAGAGATAAAAGCTTTGATTGGCAGAAATCAAATGATAGTCGGCACGGTAGCACAATCACCTATCAAGATGGGGCAAATAGCTGTAGAAAATATGTATAATATTTTAAATGGCAAAAAAATAGAAAAAAATATAATAATACCTATTTCGCTGATAAACAAAGAAAATTTATTTAAATATGATGAAGATAGGTGGCAATAATGAATAGAACATATGGATTATTTTTCTTTATTGTTAAAAATACGATGTTTATTTTAAACGTAATAATTGTTTTATTTTATGTAGCAGTTATTGCGATTACAACAAAATATATCATTGGAAATGATTTGGCGAGAAGTTTTCTTGATAAAGTAATGTATATGCCTACGGCTCCAGTATATATTATTAGTGGGTCGGTTGGTTTATTACTTTGTTTAGCTTATTGCGTTTATTATCGAGAGTTTAAAGATCGGAAGAGCGTCGTGTAGGGA
>OCJO01000050.1_pt1 | contig 17530 bp, 10 predicted proteins | sample 1538891 | NCBI WGS metagenome assembly OCJO01 (sample SAMN04571733, study PRJEB22368) | human gut metagenome | biome: human gut; material: stool | host: Homo sapiens | place: Luxembourg | collected 2013-01-11
CTCTTCTCGCAGTTGTAGACTATTCATAAACAAACTTAAAAATAAAATCTATGATTAAGGAAAGTATAGTAAACAGCGAAGTCACACTAGACAATCTCTTTCAAGAATGACACATAGGAGAAAGAGAATATTTTCATCATTAAAAAAATGCAAAAAGGTTGACCGTGTCATCACAACACAGCCAACCTTTATATTTCTTTACTTACATAGGAATTTTTCAACCATAGTCAACAGTTGTTTCTCTGTAAGATTAGCGATTCCGAGACTCTCTATAAGGGAAAACTCATTCTTGTTTTTGCTTATCACAAACTTCTTTTCCCTGCCATCTATCTTTGCACATAAATGAAAGTTGCCCTTGTAGGCTTGCTCTATATGTACATCAGTCACTTGATGACCATTAATCTCTACAGATAACGTCGGTTTATCATCTTCATACTCACCCCATTCTTTCAGATGAGAAAGGATGGTAGCCTCCACTCTGCCTATCCATTTTTCATCCACTGCATATTTTACAGCCACAGTCCTAAATTGCAACAAAGCATTCTTTACATCACCAATAATACTCTCTGGCTTTCGAATACCATTATCGAATGCAAATTGCAAGACATCCTCTTTTGAAATATTACGCAGTTTGGACCTGATAAACATACAGTGGTCTTGATTGGGCTGCACTCCACCCATATTGAGGATATAGGTAAGATCATAAGCAGGTGATAACCGCCAATTACCCATCCTATCCATCATGAAGGAGAAGTTTTTGTTGTGATCATCAGTATTGTTTGCCAGCACGTTGAATATCATTCTTCTATAAACCTCTTCACAATCAGCCTCTGGCAAATGGAGCGACCTGCAAACAGAAATAAGTTGCTCATAACTATTTGCCTCAGGATACATAGCCGCCAAAGTTTGAGTATGAAGCTTCTTCCCATCTTTTCTATCAAATCTCTGCGTCATGAAGTGCTTGCTGCCATCAACCGTCAAGAGTTCAGAATGCATCATATTGATGCCAGCCTTGATGGCAAGATTGTAGTATGTCATTTCTAGTTCGGCAGAGTTGAAATCAGCATTTCCAAACTTCAACAAGTAGTAATCATATCCATCAAGATCCGAGATTTGTCCACTTCTTATCTCACCATCAGCCGAATTGATAGCAATAACAGCCTTAGGCTGCCTGCCACCAGCAGAAGTTCCCACAGTCAAGAGCGACTGCATGGTAAGAGATTCCTCTGGTAAAATCTGAGCCTCCTCTCGTTCAGTAAATATGCGTTCAGCAAGTGCAACCAAGGAATTGACATCAATCCTCTCTGATTTCTTACTCCTCTCATACTCTGGGACAAACTCCAAAGCACCCATTCCTCTTCTACCGATAAATGACAACTTATCAAGAGGAGAAATTTCCGTATTGGAGAGATGATTCTGCTGTCTCCAAAGATCAAACAACTGATTGCCCCAAGAATCAGGCAATGAGTCAGCCAGGAAAGCAGGAAGTTTTTGATAAATTCTCTGTTCCTCTCCCCAAATAGGCATAAGTCCTCTATTGTTGCGTATGGATGCCCATAGAGGAGATATATCAATACCCCTATGCACAAAAGTTGGATTATAAGTGAAGTAGGACATTTGCCTTTTGTCGTCCCACGACAACCTACCAACTTCCTCATCCCACAAGATTACTTTTAAAGTCTTAACCATAAATCATTCGCTATTATCAGTGTCTAATTCTTTGTACCTTTTTATCTCCCTTGGTCATCAAGTAAGGGGATGGTGGCAATTCGGGCATTAAGTTATCAAGCGCATTGATCTGTCCCACCACCTTGAGCAAGAGAATCAATGTAGAAAGTGATATGTTTCTAGCACATCCATTCTCAAACTTGTGGATAGTAGTCATACCAATGCCTGTCAGTTCTGCCACTTCCTTCTGTGTCAAATTGCATCGCATTCTGTATTCCCTAAAGCGATTTCCCAGCAATCTCACCAGTTCCGGAGTAGAATATTCATACAAATCTTTCATATACTTAACTATCATTTAAGTGAACATTAAGCCATAAAATAGCCATTATATATCAGTATAGTGATATTTAAACGCAAAGATACAAAAAAGAAGTGATACAACCTCAAGAATCAGAATTATTTTTTATTTACTGACTCACATTTAACATATTGCAAGACAAATGTTACAAAGCAAAAAGGTTGACCGTGTCATCACAACACAGCCAACCTTAACGACTAACATCTTTTTTCGGTTAATCTTTGTATGATAAAACCTAAAACTAATGTTCTACTTACAAAACTTTATTGACCAACAGGTGGAACAATCGGCTTGTTAAAACCTTCAATAAATACAAAACTAATATCTCTTGACATTATAGGATGACCTGTAGTCTCATCTATTATGCTTATAGAAAACTCAAAAACATCAGTGTGTCCATTCTGGCCTATATATGCAAAATTTGTCCCAGGTTGTACTTGAAGGACCTCATCACCATTACCTTTTAATATTTTCCAAGAATAATGGTAACCATAAGGCAAAGCTTTCATTTGAACGCCTATTGTACATGCTCTTTTAGGAAATCCATTTTCTTCTAACAATTCATAAGTATTTGGATACGCACTAGTAGTATACGTACCTCGTAGATACGAATAATCCACTTCATTTTCTGCAATCGATGCAGCCATGGCCATGCACGATGCAATAATTGCCACGAAAGTCAATAAAAATTTCCTCATAGTTTATTATTTTAAATTAATCATTAATTATTTTACATCACTTTCTCCTTTAGCAGAAGAAGCAAGACCATCAGCAAAACCACCGTAAGCAGGCTTGCGCTGATAGTTCAGGTTCCAGAGACCTACAGGCAGTCCAGGACGCCAACCGCTGTTTGTTGGTGCATCGGTGAGACACCACTGGCAGATGCCATACTGCTGTTTGACAGGAACGATCTTGAAATACTGCTCGATAATCCACTTGTAGTGTTCAGCCATAGCCTTTTCCTTAGCCACACGCTCTTCAATAGGAAGCTTCTCCAGCTGAGCAGTAGTAACTTCATTGCCATCTTTATCTACATAGCCCATATCAATCTCTGAGATACGGACGAGCCTGCCAGTCTCTGCCATGATCGTGAGCATGTTCTGGATGGCCTTCTTCTTGCTTTCCAGAGTCTTTGGATTCTCGTAGTAGCTGATGTGCATCTGTGTTCCGATACCATCAATCTTGGTGTTCCAGCCGAGTTCCTTACCCTTCTGTTCCCATACGCCAATCCAGTAAACGAGCGACTTCACCTTCTTGTTGCTGTCCCAGTCAGACTCCAGGTTATAATCGTTGATAAAGAGCTTAAGGTCTGCAGGGTTTGTTCCCTCTACCGCAGCATAAGCATCACGAGCCGCCTTCTCTACGATAGGACCATACATCTCTGGTGTGAAGTAATCCTGCCAGTAGAAATCTTGTGGATTATGCTCACTGGTAGCCTCAGTCTGAAGAGCATAGAAGCCATTCACATTGCCACCACCTGAGACAGCCTCGTTGATGAGATCCCAAGCCTTCACCTTGCCTTCAGTGGCCTGCATCATGCCACTTATCCACTTCTGCATAGCAGAGGTAAGAATGTTCTTCTTCTCCTCAGCAGTCAAAGGAATAGAATTTGAAGACTTCGTGTAGTAAACTTCAAAATCATCAATATAGAGGGTACCCGCATATTTACCGATATTCAGCAGCAGGCGCTTGGCATTGTCACCATTACATGTGGTAGTCACATCAACTTCCTTCCAATCAGTTGTAACGTTGATGGTAGGGAAGTCACCACAGCCTTTGTATCCATCAGGATTCTGGAATCCAGCACCAAATTCACCAGCTACAGAACCCTTGATTTTCATCTTCAAGTGATAGGTTGTACCATTCTCGAAAGCGAAACCTGGTTCATAGCAAACTTGTGCATTCCAAGGGTTTTCCTTGGCTGCGTTGTTACCAACCTCACAAACACCATTTACAATCTTTGGCGCATTATTCATACCCCATCCACCAAGATTCTGACCATCATCAAAGGTAAGATGCCCAACACTTACAGGGATTTCAACAGCACCCGCACCAGCTACATTACCAATCTTATAGTTGACGTCTACCCAAGAAACTTTGGTCCAATGAGAAATATCATTTTCATCAAAGGTAGAGTTGACTGCAATATTATGGTCAGAACCCTTTTCTTTCAATACAAAATTATCAAAATAAAGTGTTCCGCCAATCTTTCCGAAACAGAAACGCATACGGTCAATATCTGCATTTGGCGTGAAAGAGAATTTATTGTCAACAGCCTTTTCAGCTACAGTAAATGAACCTGCTCCATACTGTGTAGCAGAGCCATCTTTCTTACCAGGCCAGAAATCAATCGTTCCAGGATTAGTTCCCCTTACATTAAGTGAAATCTCGTAAGTTTTACCTGCTTGAAGAGGTTTATCCAGATCATAGTAGATTTCATATTCCCAGGTATCTTTCTTAGGAGCACCAGCCGTGATGATAAGTCCAGGATTCTCCTCAGCAGGAGGCAACTCCTTATCCTTTATCAGCCCATTCAGATACTTGCTAGGCTGCTGAGCATGCCAGGCAAGCGCATGACCATAAACTGTTAACCCTGCATCTTCTGCTGCACGTACAAAGGAAGATACCTTACTGAAATCCATCTCACCCTGGTCGTTGACACAGGAAGCCATCTTCATGGCATTACCTGCAACAATCTCATCAAAGTTATGGGCTGCAAGACGGAAGAGAGGACCCTGCTGGTTGAACTCGTCCACGCCAAGTGCAGCACTTACCTTAAAGCCAGGATGAGCACCACGATCCAGATACTCCTTCAATGGCGCATAGTCGTTGAGGTACTCATACTGAGCGATGGTCTGAGGTTTCTCTACGTCATATTTCCAGTCATCCCAGTCTGCACAGCTGCCCAATACAAATGGGCAGAGCAGTGCAGATATAATATATTTATTTACTTTCATACTACTAAATTCATTTTCATTAGTTTGTTACGAAATTACTTCCATGACTCAAGCTTGTTGTTACGACTCATCATAGACATCACATAGTCGGCAGAGATTTTCCATGTCTTCTCGTGATCTGCATCACCAGCGTTGGTCACTACAGTAGCATTAAACTTGATCTTCAGACAATCAGCCATGCGGTCCTTGTCGCTGAAATCCTGAATGCCACGAGGAGCAAAAGTACCATTACCGATCACCTTGCCATCCTGAAGAACCTGACAGTTTTCTCCATTGAATGCCAAATTAATGGTCAACTCCTTCGATGCATCAATCTGACTCCAGATATGCTCTTTGTCATCATACTTCCACTCCTTTACAGGATAAGAGAAAGTGATGGAAGATGTGTTGAAATCTACAGATGAAGCCACATCCAGCGCATCCTCGTTCTTGTGAGTAATGGTCTTCAGATCCTGGATATTGGTAGTTCCTGTCTTGCAATACAGACCTGAATACTGATTCTTGTACTTCACACAGAGCAACTGGTAGTTCTGCTTTTCAAGGATATCATCACCAGTGAGAGAAGAAACGAGTCTTACTGGCAATACATAGTGAGTAGTAGCAGCCTTCGGATCGTTGAAGAAGGCATCAGTAAGATGAACTGTTGTACCACCTATGATTTTTCCCTTAGGAATAGTCAGGGTGTTAGGATCCTCCAGGGTATAGTAGGATTCAGGGAGCACCTCCATACCACTGCCTTCTGGCAGAAGAGATGGATCTATCTGATAGCTGATCTTACAGTCCTTGGTATTCTTGTAGCCACCACCCCAAGTTGCCTGCAGCTTGAACTGATGAGCATTGTCGTCGGTATTTACCGCATCATCGTCATTACCGAGGGTGATAACGCGGATAGGTGCCTGCATAGAGAAATATACAGATATCTTACCGTTGTTGCCACCATTGCCTGTTCCTCCCTGAAGACTATCTTCCCAATCTCCGTTTGAACAAGAGGTAGAAAGACCAGCTACCAAGGCAAGTCCCATGATTGCAGTTCCTATTTTTCTGAATGTTTTATTCATATTCTTCATTTTTTCTTGTTATTACCAAATGTTGTTCTTTTTACCATCCAGCGTTCTGAACGAGTGATGGGAAATTAAGAATCTGGTCGTATGGCACAGGACCATAGAAGGCATTCTCCTTGAAGTTACGTGTTTCCACTGAGATTGGAGTATATTTCTTGCCAGCCTCTTCGTTGGTGATGCTCATACCCTTAGCAGTCTCATTGAGATCAGCGAGTTTAACCTTCCAGCGACGCAGATCCCAGAAGCGGAAGCCTTCGAAACAAAGCTCGATGCGGCGCTCGTTTCTGATCAACTCACGCATTTTTTCCTTGCTCTGTGCGCACTCTTCCAGGTATGGATCTTCACCAAACTCTCCCAAGCCTGCACGCTCACGGATTGCCTTGATAACATCGTAGGCTGAGTAACCTGTGCCTCCCTTAGGACCATAAGCCTCATTGGCTGCCTCGGCATAATCCAGATAAAGCTCTGTGTAACGGATGCGGGCTGTATAATGATAAGCCTTGCCGTTAACCGTAGGATCCAGGTTGATGTCCTGACGGAGGAGCTTCTTCATATAGTAACCTGTGCGGGTTGACTTGGAAACATCCTTGTTGAGACCATCGAGATTGTCTGCGTTGTCTGCCTGTGTATTGATGACAGCATTTCCAGAACCTGCTTTCTGACCGTTATAGATAATGTACTTAGCCAGACGTGGGTCACGGTTTGCGTATGGATTAGCTGGGTCATATTCGCTTTTGGCATCTGTAATAGGATAACCGTTGGCAGCAGGGAATGCATCTACAAGATTCTGGGTTGGATTGATACGACCCTGACCATAGATTGATGGTGGGTAGTTCTTGGTCTCCAAATCATTGTTCTCGCTCTTCTCTGTACGCCAGAGTACTTCCTTAGGACATTCTGCCGCTTTAAGATCCTTCATGTTTGGGTCTGCATACCACTCCAAACCATTTGTATCGATGCCAGAGATGCCACCATTGAGGTCGAGCACTGCCTTGGCATATTTGGCAGCCTGCTCCCAGGTAACGCCGCTTCCAGCGGCAAAGGCTGGAGATGCAGCCATCAATGTAGCCTGTGCAAGAACGGCACGGGCGATACGACCACTTACGCGTCCGGCGAAGTTGTCACCAAGTACACGATTGTAAGTAGCCTTTGTAACTGTATAGGATTTGCCAAGGCAACTAACGGTCATTGTCTCGTTATCCGTATCCTTGTAGTCAACAGGAAGTACACGTACAGCCTCTTCTGCATCCTCAATGAGCTGCTTCATGCAGTCGGCAAAAGAAGCACGCACCTCCAGAGAATTGAAATCTGAACTTACATTTGTTGGCACAAGATCGTTAGGAACACCGAGGAGTGTTCCATTGGCATCCAAACCACCATGGGCGCGGAGCAGATAATACATGAAGATTGCTCTCAAACCCTTTGCCTCGCCGATATAACGCTGCTCATACATGGCACGCACAGTCTCATCGCTGTTCCAGTTTACCTTATCCACATTGGCAAGGAAGAGGTTGATATACTGGATGGCTGCACGGCAGTCGCGCCAGGCTTCCACCGGATTGCTGCTTGAAGTCCAGCTATCTACGCCAGTCATCTTACGTAAAGATTCGGCTGCATCGTTGCTCACGGCATCGTCTGTAGCGACATCGTTGAACTTGTATTCGCGGTTTGGCAGACGGGTATAGGCGTTGCCAAGCACACCATCAGCATAGTCAGGATGATCGTACATATACTCGAAACCCAGATGGTTTTCGATGGCAGGCTCGAACATATCGTCGCAGCTTGTCAGTCCTATCGAAAGAGCCAGTCCGAGCACCACTCCACCAATTTTATATTTTGATAGTAAGTTGTTCATCACTTTTGTCATTTTCGTTATCTTAATTTTTATATTAGAACTCAACCTTTGCACCGATGGTGAAACTGCGGGTTTGAGGAGCAGAATCTACATTGCGTTCCATCTGCTTGCGCTCACCGGCTATCGTCAGGAGGCTGCTGCCATTAACATATACCTGCAAGCCCTTCACCAAACTGTTGTCTCCGAAGAGAGACTTGTTGAAGTCGTAGGTAAGCTGCACGCGGCTCAAGTCGATGCGGTCGGTTGAATACATCCAGTAGTCGGAAGCATTGAAGTTGTTGTCACCACTCTGTGTTGTCAGACGAGGATAGGTGATAGACTCACCGTTCTTGTATTTACTCTCTGTCCAGGCACCGAGTACCACGTCACTGTACTTACGCTCACCGTAAACCCAGTTGTAGGTATCGTTCTTGAGAGCATTGCCACCAAACTGACCTGTCAACATGGCGAAGAGAGTGAAGTTCTTGTACTTCAAGGTAAGATTCATACCACCGGTGAACTTGGCGCTCCAGCGACCGATAACCACGCGGTCCTTGCTGTCGATGATATTATCACCATTCTGGTCCTTGTATCTCAGATCACCTGGCTTCAAAGTACCGAAAGAGCTCTTGACCTTATCATTTTCAATTTCCTCCTTACTGTTGTAGTAGCCTAAGCACTCAAATCCCCAAAGGGCATCAGTGAGCTTGCCTTCTGTACGCATGTAGTCATACTCTACATTCTCTGCAACCTTCAGGTTCTTTGAACTGTTGGTCTGTCCGAATGCCTGGATACCATATTCGAAGTCTCCCACCTTGTCTTTGTAACCGAGAGAGAAGTCAACACCTGTGCGGCGATTCTTACCATAGTTGATGTATGGCAGGAATGTAGATTTAGGCCAGATGGTAACCATGTAGCTTGGATAGAAGTATTCTGGCTGAGCAAGCAAGCCATCGGTCACAGTGTTGTAGTAGTTCACGGCAAAGCTGAGTCGGTTGCCGAACAAGGCACCATTCAAACCTACGTTGAACTCCTTACGCTTGATGAAGCCCAGCTTGTCGTTACCACCACGCTGCGAGTCGGAAGTCTGGATGGCGTTGTTGGCGTCAGACCATCCCCACCATGTACCGGTAGCCGTGAAGATATTCTCATACATGAAGTACTCTTTGATATCAAGATCCTGGTTCAAGACGGTATAACCTGCGGTAAGACGGAGGTCATTGAGCCAGTTTACATCCTTCAGGAAATTCTCTTCAGAGAGTCTCCAGCCGAGAGTTGCCGATGGAGAGATGGCATTGCGGTTGCCCTCAGGAAGCTTTGCCGAGTGTACCACATTGGCTGCCAAGTCGGCATAGTACTTATGTGCATAGTTGTATGACACGAGAAGTCCCAGGTTGGCATTGCTTACCTTGTGATACTCACCGCTGATAGTCTGCTGATAACCATTGGCGAGCAAGGTGGCATTGACATTGTGATTGCCGAAGGAGTTAACGTAGTCAAACTGTCCGGTCCAGGCAAGCGTCTGGCGCTCTGCTGAGTTGCTGGAGTTCAAAGTACCCGTATGCTTATCCTCACCATACTGAGTGACGGAACCGATAATCTGCTTGCCGTCAAACTGTGTCCAGTTGACACCGAAGGTTGCATAGCTGTCGTTCAAGGATGTTGTGTATGACGTAGAATAGTCAACCGCGAACATGGTCTTGAAGCTCAATCCCTTCAGCAAAGAAGAGAGATCAAACTTGACACCTGTATCAAACTGCATCTGGCGGGATGTCCAGGTGTTGTAGCCTGCAGCATACATATCTGCGAAGGCATTGGTCTGGTCTTCCTGTGTAGCACCCAGGAAATACTGTCCAGCTGGCAATCCCACAGGATTGGTGATGATATTTCTTGAGTTATTGATGAGAGCCAGAGAATTGGCATCCTTCGGGTCAAGATAAGACAGCGGGATGAATGGAGCCACACGGTTAGGGCGCAATGTAGAAGCTGCCTTCCAGAATTCGCTGTTTGAACCATGCTGGTTATAATAGGTAGCGTTGGCATTCACCCAACCAGAAGCCCAGTCAGCGAGCTGGAGGTCGATGTTACCACGTACGTTCAGACGGTCGGTATAGTTGTTCTTTCCTTCACCGAAATTCAGGAAATCACCCTCGCGGTAGTAGCTCACGTTGGTATAGAACTGTGCAAACTTACCACCACCTTCGAACTCAGCCGTCACATCGTAGCGAGACTTGGCCTTCTTGAGATAATCAGAATTATAGAACTGCTGGTTTGGATAACGGTAAGGATTGGTACCTGCAGCCGTGTTATAGATGTCTTCAGCTGAATATTTAGCAGAAAGTTCATCGTTGGCAAGCGCCTGATTGTAAAGTGTCATATACTGCGCACCATCGAGGTAGGTAGGATAAGACTTCGCTACACTCATCTGATAGTTGGCACGGGCTGTAATCTTCAGCGGTTCAATCTTACCACGCTTTGTTGTGATGAGAATGGCACCCTTTGCAGCACGGCTACCGTAGAGAACAACGGCAGAAGCACCCTTGAGGAAGGTAATGTCTTCAATCTCCGTTGGCAAAACATTGTTTGCATCACGTGGCACACCGTCAATCAGCACAAGTGCATCACCCTGATTCCACAGCGACCCGTTATAACCTGCAGCCAAAGCCTGCATATTGTCGAGGCTATAGGTATTGTAGTTCTTCTCCAGCAGATTCTTCACATTGACCGTGCTGACAGGAGTGATTACATCACGGGCATCCGCCTTGCGGAATGCCACGTTGATGGTGTCTGCTTCTGGGGCATCCTGTGCCATCACTCCTTGTGCAGACAGAGCGAAGAGGGAAACCGGAAGAATCGCTTTATATCTTGAAATTATGTTGCTCATAATTTTTTCTTCTTTATTCTTTTAATTGTTTTCTTGATTCACACTCTATTACCAACCTGGATTCTGGAACATCTCAGGATAGATACTGGTGTCTTTCTTCTTCAAAGGCATCCACCAGTGCTTGCTTGTGAAGTGGCGGGTAAGAATGGTCTTCTCCTTGAAACCGGAAACCTCGGTGTTCTGTGGATTCTTTGGATCAAACTTGCCTGCACGTACAAACTCCTGCGATGTCTTGATGTTGTAAGGTGCCTTGTCGAGAAGCAACCAGCGGCGCAGGTCGTTGAAACGGTGACCTTCGAAAGCAAGCTCTACGGCACGCTCGCGGCGAACCTCATCCATGAACTTGTCCTTGTTGCCGGTAAACTTAGCTGCTACGCCTTCTACTCCGGCACGTTTGCGAATCTTGTTAACTGCATCGAGAGCTGTGAGTGAGCACTTGGCTGAAGCGGTGGCTCCACCTACGGCTGCACAAGCCTCGGCATACATCAGGTAACAGTCGGCAAGACGCAGGTAAGGCACATCAATGTACAGCTTGTTATAAGTAGCACCCATATCATAGTTGTTGGCGATCATAGGAATGAACTTATAGAGCAGGTAACCAGTGCGGCTCTCGTTGATATCGTCACGGTAAGTACCACCTGTATAAAGGTTGGCATATCGGTTGGCATCCGGTTTGATGTCTCCCTCTACCACCTTTACTCCATCATATACGATGTCGTGATAGAAACGTGGGTCACGGTTCTTCCAAGGATGGGTTGGGTCGAAACCAGAATCTGGGTCATCGAGAGGAAGACCATTCTTCATACCATAATAGTTTACGTAGTTGGCTGTAGGCTGTGAGGCAGCCTTACCACCTGTAAGAATGGAACCGCCAAACTCGGTGAACACTCCGAAGTGAGAGTTCTGCCATGCATCGGCTGGAATATCACGGAGAATATTCTCGGTAGAACCTGGAGGAAGCATGTTCTTGTTCCAGGTATAGAACAGATCTGAGTAATCAGCAAAATCCACGAGCTTGTACTGGGTCTGTCCTGTCTCAACAAGAGTAAGGAGTTCGCCAAGTGCCTCGGCAGCCTGCTGTGCATAGTTGGTATCGTAATCGTAGGTGCTGGCATTGCCGTTTACGTTCATCTTGTCATCGCAGTTCTTCACCAGTGGAGAAGCTGCCCACAAGAGTGATTTGCCTTCATAGGCAAGTGCGGTAATCTTGTTGATGCGGAAGCCATTCTTGCCTAATGTATTGCGACCAACAGAAGACTTATCCCAGTCGATAGGCAGAAGCTCTGCAGCCTCACGGAAATCTTTAGCAGCCTTCTCGGCACATGCCTGACAGGTTTCACGAGGAAGAGTCATTGGCTGGTCGGCAGCTATGGCATGATCAATATATGGCAGACCACCGAAATACTGCATCAGCTGGAAATGAAGCCATCCACGGAAGAAGAGCAACTGACCCTTGATGGTATTCTTCTCCTCCTGGGTGGCAGCCGTCATCAGGTCCATATTCTCCAGACCCAGATTCGCCTTACGGATACCATACCATGCAGCCTTCCAGAGACCACGGCTAAAACGGTCGTTAGGATTAAACGTATCAGCCTGATCCAAGAAGCATGCGCCCCATCCGTCAAACTCTTTCTGCCAGCCCCAGAAGTCACCCTGGTCAACCTTGTAGCCCATGAGGTAGTCGAAGCCCACAGCCTGGATATCATCCTCACCCCAGTTCCAGCACGTTGTCCAGTAACTCTTGGAGAAGTCAGGAATACAGAGATAAAGCTCCTCTGTAAAGCCCTGGAAATTCTTGAAATTCTTGAAAGCAGCCTCTGGAGATACATCCGATTCTGGTGACTTGTCAAGATAGTCTGTACAGCTGGTGGTCAGGGCGAGAGAACATCCCAATGCCAACGCCAGGCAGGCAGACTTATATTTAGAAATTATTCTTGTCATAATAAATAATGTGTTATATTAACGCTGTTTACAACTCTAACTTGATACCGAAGTTGATACGCTTCATTGTTGGGTATGCACCCTGAGAAGCAAGACCTGTACCGGCGAAGTTCGACTCACGGTCGTCAGGCATATCAGTCCAAAGGAAGAGGTTGTTACCATTTACATAAACCTTCAACATCGAGAGACCGAGACTCTTGATCCAGCCGCCATTCCAGGTATAAGCTACCTCCAGGTTCTTCAAGCGACAGAACGAACCGTCGTAGAGGAAGCGGGTACCCTCATAGTAACTTGGAGTAGAGTTCATGCGGAGTGAAGGAATACCGTTTGGAGTTGATGGTGACCAGTAAGCACCCTCCTTGAACACCGTGTGAAGGTATGGCTTAGGCAGTGAGTTGAATGATACATAGCGGCTCACGTTGTTTACGCCATAGAACTGTGCATAGATGCTGAATCCCTTGTAGTCAATACCGATAGTGGCATTGTAGGTGTTCTGAGGAGTACCTGTAAAGCCATAAGGCGCACTATCATTAGTATCAATCACACCGTCACCATTGAAGTCGGTGATGATATACTGACCTGGCAACTTCTGGTTGTCGTTGGTATTATGAGGAGTCATTGCGATGACATCATCCCAAGACTGTGCAGTACCATTGTCGAGATAGCTCGTGCCCTTTCCGATGGAGAATCCAACGTTCTTCTGGTATGCAGGAAGCAACTCTGGGTCGTCATGCTCTGTAACAACATTTTTTGCATGCGTCATGTTCATATTGGCATAGGCATGGATACCGTTGGCAAAGTCATACTGCAGTCGAACTTCAAGCTCATAACCTGTGGTCTTGGTTCTACCCTTGTTAATGTAAGGAGCAGAAGCACCGAAATAGGAAGGCACCGAACGGCTGCCGCCGGCAATCATGATGTCGGAACGCTTCTCATTGAAGAATTCAAGCGAACCAGCTACGAGACCTCCGAGGAAAGCATAGTCGATGCCGAAGTTCTGTTTGATGGCCTTCTCCCAATGGATATCTGGGTTACCTACCTTTGCTTCCTTATACCAGGTGTAAATAGATTCGTTGTTTGGGTTGGTTGAATCAAGATGGGTCTTGCCACCATAAGCCCAAGTGGTCTGGTAGAGCCAGCGTTCCCATACATTATCCTCACCAATCTCTCCATAAGAGTAGCGAAGCTTGAGGATATCAATCAGATTTCTACCGAATACCTTTGTTTCAGTCACTGGCTTGAACCATTTCTCGTTGGCTACGTTCCAACCGATAGCACCTGAATTGAAGAAGGCGAAACGATTGTCCTTGGAGAACTTCTCTGAACCGTTGTAGGCACCGTTATACTCGAACATGTAGCGATCGTCATAATTATAGGTGGTACGGAATGCCCAGTCCTCACGGTAGTTGGTAAACTCAGAACCCATAGCACGCTCAGAGCGGTTGAATACGCCCATAGCTGTTACATCGTGCTTGCCGAACTTGCGTCCCCAATAGAGCTGTGCCTGATAGAAGAGGTTACGCTGGGTAAGAGCGTTGTTGAGCGCACCTGGATCAGTAGTCCATGCGATGGTCTCCGTAAAATCGAAGTTGTTGTGTCCCGCAGGCTTCTCCTTATAGGTTACCACACCCGTTAAAGGGTCGATATACTTATACTGGGCTGCATGATTGAGGTCATTGACACCTCGGTTTGCCTCCACAAACACGTTATCCCAAGATACGATGGCAGATGCCTTCAGACCCTTTGTAATAAAGGAAAGATCCTGCTCGAGCGTAAAGTCGGTGTTGATACGGGTTGTGGTGGTTGCCTGCTCACCATGAAGTGCAAGATTGGTCACAGAGTTAGGAGAGCCTTGATCATCTTTAGGGAAATAGCCCCAAACACCATCGCTAAACTGTGGCAGGAAGGTATCATGAGGTGCAGAGTAAGCTGCCTGCCAGAGCTGGGTCTCAGCCCATGAGCCTTTCTCCAAGCCATAAGGTGACTTGCGGATACCATGGCTACCCGAAAGGTTTGCCTTCAGCGTAGTAGTCTTGGTGAGCTGGAAGTCGAGGTTGGAACGAACGTTGATACGGTTGAATCCGTAACCACTGGTATAACCACGATTGTTATCCCACTCGCGGAAGAGGTCACCCTCGTGCTGATAGTCGATGGCTGCATAATACTTCACTGCCTTGGTACCACCAGCGATATTCACATTGGCATTGTAAGACATGGCGTAGTCCTTGAAGAGTTCCTTCTGCCAATCTACATCAGGATAACGCTCGCTCATCAGGAATCCGGTCTCCGGATCAATACTGCCTGCAGGAGCATTGTATTTGTCGATGAATTCTGTAGAGCGGATGTCACCCCAGCTTGAAGGTGAAAGTCCCAACTCATGCTTGATTGCCTTGTTCACATAATAGAGCGCATCGGCTGAACCGTAAGTCTCAGGCAACTTAGACACCAGCTTGATCGCAGAGCTTGCACTGGCTGAAATCTTAGCCTTGCCTTCTGTACCGCGCTTGGTGGTAATCAGGATAACACCATTCGCACCCTTCACACCATAGACGGCGGTGGCAGAAGCATCCTTCAGTACAGAGATAGACTGTACAGAATGGATATCCACACTCGACATAGGGCGCTCGATACCATCCACAAGAATGAGAGGGTCGGAAGAGTTCCAGGAGCTCACACCACGAATTACAATCTTAGGATCCTCATCACCAGGCATACCTGATGAAGATGATGTAATCACACCAGGCAGATTACCTGTCAGGGCAGAACCGATGTCAGAAACACCACCTGCGCGTTCCAACACCTTACCTGTGGTCTGGGTGATGGCACCTACGACAGATGCCTTCTTCTGCTGACCATAACCAACGACTACAACTTCGCCGATGGCGTTGTCGTCTTCAAGAGTAAGTTTCAACTCTCTCTTCGTACCAATCTTTACTTCCTTGGTCTTCATACCTACGTATGTAAATACGAGGATAGAATTCTCTGAAGGAACACTGATACTGAAATTACCATCTAAGTCGGTGACCGCACCGACGCTGGCATTACCTTTCACTTTTACAGTGGCACCTATCAGAGGCTCACCTGTACCGTCAACAAGATTACCCTTGACCTGGATCTTCTGTGCCTGAGCATTCAGGCTGCAGAAAGCTCCCACCAAGCATAAGGCTGCTGTCCGTTTCATTGTTAACACTTGTTCAATCATGTTCTATTCATTTTTGATTTATGCTTTAAAAATTTAGGCGTGCACAAAAACTGTTTATTCACGGCGGCAAAGGTATGGATTTCTTTCGAAACATACTTTGCGTGGTGTAACAGAAAGTTTATCATTTTAGAAAAACCTTGCGAGAACGTATTTTTCCATTACTTAACAGTTGTTTTATTATATAAACACCTGCAGTTGGCTTTTCAACTTCTTTTCCTTCTATATTATAATATAAGGTGGAAACCACGTCTGCCTGGGTTTCTAATTGTTTAATTCCTGTTGTATTTTGTTTCAAATACCACTCTTTATACCAGTTCATACAGGCATAGCCGCAACATTCTTCGAACAGTCCGTGTTTCTTGGCATTCTGGAAACCAGGCTGCACAATTCCGCTCTTCAAGTACTCATCAATATCGTAATATTCCTGCGGATGGGTAAGGGTCATACCGATATTGCCAAAGTGGTCGTGAACTGCCTTCCATGCCAATCCCCATTTCGAGGTAGATGCTGTTGCCCAGCTTCCCAGGTTAGGTTGTGTCCAATCTCCCCACTCATTGTAGTGACCTTCGCTCGCCTTGTCAGGATCTTCCGGACTCCAGTCTATCTCCGTTACCATGATAGGCTTACTGGTAACCATAGGCACTTGAGCCTGGAATTGCTTGATGAAGGCATCGTGATTACAGTTCTTGTCGCTGGCATTATACCATCCGGAATAAACATGTACTGCATAAGAGAAGTTGTCCTCGCTATCGGTGATAGGATACTTGGCGTAATTCTGGTACTGACTCTGATAACCAGCGCCCGGAACCCAGATGATTCCCTTGAAGCCCTGCGCACGAATCTCGTTAACTACCGGCTGGAAGTAATCATGCAAAGCCCTTTCCGAATTCGTTCCGTCTGAAAGATGTACTCTCACAGGCTCGTTGGCAAGTTCGATGGAGATTACTCCTTCATTCTGCTTGATGTATTCATCGCCAGCAAATGCTTTCCAGATTCCCTTCAGATAGCGGTTGTACTTATCGCCTACACTGATATCGCCAGGGCATACACCCGGTGGACGTACGATGACGTAGAGTCCATGTGCTATAGCATCCTTGATGAGAGGAATGTAGAGTTTCTGGAGATAGTCACGATAGCGCGCCATGTTGAATGCCGAGATATCTGCCTCGTTTTCTGCTTTCTTCGCCGGATCGTTGGTCCAGCATGGATCCATGTGCAATCGGAACACGGTACAATAAGCTCCCTGCCTCTTGTCGGTAATAGCCGAGAACTGCTTAGAGAAATATTCCAAGCAAGGCTGAATGTCGGCTTCAGAATAATCAGCCTTCCACTGCTGCCATCTCCACCCGTTGAAGTAGCGGTTTGGCGTATCCATTACGCCATGCAAGACAACAATCTTACCATTGGCATCCACCAGGTTCTTACCCTGCACACGGAGTGCCGGCAGATTATCGGCAGCCAGCCCCGCCATTGACAGCATAGCCATAGCGAGTGATATTAACAATTTCTTTCTTTTCATTGTTACAATTATTTTTAGATTTATCATTTATTGTCAGTCACCTTATTATATCCTTAATTCCGCAACACTATAGTTTAACATTATTTATAAGTGCCTGAGCAACAAA
>OCJO01000052.1_pt1 | contig 17417 bp, 9 predicted proteins | sample 1538891 | NCBI WGS metagenome assembly OCJO01 (sample SAMN04571733, study PRJEB22368) | human gut metagenome | biome: human gut; material: stool | host: Homo sapiens | place: Luxembourg | collected 2013-01-11
ACCGAGATCTACACTCTTTCCCTACACGACGCTCTTCCGATCTTTGCTCTATAAAAATTTATAGCATTTTAAATGATTTATTCAAAGTAAACATTTATAGCATTAATCTTGCCATCACGAACAGCTTCTGCCATTTCGCCAACAATCTTACCTTCTGTTGCTACTGTTTCACCGTTGATTTCAACCTTTGAAACCTTAGCAGCATCAGCGCCATAAGTGTTCTTTCCTGTATTATTAATGTATGTTACGTCACATGTTGAAAGAAGTCTGAATGTAACTTTTCCTTCATCAAATAACCAGTTTGCAAGCTTTGGATCAAAGTTAAGTGCAAGCTTACCATCTTCATAAGTAAATACCTTGCCACCCATCATCATCTGAATCCACATAGAAATCATTTCTGTTGTTGAACCTGAAAGTCTTGCAACAAATCCTCTACCATGAACATCTTCATTTGGATTTACGCTTGATGCAATAAATGATGAATTTTCAAGTGTACTTCTACCATACATATTTGGATCTAAGAATGGAATAAGTGCTCCCTTAATTGTTTCATAATATTCATCATATAGACCTGCTTTAATCATAGCTAAGAGATATTTGTATTCCATGTGTAAGAATACGTTTTCTCTTTCCTGCCATCCTGGAGTAAATGCACGACAACGTCCATTTTCCATTGAACATTCTTCAATTGATGCTGAAGTCTTGTACATAGCAAGTTTCTCATCATAAAGACCTGTGTTCTTAACTTTGTTGTACATGTCTCTTGCTGTATCTACATCTTCGTAACCCATCATACGGGCAGGTCCTTCAAGGAAGTATGGTAAAGCAACTGCCTTAAATTCTTTAACCTTTGCCTTCTGAAGTCCGTAATGACTAATTACAGGTTCTCCATTTTCGTCTACAACAGGTTCAAAGTCAACTGCTTCATGTGTAATGTATGTTGGAACAAGTCCGTTACCCATTTCAACTGCCTTTGCAATACCTTTTTCAATCTTAGCTTCGAATGCCTTGAATACTTCTACAATGTGAGCTTTTGATACAACTGTTTCTTCACCGCTTAAGTAAAGTTTAATTGTTTCTCTGTAAGCTTCTCTGATTGTTGCAACCTTATCCCAATACTGGAAGTCATTAATTGTTCCGTTGTTGTATTCGTTAAGTGCTGCCTTAACATCATCTAAGTATTTTGCAATCTCAGCAGGCATTGTAACTTCGCCTTCTCCATCAAAGTTGTTAATGATGAAGTTTACTAATCTCTTTAATTCAAATGTTTCAGGTGTACCTGAACCGAATAATCCAGGAAGACCGTTCATAGCATCATTCCAGCCTGGCTTTCCACCTTCCATTTCAACACCGATTCCGTCAACGTCAAGCTGAGCGAATTTGCTAAGTGCTAAAATAACCATCTTAACAGCTAAAGATGTTTCATAAATCTTTTCGTCTTTTGTCTTTAACCAGTTAGTTGCCCACTTGTTAAATCCAGGACGTGCAAGTTTTTCTTCATCTTCAACTTCCATACCGTACTGACGTACGTCACCTTTTTTATTAATAACATACTTTTCATCTCTTGGTACAACGTATGCAACGCTGTCATAGAACTTGTATGTTTTGTCTTCGAATAATAATTCGTTAATCTTATCAGGGAATACACTTAAGTAGTTATCTACTAAATCCATGTTGTAATCCCAGTGATCGCTCCAGTAACCTTCACCAAATCCGGCTTCAATGTTCTGGTCACAATCATTTAAGATTTCTGCAATGAAATCACCATCATCAATTTTTACTTTTAAACCAAGTTTTGCAATTGTGTTTGAAATCTGTCCCGGTGTAAACTTACCTGCAACAATTTTTTCAATGGCTGTTGCATCTCCGTCAATGTTTTCTTTTACATAAGCATTAACTTCGTCTTCTTTTCCTTCAATTACGTTAAATAAACTTGGACGTACTTCTAATGGGTTGTAACCATCAGCCTGTACTAAACTGAAGAAAGTTTTAACATTGAATTCTCCAACATCTTTATTGAAGAATACATCATTTCTTCTATTCTGAGAAACATCTCTGAAGTTTCCGTTACCCTGTGAATAATATTCAGCAGCAATAGAGAAGAAGTTGTAATCTCTTTCCGGATCTCCATGTTTTCTACTAAATAAATGTATTATAGACTTATTACCATCTTTGTTAAGAACATATGGATAACCACCTCTTAAGAAGTTATCTAAGTAACACTGTTCAATGTACTGATCAAATTTTCCGGCAGATGTATGTGTCTTAATGTCAGATGTGAAGCTATCTGCTAATTCTTCTGCTTCTACAAACTTGTCTGCAATATAGCCAGGCTTTGTAAATGTAGAAACCTTTGAATTAATCTGTTCTTCTGAACCTGCAAATCCCATCATTGTATCAAATGTGATTGCTTGGTTTGCAGCTACTGTTTCATGGAATGCTGTAAATCCGCAAGGAACTTTGTTTGCGAAACACTGTTCTTTTGCTTTTACGTTATCAATTCCACCTTCGATAAATCTTACAGGTGTCATTAATGAAAGATCATATCCGAATACTGTATCCACATCGTAGATTACATCCTGTAATTCTCCATCTTTAATTGTAAGATAGTAGTAACCACCTTCAACATCTGAAACTTCTGCTGAATCCTTTGTTGATGCTCTAAGTGTGTAGTATGGAACCTTGTTATCAATGTTCTTAATGTATGCCCAACTCTTAAATAAGTTTGACATTTCCTTGAATTCACCATTTGAGATTCCGTATGTAATAATCTTTGGAAGTCCGTCAATAACTTCAATATCTTTTGCAGAATCAGAAATGTTCTTCACTGAAACCTGTCTAACTAATGCTCCAATACTTTCGTTTGGAAGAATGAAGTAATTAACTGTTACTTCAATACCGTATTTTTCATTTGTTTCAATAATCTTGAAACTATTTTTATTCATTCTAATCTGACGTTTTGCTTCTTTTTCATATTTGAAAAATGGTTCATAATATTCGCCGTCAATTTTTAAGAATGTTCTAAAACCCTTTACTGTTGTGTTTTCAAAAGCTGTATTAGCTGAATTAAATTCCATAATGGCATTGCCCTTGTTATCAATACCAAAACTGTTCATTCCCTGTCCTCTGTTTGTGTAGAACGTCCACATTGGAATACCCTTTACACCTGCAAGACCAGGTAAAAAGCTTGAAAAAGCTGGCAATCTGTCATAATCATCTATAACAAATGTCTTACCTTCAAGTCTATAATTCTCCATAATAATCTCCTTTTTATTTGCGTTTTCCGCATGAACTTCTGTAAACCATCTTTGGTGAAAGTTTTGTAACTGTACCGCTCTTGTCACCATCATCGTTTAATAATCTGAATAATTCATTTGCGCTTGCACTACCCATTTCTGTAATTGGGCTGTGTACTGTTGTAAGTGGAACGCCATAATATCCACTAATTGTGCTGTCATCGTATCCTATTACGCTTACCTGTTCAGGAACCTTAATTCCCACATCCTGTAGCGCTTTTATGCAACCCCAAGCCATTTCGTCATTGGCACAAAACATTGCATCAGGAATCTTTATTCCACTTGATAGCATAGAGCGCATCTCGCTGTATGCCAGGCTCTCTTCGTAGTAACCTCTTAAAACAATGTCTTCATCAATTGGGAGATTATGCTTCTGCATAATTTCAACATATCCCTGATAACGATGCCTGTCATCTCCCGTATCATTTCCGTGCATGTAACCGACTCTCTTATGTCCTAATTTTAATAAGTAATCAATTGCCATTGATGCGCCTAATTTGTCATCAACTAAAACACCTGAAATGTTCTTACCTTTGCTATCTCTGTCAATAAATACCATAGGGATATTTACTGTTGCAATTCTTTTTACATAATCACCTGTTAAGTCTTCATGGTAAATAATTGCGCCTGCAACACCTGATGCAATAATCATTCTGTATATTTCATCTGGTGAGTTGTCATTACTTATATAAATATTTAACATGTAATTATTTAATTTACACTGTAAATGAATTGCCTGTGTTAATACCTTATAGAAATCACCTTGTAAACTTGTTAAAAAGAGGCCTATTGTATTTTTTCTATTAGACTTTAATAACTTTGCATTCATATTTGGTATGTAATGAAGTTTTTCTACTGCATCTAATACTTTTTGTTTTGTCTCTTCACTAACGATATCTGCGTTATTAAACACATTTGAAACTGTTGATATTGCCACTCCCGCTTCTCTGGCAACGTCTTTTATTGTAACCATACAATAATCCTCCTAATCTACTTGGAAAGTTTCGCAACAAGGGAGGCTTAAAGCCTCCTTGTTACTTTATTTTTACTGATATACTCTTACATAATCAACGTACATATAATCCTGATATATTTCATTTGTATTACCATCTGGGTATTTCTTTTCACCTATCTTAGTCCAATAATCTGTTCCTACATTACCACCAAGAGTACCACCAATAGCACAGTTAATAATTAAGTAGAATGGCTTATTAAATGGCCAAATACTACTGTTAGCCCAAGCATTTCCTGTAGCCACATATCTTGATGGGTTATATGACCATGTCACCTTACCATCAATTGTAAATGTAACTTCCTTTGCATTCCAGATAATTCCGTATGTATGATATGCACTTGTAGCTGTTGCTACTGTTGTATCTTTATACTTATTTCCAGGACTTGTTGGCATACCATTGTACTTTGTATTATGGATTGACTGTGGAATAACTGTCTTTGATGCTTCACTCTTTGTTTCTAAGACATCAATTTCACCACATTTTGGCCATGTACCATAATTACTATCATTACCTAACATCCAACATGCAGCCCATGTTCCCTGTCCTTTCGGTAACTTAGCTCTGAATTCTACCTTACCATATGTTAATGAATATAATCCTTTTGTCCAAAGTTTTGTTGAATAAGCCTGCAAATCTGGTTTTTGACCCTGAATTGTTTTCTTTCTAGGATTCCATTCAATCTGTGGCTTAATAATAAGATTTCCATCTTTAACCTCCGAATACTGTGGCTGATAATTCTGTAATTCATCATTACCATATCCGCCTGCACCAGTAGCTCCGTTTGTAGTCCATTTTGTTGAATCAATTGTTGTTCCACTAAATTCATCATTCCAAACCATCTTACGAACTTTGTCTGATACTACGTTTGAGAACTTTGAACATACATAAGTCTTACCACTTACTTTTGCAATAGGTTTAATCTTGAAGTAATAAGTTGAACCTGCTGTTAAACCATTAACTGTTGTTCTTGTAACTTTTCCAACTGTTGTTACTTTAAAACCCCTGTTTGCATTTGTTGAATAGTAAATCTGGTAGCCTGTTGCACCGCTTACACCAGTCCACTCTAATGAAATACCATTAGTTGCTGTGTTCTTTGCGTAATCAATTGATGTTGCGCCAGGTGTAACCTTAACAGTTACTTTCTTCTTGCTTTTCTTTACTTTTACTGTAATTTTGCAAGTACCAGGCTTTTTAGCCTTGATTTTTCCTTTTTTTGAAACTGTAGCAATTTTCTTATTGCTTGATGTAAACTTAGCACCTTTTTGTTTAACTTTAATTTTGCTGCTGTTTCCTGCGATTAAAGTAACTGTCTTCTTAGAATTGATTGTTACTTTTGCCTGTGCTGTTGTTGGATTTCCTACATAAACTGTAGTAACAACCATAGCCATTGCTAATGCAACAGATATGATTTTCTTTAACATCTTATTCATATTTTGCCCTCTCACTTTCATCTGTTAGAACAGATGCTTTACGCACCTGTTCTAAAATGTTTTATTCACCTGTGATACCTGTATTTTCGATACCTTCAATGAACTGTCTCTGTACGCATGCGTACAATACTAACAATGGTGCAATTGCTATAAGTGTAGCTGCCATCTTGATGGCTTCGTTTAACTCACTTACGGCATTTGAAGTTGAACCGTTATCAAATAATGATAATCTTCCCGGTAATAACTCTAAAGCATCACCTGTCAGTATGTTAGTTGTATATGTTTCATTCCAGTTAAATACGAATGAGAATAAGAATACAACTAAGATTGTTGAAATTGATAATCTAATTGCTACATGATAGAAAACTTTTAATGAACCGGCACCATCGATCATTGCTGCTTCATCAAGTGACTTTGGTATCATGTTAAAGAAATTGTAGAATATCAATACCAACATTGTTGAGTATGTTCCCTGTCCTAATAATGCTAATAAGAACTGTGGAACAACTGTGTTAATTAATTTAAATCCTAAAATGCTTTCAACTGTACTGAACATCATAATTCTTGGTACTGTTAAAAGTGGTACAGGAAGAATGAATGCAATAATTAACATTACAAACCAGAAGTTTCTTCCTCTAAATGTGTATCTTGATAATGCGAAACCTGTTGTTGCTGATACAAATGTCTGAGCAATAGCAAGTAATGCTGAGTACCAAATTGAGTTTAAAATTGATGTTGGAATATCAAGTGTTCCAATAGCATTTTTAAAGTTATCTAATGTTGCATGTTTTGCAATCCATGTAATTGATGGATCAATTAAGTCCTTTGTTGTCATAATTGATTTGGAAATCATTTCAAAGATTGGCTCTAAGAAAATGAATCCAATACAAATTAATACAAAGTAAATTGCAAATTTTGAAATAATGTTTACAGCTTTTAATCTCTTTAATTTGGCAAAGTTGATTTTCTTAACTGATGACAAATCAATCTTCTTTGCACTGTTATTTTTATTTGCCATATAACTTTGCCTCCTTTGCCTGATGTCTCTTCTGAGAATTTAATCTTCTCTTCTGCTGTTTTTCCAGCTTCTTTAATTTCTTTTCCTGCTTCTGTCTTGCCTTGATATCTTTTGGTTTCTTATCTCTAAATAGTAAGAACACAAATCCAACAAGTAAGAGTACCACTAACGCGTATATCCATGCGTAAGTTGCGGCATATCCAAGACCTGAACCTGTTTCACCTGTCTTTTCCTGAATTAACTCATATAATGGGTTAATTGAGCTGAACATACCAAGCTGTATTACTGTGAAGACTGTAATAATAAGTCCAATCTGTTTTAACATTGGAATTGTTATCTTCCACATAATCTGCCAAGCATTGGCTGAGTCAATCTTTGCTGCTTCGTAAACACTTGGGTTGATTTTCTGTAAACCATTGATAAATAATACAATTGGAATACCTGTAAACCAAAGTATAATTGATAACTGATCAAATACACCTGCTAGGGCATTTCCAAGTGCCGGTGAATAGCTGTCTATAATCTGCATAATAAATATATTTAAATATGCATTGGTTGTTTCTGGCGCCGTGGCTGATGCAGTAGCCTGAGCTGCGGCCTGTCCTGCGGCCCCCTGCACTTCCATAATCTGTGTCATAACCGGACCAGACATGATAATAACAGGTAAGAAATAAATTGTTCTTAAAACACCCTTACCTACTTTAATCTTATTTAAAAGGTAAGCGATAATAAATGATAATACTACTACGATAAATGTGTAAGGTATAATCATCTGTAAATACTTAATTAACGCAGGTGTAAATTCACTGTTTCCAATGAACGCCTTAACGTAGTTTCCTACACCTGTCCATTCAATTTCGTATCCTCTGATTGTTCTCTTTACATTTGTAAAACTTAAATAAATAGTAAATACAAATGGGAACAATGTAAATAATGCAAAACCTACAATCCAAGGAGCCATAAACATATAACCTGTTCTGTCCTGTCTCTGCTGGTATGTACGCATTTTCTTAGCCTTTTTTGGCTTGTCTTTTTTAGGAGTTGTTTTTACTTCTGTTGTCTTCTTTTCTTCGGCCATTATTTAACACCTCCTTCAATTACTTCTGCACTCTGTGCAGCTACTTCTGTATTTCCTACAGTAACTTTATCCTTTGTATAGTTAATTACTACACTCTTTGTATCTCCGTCTTTCTTGTATGTATTAACGATAACACCGTCACTTACTACCTTACGGCCTGACCACTTATATCCAATAACCTTAGATAATGGTGTGTTGACTTTGTCGTAAATATCTTTTACAAGTTGCTCATACTGTTCAAACTCTGTTGAATAGTAGTCTGATGAAGTTGTTGATGCTAAAAGATATGATGGTTCCTGTGTTAATACAAATGAAGGACAAATATTGTAGTCAATCATTCTTAACTGATCTGTTGTTGAGTAGAATGAGAAGTTTGCATATGGTGCATATACTTCCATTGTACCGTTAAGTACCATCTGTAAAAATGGAACTGTATCTGTTTCGTATACATACTGTGATGTTCCTACAGGTGACTGTAAGTATCTGTCTGTGTATTTCCATAAGTATTTGTTTGGTGCTACTAAGTTAAGTGTTGTACCATTCTTCTTCATTTTCTGTAATGAATTCTGATATAACTTAATTGCATCACTTACTGTTGTTTCTACACCATCACTACTGTATGTACTAACTAATACATTTGATGCTCCGTCAATTGTAAATGACTTGCTGTATTCTCCTAAGTCTTCATATAAGTCATCCATCCACTGTGCTGTCTTCTTAGGAAGTGCATAACCAAATTCTGTTACAGGAGCATTCTTTGGTAAAATATCTGTTTTATCAACCTGAAGGTATTTTGTATTTAAGTGCTTAGCAGAGTTGCTGTAGTAACTTACCATATCTTCATTAATTGTTGTAAACTCTCTTGAGAATGAAATATCAATATTCTTCTTAGCAAAATCAGATATTAATGAAGTGAACTTACTTTCACTTCCTACGGCACTTGAAAAACTTGTGCTGTTTGGCTTTGATAATGTTTCTCCACCGCTTTGCCATCCGATTAAACCTGTATTAATATTTTCAACTCCATCTTTTGTTAACTTGTTTAAGATGTTTCTTACATCATCAGCAGTTGTTACTGTTACCTGCTGTGTTGAGAATACACCTTTCTTTGAATCTGACATTAAGAAGTCAACTCTAATTGGAAGGTTTGAACCTTCTGTTGTTCTTTCTTTCAATGTTCCATTATCAATTAAGTGCTGTCTGTATGCCTGAGCCATACCTGCGTAATCTGCTGATGGTGTTCCATCACTTCCATCGCCACTTAAGAACTGATATGTCATTGAAATATCAACCTTGTTTGGTGTATCCTGTGTCTTTCTGTAAGAATCACCCTTCTGGTTTGTTACCTGATAATATTCTGAATTGAACTTAAATGTTGGGTAAGCGTATGTATATCTTACTTCACCTTCTGCTGTTGTTGAAGGGACTGCATTTATGCTCATGTATTCATCACCCTTATCAGCGTAAGCAACAAATGCTGCCTGTGTTCCATCACCATGTGAAATACCGAATACCGGCATCGTTGGTTCCTGTACAGGAACAACGTCATCGCTTGTTGCATAATATGTTAAGTTTGTTGATGGATCTGTTCCATAAATCTTACCCTGATATTCACTGAACTTTGTATTGTTTGTTGCGAATCTTACTAAAGCTCCACTTCCGTCAGGTATTAATGCATAACCAGGTGTTAATTCTTTTCCCTGTAACTTAACCCAGTCAGCTTCTTCTTCATCATATGCTAATGTAGCACCACCACTTGTTCCTAAGAACGGTGTAATGATTACGTTAGCAATTTTCTTGATGCCTGAACCTGTAAGTTCTTTATATGGTATATCGTATTTGATATTTCCATCATCACCGAATGTAATATATACATTCATGCCTAAATCATCATCACCAAGTTTGAATACACATTCTAATTTGTATTCTCCCTTTTCTTTATCAACTTCGCTAAGTCCTGATTTTCCATCATTCTCACTAGCTGCTGCTGATGAAACTCTTGTAGTCTTCATACTCTTACCTGAACCTGTATAATACTCAACTGTAACAATTGAGTTTGCAAATGCTGCATACTGGTCATTAGTAAATGATGAATCCTTTGGTGTGTTGGCAAGTTCTTTAACCTGCGCAACTGTCATTCCTTTTTCCTCAGCGTAATCTTTGATTTCTGAAGGATCTTTATCTTCTTTTGCGCTTGTTACAACATCTAAAGCTTCTTCAATTTCTTTAGGAAGTGCAACATCTACACCTGTTTTCCAAACATATTTTGTCTTTGTGTTTCTAACTAAGATAATATCGCGGTCGTCTCTGAAATAATATTCATAATTACCTTTCTTACAAAGTAACTGATATGCGTTTGTTACTTTCATATTTGATGTTACCTTGTTAGGTGCAGGTCTTGTATCTCTATTTGTATTCAAGAACGCAGCTGCTACTGCAGCGCTAAGTGAAAGGACGCATAAGAGACATACCACAAGTGCTGTAATTTTAATCTTTTTATGTTTAGCTGCCTGTAACATTTCTTATAATCTCCTTTCCTACTGTTACTAAGAAATCTTTTAACTGTTCCCACATGATAATAACTACTAAAACAACGATTGCTGCAATAAGCATGAATACTACTGTGATTATCAAACTTACTACTGTATGTTTAAAGTCATAGTCATGAACTGTTGAAAGACCTTCAAATATAAGAGCAATACTCCAACATACACCAATTATCATAATAACTGTTAAGATAAATGATTCGTTGTATGTTAATACGTATGACATAATAACTGTTACTACCATTGATATCATTGCAGGTATTAATCCGTATGCAGGTATTAAGTAAACCTGTCTAAATGTACCATCACCATCTGTAATTGATGTTACAAGATAGTTACAAATAATAAATAAAATTAATATTGCAAAGAAACCTACGATAACCGCTCCCATATCCATGTCTTCTACTTTTGAATACTGGTAAATAAATCCTTTACCTGTCTGGTATAACATGTATACTCCGAAGAAAACAATGTATAAGATTGTTGCAGCTATCACTGAACCATTCTTGTTTACCCTAATGTCATAGTATCTGTCAATTGGATGTTTTGTTATCTTGAACGCATAACCTAATTCACCAATAACAGGTGTATTCTTAAGTTTTTGTCCAAGAGCTCTTTTCTTTTTCTTAAGTACATGATTCTTATCAATGAATCCGATAGCAATCTTAATTGCAATAAGAATAACTAAAACAATTAAAACTGTTCCTAACCACTTCTGGATTGATTTGTTTCTTACTTCCCAGAATGCGTTTGAATAACCGTCTCTGTTTCCGGCAATTTCAAAATGTTCCATTGCTTTGTCATAAACTTCATCATTGTAGTAAGCTTTTGCTACACCGTTATGAGCAAGAACTGACATTTGGTTAAGTCTTAATACATAATTCCAATCTGTAAGGGCTTCTTTATAATCACCATTTTCATATTCTTTTAAAGCCTTGAAAATAGTTGTTGCATATTCTGTTGGTGTAAATGACTGTAAGTATCCTTTTTCACCATCAGCTGTCCAGATGTTTCCACTGTTATCTACAGCAATTGTTGTAAGTGATGTAAATAAACCTGAAATATCTTTGTCTGCTGCTTCTGCACCTAACTGGAAGATTACTTCACCCTGACTTGTATATACCCAAATCATACCATGTGAATCACTTGCGTAAATAATACCGTCTTTGTTTGCAGTAACATCTGTTAATGCTGAAGAAGTCTTAACATTCCCAAGCATGTTAGTACCATCTGTACTATGCTTCTTAAGTAAGTCATTTCCTGTACCCATACATGTTGAATATGCTGTACCATTTGTATCTACAAAAACATTAGAGAATGTAGATGGAAGAGTATTTAATAACTCTGATTTTTTCTGCTGTTCTTTTGTATAAATTAATTTTAAGAACATCTGCTGTGGTGTTAATTTTGACTTATTTGATGTGAAGTATCCTAAGAACTCACCTGTGTTTGCCAACTGAATTACACCTGCGTAAACACCTTCTGAAACGATGTAGATGTTGTTACCGCTATCTACTGTAACCTTACTTGGTTCGTAGTTTGTATCAGCAAAAATAGCTGCTGATGGTTTTAAATAACTTCTTACGAATTTAAAATCCTTTGTAAATTTGAATACCGCTTTCTGTCCTACGTCAGCAACATATAATTCACCGGCATTTGTTCTAAATACACCCTTAGGACTTTTGAATCCAGGGAATCTTTTATCGTTAACTGTTTTACCATTTAGGATTCTTACGATTTTCTCAGTGTTTAAATCGTAAATAACAATTCTCTGATTTCCTGTATCTGCTATGTAAGCAATGTTGTTATCATCAATTACCATATCTTCAGGATCTGATAATTCTAAGTTTGTTATAGTTCTGTCAGGCAAATATGCATCCTGTGTTCTAACCAATTCTCCCTGATCATCTTCTGTATATGAGTAACTGGTTGCCTGTGATGCTGCCACTGGTAACACTGACATTACCACAAATACCAAGGCTAGAAACAGAACTAAACTTTTTTTCATAATTTTTTTCATTTCTGCCTCCTTACTTGATACCTGAACTTGCCATTGTGTTCATAACCTTAGACTGCATACAAATGAATATAATCAAGTTTGGCAAGAATAAAATCAAACTTGATGCAGCTACCATACCGGCTGCCGCTACAGCATTGTTTACACCAATGGAGTTACAATAGTATGTTAATGTTCTTAATGCTTCGTTTGTAATATAGTTGTTTGATGTTTCCACGTTGTTCCATACCTGCTGGAATGTAAGAACCACAGATGTTGCAAGAGCCGGTTTTGTTAAAGGAATAATTACCTTTCTTAATATAGTAATATCTCCTGCACCGTCTACTACCGCTGCTTCAATTAACGCATCTGGAATACCATCAACGAACTGTTTTACTAAGAATAAACTTACAGGCATTGCAATCAATGGTAAGATATGTGCAAACCATGTATTGTATACGCCTAAGTTTACGATAATTAAGTATCTTGGAATAGCTACGGCTGTTGCTACGAACATAAGAGCCATCTGGTTTACTTCCCATAAAGCACCTTTGATTTTGAACTTCTTCTTTGAAAGTACATATGCTGCCATAATCGTAATGAGAATTCCAAGCACTACTGTTAATACTGCTACGATTAATGAATTTAAGAAATATCTGGACATTGGTATTCCTGTTGCTCCTGATAAGTTCAATAAATTCTTAAAGTTATCCAATGTTGGATTTTGTACAAATAATGTTGGTGGGAATTTAAACAATTCTCCCAAAGGTTTAAATGCATTATTTATCATAAATATTACCGGAAGGATCATAAATATTGATAATGGTAATGCAATTATATGAAACTTAATCTGACCACGCGAAAAACGTGTTGGATTAATTCTGTTTCCCTGAAAACCTGCCATTTATGTATCCTCCTTTCTAATATTCTTCTTTCTCTGTAAATAATGTATTTGCTACTTTACTACATACCCATACCAATGCAAGAAGTGCAACTGATACTGCAGCTGCGTAACCCATCTCGTATCGAACGAACGCGTAATCATCAATATGGTTGGCTATCAACTGACCCGAATAATCAGGTGTTGGGTTTGCACCTGCCAACGCTACACCAATCCAGCCCATGTTAAATGCGTTTACAATTGACATAACCGCACCGAATAACATCTGTGGTTTCATTGATGGGACTGTAATATAAATAATTTCCTGGGCTCTGTTTTTGATACCATCCACATAAGCTGCCTCGTATAATTCCTGGTCTATGTTCATAATACCTGATAACATGGATAGGAAACCGATACCCATTGATGACCATAATGATATGAATATCATAATCTGCATAAAGTAGTCAGATGATATTAACCACTGAATAGGCTGATTTATAAATCCTAATTTCTGTAACCATGCGTTAGCAAGACCACTTTGGTCACCTGAGAAGATTGTTTTCCAGATAACCTGAATCATAATCTGACCTGACAATGAAGGTGTGTACATTGCTAAAGCATATAGTGTTCTTGCTCTTGGAGTAACCTGAGCAAGAATCCATGCCATAATAAATGATAATACATAACCACCAATACCAACTACAATAGCGTAAAGTACAGTGTTAGGTAAAACGTATTTCATGAAAACTTCATCACCTGTAAAAAGAGTAATGTAGTTTGTTAACCCTGCAAACTTTGGCATATTAATAACGTCAAAGTATGTAAATGATAAACCAATAGCTATAAGTATTGGCAATAATATAAATGTAAAGAATAGCAATCCGTAAGGAAGTAAAAGTAAAAATGATCTAAATCCTTCAGTCTGGTAGAATTTTTTACCGCCTTTTGACTTTGTGGCTGTTTTCTCTACTGCTGCAGCTGCACTACTCATTATTTGCTTACCTCCTCTTCCGGATTAGCTTTCGCTTTATCCTGATTTTCTTTTATCCAATCATATCCACGAAGTTTGAATTTCTTAACCATTTTTCCGTTCTCGTCATAATATCCAAGTTCCTGCATCTTACGTACGATTTCCTTGTTAACATCATTCTTAGCTTCATCAACAGCTACCTGACCGGCTGTTCCGTCGAATACCATTGTTGTCCAAATATTAGAAATTGTTCTTTCTAATAGGTACTGACCAGGTGTTCTTGTAACGTCTGTTACATAGTCAAGCTGTTCAGTAATAATCTTCTTATCAGCTTCATCCATTGGGTTATTCTGTAATGCCGCCTTGTTAGCTGATAACCAGAAGAATGTCTTACCATAAGATGAACGTAATGTATAAGTATATTCTGTCTGAACTTTTTTGCTTGTCCACCATTTTAAGAATTCCCAAGATTCATCTTTCTTATTTGAAGTCTTGAAAATTGCTCCACCTGTACCATTTGCAACGAATGTTCTGTCAATGCTACCATCTTCCTGTTCTGTTCCAAGATATGGAGCGATAGCCCATTTACCTTCTAATTCCTTAGCACCATTATTAATCAATGTATAATCTTCCATTCCAATAATACCAATTGGATTAGTTGAATATCTAAATGAGTTAAAGAAGTTCTGTACTGATGTTTCAAGTGAATACTTTGTAAATAAGTTACCTAACAATGACAATCCCTTTACAGATTTCTTAGAATCAATACCTGTTGTAACAAGACCATTCTCGTCCTGAGTATATAATTCTCCACCATTCTGTAAAATCATTGGGGATGTCTGGTAGAACCACTTGTAACCTGTTGTACCTAATGCAATGTTATGATAGAAGTTCATACCATATCTCTGCAATGTTGGTAAAATATCTATTAATTCATTCCATGTACTTGGGACTTTAAGTCCTAAGTTGTTAAAAATGTCGGTTCTGTAAACTATAGCGTTAAAGTCTGTTGTTTCAGGAATTGCATACATACCTTCATTGTATACATATGATACAAAAGATCCTGTTGGAAATCTTCTTGCCACTGTCCAGAAATCATCGAACTTTGTTAAATCATATAAAGCTCCACGGCTTGATAAATCAAAAGGTACATAAGACATAAGTCCTAATGCTACGTCAGGTGTTTCTTTCGCTGCAATAGCCAATGTTAATTTTGCAACATCAGGCATTGTAGAAACTTTAACCTTAATGTCTTTTCCTGTTTTTTCCTTATAATAAGGAACAAACTCTGTATCTACCATCTTCTGTAACAAGTCTACATGAGTGATAGCTCTATTTACCCAAATTGTTAAAGTCTTGCTGTCCTGACTTGCACCTGTAGCATATTTAGAAGATGTAAATGTATTTACCAATGTTCTAATTGATGTCCACATTGAGCTACCTGCTGATGGGTTTGGTTTTTCAATCTGACCTTTATCAGCAGTTACATAAATTCTATCTAATGTAAAATCATTTGATGTAACTTCTGTTGTAAAATTACTTAATGAAACTAAGATAGAGTTATCTGCTCCAGTTAAGTCAGCTGTGTGCAAAGCAATTTCATCAGGATATTTCTGCATATCTTTAATAAACTGTTCTGCTTCATCTAAATATGTAAGCACTGCACTTGAATTTCCATTAGGTGAATAATCCTGAAGAATATATCTAATGTGCTGAATTACTGTCTTATATGCTTTTAAATATTCTGGAATTTCCGGAATATATTTTGTCATTTTCCAGTTACGTTCTGTATCAACATCACTACCTGTAATCTTTGTAATTTCCAATTCAAAATCAGTAATGTGCTGTTGAAGTAATAATGCATATCTGTAAGCTTCCATTACAGGCTGGTTTTCCTGCTTAATAGAAATTGTATGCTTACCTTCTGTTAAATAAATGCTATATGCATTACCATCTTTGTCTGATAATGTTTCATTAGCGTAACCTGATGAAACCGGTGCGAATGCGTAGTTATAAAGTTCGCTAAAAGGTACTTCTCCATCAATCTTAATTGTTTCGAAAGAATCAAATTCTTTCTTTCCATTATCATAATGGAAAGTAAGATTGTAGTTACCTGCTTTCTTTACATTAATTGTATATGTAACTTCAATACCTGCTGCATTCCACTGTAATGTATTCAATTTTTCTTTATCTATGTTGAATCTTGTAAGCGAAGATTTTGTTTCAGATCCATATACTGCATCAGATGAATTTTTCTTAGTATAGTATACTGCATCAACCTGTAATGCATCATCACTATTTTTTACTAATTCTGCGTTACTATGTTCTGATGCGTATTCCTTATATGACTTAGTGTTGTTTTTTCCTGCTTCTACCTGAAGCTTACCAACTGCTAAACCACCTGATGATACGTTTTCAATTTTAATCTTATTAACACCCTTCTTTAAATAGAATGAAAGCGGGGAGCTTGAAACGTATGTATTATTGTATAAATATGTATTTGTCCATTCCTGAACTCTATTCTGACTTGGTGCTATTTCATCGCCATAACTATCTAATGGAAAACTCTTTTTCTTATCACTACCTACATATGTTTTTGTGTCTTCATCTGCCCATATGATTGGTAATGCAATAGTGTTCATTTCTGAATACTGTTGCTTTCCATTTACTGTAAGTTTTACAGTATAATCAGACAATGATTCGCCAATAGAAATGTAATCAAGGTTCAAGTAATATAAACCTTCTTTATCTACTTTGACTGTATATTCAGCCTTATCATTATAATTCAATTCAGTCATTGTTGAATTATAGTTTGTAACAGCCTTTGGTGTTGTGTCATCAGTGCTGTCTTTCTTCTTATTGTTATAGAACTTATTAGCATCAATTCCGTCTTTCAAACTAGCAACATGAGTTCCTTCACCAATTGTTGTGTTCTTCTTTATGAAATCGGTGTAGTATACTTCTGCTTCTTCTCCATCGCTTAGATAAGATGTAGAAAGTAAATTATATGCTTTTTCAAAAGTATTACTATCTACATCTTTGATATGTGATGTTTCTGTTTTGAAAACAAATTGTGTTAAAACAAGTGCAGCAACAACGATACAAACTATAGCTATTATAATAGTAGTAATCTTCTTTAGATCGGAAGAGCACACGTCTGAACTCCAGTCACCTATCACAATCT
>OCJO01000100.1_pt1 | contig 14734 bp, 10 predicted proteins | sample 1538891 | NCBI WGS metagenome assembly OCJO01 (sample SAMN04571733, study PRJEB22368) | human gut metagenome | biome: human gut; material: stool | host: Homo sapiens | place: Luxembourg | collected 2013-01-11
TCCAGTCCTTTCATGTAAAGAAACCTCCTTTTTCCGGATTTTGTATCGTCTTTTTATCTCTTCCGGTTTCTTTATAAAGAATTTCCCAAAAGGATGCAGATTATGCATTTTCTTTGATTTTTCGGGCAGAAAAATGGAGACCATTTCCAGGCCTCCATTCGTGCAATTTTGTTTTCTTTATTCAGACAGCAGCTTCTGCAGCAGCTCTCCTGCCGCTGCCGGGTTGGCTTTGCCTTTCATTTCTTTCATGACCTGGCCGACCAGGAATCCGAGGACTTTTGTCTTTCCGGATTTGTACTGTTCTACCGGGCCAGGATTGTTTTCCAGAACTTTTCTCGCGGTTTCTTCCAGAAGGCCGGTGTCGTTTACGGTTTTCAGTCCGTGTTCCTCGACGTATGCTTCCGGATCGACATTCTCTGCAAAGATCTGCTCAAATACCTCTTTTGCCACCTGGTTGTTGACCGATCCGGCTTCTGCCAGTTCGATCAGGGATGCCAGATGCTTCGGTGAAAACTGCAGATCCTCCGGCTCCTGGCCGTTCTCCTTTAAGAGACGTAAGGTCTCGCCCATCAGCCAGTTTGCCACTTTTTTCGGTTTGCCGCAGAGCGCCGTCGTCTCCTCAAAGAAATCGGACAGCTTCTTGGAACCGGTCAGAATGCCCGCATCGTACTGCGGCAGTCCGTACTGCTCCACGTAGCGTGCCTGTTTTTCCGGCTGGAATTCCGGCATGGATTTCACAATGCGGTCGATCCACTCGTCGGAAATGTGCACCGGCGGCAGATCCGGGTCCGGGAAGTAGCGGTAATCCTTCGCATCCTCTTTCGAACGCATCGCGTAGGAATACTCTTTGTTGTCGTCCCAGCGACGGGTCTCCTGAACAACGGCTTTTCCTTCCTCGATCAGCTCGATCTGTCTTGCACGCTCTCCCTCGATCGCTCTTCCGATGGCCTTAAAAGAGTTCAGGTTCTTCATCTCGGTACGTGTTCCGAATTTCTCACTTCCGACCTCACGGACCGAAAGGTTGACATCGGCACGCATCGAGCCCTCCTGCAGTTTGCAGTCGGATGCGCCGAGATACTGAATCATCATACGCAGTTTTTCCAGATAAGCGATAACCTCTTCCGCAGAGCGCATATCCGGCTCGGATACAATCTCGATCAGCGGAACGCCGCTTCGATTGTAGTCGACGAGCGAGCAATCCTCCCACTCATCGTGGATCAGTTTTCCGGCATCTTCTTCCATATGGATCTCATGAATGCCGATTTTCTTCTTTCCCGCTGCGGTGTCAATCTCGACATATCCATCGTGGCAGATTGGCAGATACAGCTGGGAAATCTGATAGTTCTGCGGGTTGTCCGGGTAGAAATAGTTCTTCCGGTCAAATTTGCAGAGCTGGTTGATTTTGCAGTTTGCAGCCAGTCCGACGCGCAGGGCGTAATCGACAACCTTCTTATTTAATACCGGAAGGGATCCCGGCATACCGGTGCAGACCGGGCAGGTGTGGGTGTTCGGCGCACCGCCGAATGCGGTAGAGCAGCCGCAGAAAATTTTTGTTCTCGTCGCAAGCTCCACATGTACTTCAAGTCCGATGACGGTTTCATACTGTTTTGACATTGTTTTGCTTCCTCCTTACCATTTTTCTGGCTGCCCGAATGCACCGCGTGCCTGCTCATAGGTGTACGCTGCACGGAACAGTTTTTTCTCTGAGAAACAGTTTCCGATAAGCTGCATGCCGATCGGAAGCCCCTTGTCATCCATACCGCACGGAACGGTGATACCCGGAAGGCCGGCGAGGTTGACGGATACGGTGTAAATATCGCCCAGATACATCTGCAGCGGATCGGAAAGCGATTCCCCGAGACGCGGTGCGGTCGATGGTGCTGCCGGGCTTAAAATCATATCGTATTTTTCAAATGCGCGGTCAAATTCCTGTTTAATCAGGGCTTTCGTGCGCAGTGCTTTCAGATAATACGCATCGTAGTAACCGGAGCTTAAGACGAAGCTTCCCAGCATAATCCGTCGTTTCACCTCCGGACCGAAGCCCTCAGAACGGCTTTTCTTATACATATCGTGGAGTCCTTCGTACTCTTTGGCACGGAAGCCGTATTTCACGCCGTCGAAGCGTTCCAAGTTGGAGCTTGCCTCAGCGGATGCAATAACGTAGTAAGCCGGAATGGCATAATCAATGAGGTCGAGATCGAAATACTCTACTTCTGCCCCGCGTGCCTTCAGGACATCGGCAGCTTTTAAAATGGATTCCTTCACCTGCGGATCCAGGCCTTCGCCGAAGCAGCTGCTCGGAATACCGATTTTCAGATCGGAGACATCTTCTTTTAAAGCGCTCATGAAATCGTAATCGTCGCGTTTCATCGATGTCGCATCTTTTGCATCATACGAAGCAACCGTCTGCAGCAGTGCTGCACAGTCTGTCACATCCTTTGCGACCGGTCCGATCTGGTCAAGGGAGGAACCATAAGCGATCAGTCCGTAACGGGAAACGGTGCCGTACGTCGGTTTCATGCCGGTTACGCCGCAGAAGGAACTCGGCTGACGGATCGATCCGCCGGTATCGGAGCCAAGTGCTATCGGTACTTCTCCTGCTGCAACGGCTGCGCAGGAACCGCCGGAGGAACCGCCTGGAACGTGTTCGGTGTTCCATGGATTTTTCGTCACGCCGTACGCGGAAGTCTCTGTCGTACTTCCCATCGCAAACTCATCCATGTTTGTCTTTCCGATGATAACGGCTCCCGCCTCTTCGAGCCGTGTGATAACCTCTGCATCGTACGTCGGAACAAAGTTCTGCAGGATCTTTGACGCACACGTCGTCGCAAGACCTTTCGTACAGATGTTGTCCTTGACCGCAATCGGAACGCCGGCCAGCGGACCGGTGAGCTCTCCTGCGTCAATTTTCTTCTGCACTTCTGCCGCGCGTGCTCTTGCACCCTCTTCATCCACAAGAAGGAATGCGTGAATTGATTCTTCCGATGCTTTGACTGCCGCAAGAGACGCTTCTACAGCGTCCGCTACAGTGATCTTTCCTTCTTTGATTGCGGCAGAAAGCTGTACTGCTGTCATATCTTTGATTTCCATATCAATCTCCTCCTGCTATTCTACCGTTTTCGGAACCTTGTACTGGCCCTCTTTGACTTCCGGTGCATTGGCAAGCATTGCATCGCGGTCGTCGCCATTGGTTACTTCATCCTCGCGGAATACATTTCCCATCTCGAAAATGTGGGTCATCGGCTCGACCTTGCTGGTGTCGAGCTCGTTTAATTTATCTACATAATCCAGCATTTTCTGCATATCCTGCCGTGCGGATTCTTTTTCCTCATCCTTTAATTCCAGCTTTGCCAGGATGCCGACATATTCCATCGTTTCATCTGAAATCACATTTGCCATTTCACTCGTTCTCCTTTTTTCTGTTTTCCGGCAGGATCCGCTTACGGCTCCAGTCTTGTAAGATCACGCGGGAACAGCGTTGTCTCGCGGACGTTGTCCTCACCGATCAGCTTCATGGTCAGACGCTCCAGACCGATGCCAAGACCTCCGTGCGGCGGCATACCGTGTTTGAAAGCACTCAAGTACTGCTCCATGCCCTCTTCTGTCATGCCGCGGGCTGCGATCTTTTCAGAGAGCATCTTGTAATCGTGGATACGCTGGCCTCCGGTTGTAATCTCCAGACCGTGGAACAGCAGGTCGAAGCTCTTTGTGTATCTCTTATCCTCCGGGTCGTCCATCGCATAGAACGGTCTCTTTTTCGACGGATATTCGGTGACGAATACGAAGTCTGCGTCGTACTCCTCTTTGAAATACTGGCCGATCAGAAGCTCCTCCTCCGGCTCAAGGTCGAACGGGTTGCGGATCTTTCGGTTGTATTTCTCGGCTACCAGCTCTTTCGCTTTCGTGAACGGTACAGTCGGGATTTCTTCTGTCTTTGGAAGCATAACTTTCAGGATCTCCAGCTCTTTTGCGTAATCCTTTTTAAGAAGCTCCACCATGTACTGTAAAAATCCGGTTTCCATTGCCATGATGTCGGTGTAATCCTCGATGTAGCCCATCTCAAAGTCAAGGCTGGTATACTCGTTCAGATGACGTTTCGTGTTGTGTTTCTCTGCACGGAAAACCGGTCCGACTTCAAAGACACGGTCAAACACGCCGACAAGCATCTGTTTGTAGAACTGCGGGCTCTGTGCCAGGACAGCCGGGCGGTGGAAATATTCCAGCTTGAAGATGTTTGCGCCGCCCTCAGCGCCTTTCGCGCCGATCTTCGGTGTATGGATTTCGGTGAATCCCTGGGAATGAAGGAAATCACGGAACCCCCGTACCACGCCTTCCTGGATGCGGAATTTTGCACGCTCTCTGACGTTTCGAAGAGCGATCGGCCGCATGTTCAGCATTGCTTCAAGGGAGGTGTTCATTTTCCATTTGTTGACAGCGAGCGGCATTGGCTCGGTCGGCTCGGAAAGAACGGTGATGGTCTGCAGCCTGACTTCGACGCCGCCCGGTGCGCGGTCCTCTTTTTTGACCGTTCCGGTTACGGCAACTGCCGATTCCTCTTTCAGATCTTTCAGCGGGAAGTCAACGCTTCCTTCTTCGTACACACACTGAACGAGTCCCTCGCTCTTTCTTAAGATGACAAAGGCAACCTCGCCCATGTCACGGATGATGTGTACGGCTCCTTCGAGTTTTACTTCTGTGCCTTCCGGTGTCTCCAGCAGAGTTTTTACGGAGATGTCTTCTTTTTTCTTTACGCCTGTCATAAATTCCATGTCTTGTTCTCCTCTCTTTCTCGCCTGTCCCGGATTGCTTTTTCAAATAAAAAAGCCCCGGAACAGTTTTTTAACTACTGTTCCGGGACGGGATATTTTATGTTCCCGCGGTACCACCCGCATTGCGTTTTTCTCTCCGGTTTTCCGGGGGAAAACGCCCACTCATTTATACTTAACGCGTATCACGGATCTGCCTACTTAATTTCCTGTTCGGATCTCATGTTCAGCAGACCGGCTCCGGAATGTTCCCCATTGTATGTTTCCTCCATGCTGATGCTCTCAGTCGGTGACATCGGCTTCCTGTCAGATTCCGCATACGGAGTTTCCTTCACTGCCTTTTTCATACTGTGCATTATAGCACAGCAGTTTTGCATTTGTAAACACCTAATTTTTACGGATTTTATATAAATTCTAATGCATTTTTCGTGAATTTTATCTATACAAAATTATTTTTTCGTGTGTTTATAAAATTGCGCAGAAATTCCGTTTTATTGGTATTTCGCACACAATTTACAGTTTTTTGATTCTCTCCACTGCCTCTACTGTATTCTCATACGTACCGAATGCAGTCAGACGGAAGTAGCCTTCTCCGCTCGGGCCAAAGCCTGATCCTGGTGTTCCGACTACATTTGCGTCTGCAAGCAGGTGATCAAAGAACTCCCAGGAAGTCATATTTCCCGGTGTTTTCAGCCAGATATACGGAGCGTTGACGCCGCCGGATACGGTGTAGCCTGCGCCCTTTAATCCGTCGTAGATGACTTTTGCGTTCTTCATGTAGTAAGCAACCTGCTCTTTTAACTGTGCTTTTCCTTCCGGAGAGTAAACAGCCTCGCCGGCTCTCTGGATGATGTACGGAGCTCCGTTGTATTTCGTTCCGTGACGGCGTGCCCACAGGCTGTGCAGAGTCACATTGCCGGATTTGATGTCTTTCGGGATAACGGTGAATCCAAGACGCATACCGGTAAAGCCTGCGTTCTTGGAGAAGCTGCGCATTTCGATGGCACATGTTCTTGCACCCTCGCACTCATAGATGGAATGCGGAATGTCTTTTTCTGAGATATATGCCTCGTATGCAGCATCATACAGGATGATGGCTCCTACTTTATTTGCATAATCAACCCATTTCTGCAGCTCGGCTTTGGAAACCATAGCGCCGGTCGGGTTGTTCGGGAAGCACAGATAAATCAGATCCGGGGTTTCTTTCGGGAGATCCGGGGTGAAGTTGTTTTCTGCGGTACACGGCATGTAAATCACATTCGTGAAACGCTCGGTTGCTGCGTCGTAGTCACCGGCACGGCCTGCCATTACGTTGGAGTCTACATAAACCGGATAAACCGGGTCGCATACAGCGATCTTGTTGTCCAGGCTGAAGATCTCCTGAATGTTGCTGCAGTCGCATTTTGCGCCGTCCGATACAAAAATTTCATCAGATGAGATATCGCATCCTCTGTCCTGATAATCATTTTTTGCGATGGTATCGCGAAGGAAAGCATATCCAAGATCTGGTGCATATCCGTGGAAGGTCTCTGCGTGTCCCATCTCATCCACTGCTCCGTGCAGCTTTTCAATGATCGCCGGTGCGATCGGCTGGGTTACGTCGCCGATTCCAAGACGGATGATTTTCGCGTCCGGATTTGCCTCGGTGTAAGCTGCAACTTTTTTTGCAATGGTGGAAAACAGATAGCTTCCCGGCAATTTCAGATAATTGTCATTGATTTTGAACATTATTATGTCGCTCCTTTTCACTTTTTCTTACTCTGTCAAAAGCGTCAGCACCATCTGTGCCGTTTCAACCAGATTGGTGCCACTGTCCATGCTGCATTTCTGCATGTAGCGATGGGCCTCCGACTCGGTCATGTGATTTCGTTCGATCAGAAGGCTTTTTGCACGATCGATGATGTGCTGTTCCTCGGCGCTGCGCACCTTGGGCTTTGCCCGCTCTTTCTTTCTACGCCGTGCCGCACTCTGCAGCATCATCTCCAGTGTATTGACCAGCTCGTACACGGAAAGCGGCATCGTAACCGCCATGATTCCGGTTCCCTCCACCGCACTTAATGCGCGGCTCGATGCAATCAGAAGCATCTGGAAGCCGGACGGCATACACTCATTCAGATCCGTAAAAAACATATCCGGGAGCTTGTAGCCGCAGATGACGATACCGCCGTTTAAGTTGTTCATCTCTCCGAGCGCCGCTGCCGCTGTCGAACAGACAGCATCGATTTCATATCCTCTTTTTGCCAGAATATCCCGGATGCGCTTTCCATCTTCTATTTTGGGAAGTACTATCACTATGCTGCTCATGCATTTTCAGGCCCCTTCGTCGTCTAAATACGGTACAGATATTTCTCGGTCTCCCAGTCGGATACCTGGCGGAGATACTCATGCCACTCTTCTTCTTTGGCATTGATATATCCATCCACAAATTCCTGGCCGAGTACCTGACACAGAAAATCGTCTTTTTTTAACTCTGCGACCGCTTCTCCAAGGCTTCCCGGGAGAAGGGTGATCTGCATCGCGTTTCGTTCTTCTTCTGTCAGATCGGAAATATTGCGGTCCACCGGGGACGGCGGAACGATTTTCTGTTTGATACCGTCAAGTCCTGCTGCCATGCAGACAGCAAGTGCCAGGTACGGATTGGCTGCCGAATCCGGGCATCGAAGCTCAATGGCCATGATACCGTCTCCCGTCAGCGGAATGCGGATCAGCGGGCTTCTGTTCTTTGCAGACCATGCCACGTAGATCGGTGCACCGTATCCCGGTGTCAGACGTTTGTAGGAATTTACAAGCGGATTGGTAATCGCTGCGATTCCGCTGATGTGTTTCATCAGTCCGCCCATAAAGTAATATGCCTCTTTGCTGAGCCCGTATTCATCGGATTTGTCGGCAAACACATCTTTTCCCTCCTGAAACAGGGAGAAGGAAAGATGAAGACCCGATCCGTGAACTCCGGTTTTTGGTTTTGGCATAAAGGTTGCGTGAAGGCCATGACGTTTTGCAATCGTACGGATAGCAAATTTGGCAGTCATCAGCTGATCTGCCGTCCGAAGTGCTGCAGCCGGACAGAAATCCAGTTCGTGCTGGCCTGCCGCTACCTCGTGGAAGGAAGACTCAACGTCGATTCCCATTTCTTCGAGGGTCAGCACCATATCGCGCCGCGCGTTTTCTCCCAGGTCCAGCGGTCCCAGATCCAGATAACCGCCTTTGTCGTGCGTTACACTCGTTGCTCCGCCGTCCTCATCGGTGTGGAACAGGAAAAATTCACACTCCGGTGAGATTTCAAACTCATAGCCCATCGCTTTCGCTTCGAAAATTACCTTCTGAAGGATGGTTCGGGAACTCTTTGCATAAAGATTCCCCTCTCTATCATACACATCACAGATCAATCTTGCAACCTTTCCTTGCTGCGGACGCCACGGAAGTATTGCAAAGGTGTCGAGATCCGGGTGCAGAAACATGTCTGCTTCCTCGATGGTGACAAATCCTTCGAACGAAGAGCCATCGAAAACGCACTGATTATTCAGGGCTTTTTCCAGCTGTCCGGCGGTGATGGCCATATTTTTCATCATTCCAAACATATCGGTAAACTGCAGGCGGATAAATTCAACATCTTCTTCCTCCGCCATCTGAAGGATCGCTTCCTTCGTATACTTTGCCATATCGATTCTCTCCTTTATCAAAGACGATTCTAAACGAAAAGGGTGCTTTCACGCGGCAGGGCAGAAAGACACCTTGCGTAAAAACACCCTTGTTTTGGGCATATTATAGCAGTTTTTCGCGTGTTTTGTCAAGAAAAACTTAGAGATTCGTGTATCCCATCAGGGATTCATCGACTGCCTTTGCTGCCTCGCGTCCCTCACGGATCGCCCATACGACCAGGGACTGGCCGCGGTGCATATCGCCTGCGGTGAAGACATTTTCTTTTGTTGTCTGGTATTTTCCGTCATCTGTCTTCACGTTGGTGCGCTGGTTGACTTCCACTTTAAATGCATCGGTCACATATTTCTGGGATCCTAAAAAGCCTGCTGCAATAAGAACGAGATCTGCCGGGAGAATCTCTTCGGTTCCCTCAACCGGAACCATCATCATGCGGCCGGATTTCTCATCTTTTTTCGGTGTCAGTTTTACGGTCTTGATCTGGCAGACTTCACCTTTTTTGTTTTTGATAAATTCCGTTACGGTTGTCTGGTAAATCCGCGGATCATGGCCGAATACGGCGATTGCTTCTTCCTGGCCGTAATCCGTCTTGCAGATCTTCGGCCACTCCGGCCACGGATTGTTCTCGGCACGCTGATCCGGTGCTTTCGGCATCATCTCAAGCTGTGTCACAGATTTGGCACCGAGACGGATGGAAGTTCCGACACAGTCATTACCGGTGTCGCCGCCTCCGATGACAACAACGTGTTTGCCCTTTGCATCGATGTAGGCATGATCCTCAAAATTGGAATCCAGAAGACTCTTCGTTACGGAAGTCAGGAAATCGACAGCAAAGTAGATGCCCTTTGCATCTCTTCCCTCTGCCTTGATATCTCTTGGATTTGCCGCACCGCAGCAGAGCAGGACACGGTCAAATTCTTTTAAGAGTTTGTCAGCTTTTACATCTTTTCCGATATCAGCATTCGTCACAAACTCAATGCCCTCGGCCTTCATCAGATCCACACGGCGGTCGATGACGCTCTTATCGAGTTTCATGTTCGGAATACCGTAGCGCAAAAGTCCGCCCACGCGGTCGCGGCGTTCAAAGACCGTAACAGAATGGCCGCGGCGGTTGAGCTGCATCGCTGCTGCAAGGCCGGAAGGACCGCTTCCTACAACGGCAACGCGTTTTCCGGTGCGCACTTTCGGCGGGTGCGGCGTAATCAGGCCGGTTGCCCATGCGTTTTCGATGATCGCGCGTTCATTTTCCTTCGTGCAGACCGGGTCTCCGTTTACGTTGCATGTACAGGCTGCTTCGCAGAGTGCCGGGCAGACGCGGGAGGTAAATTCCGGAAAACAGTTTGTCTTGGTGAGGCGGCGGTATGCCTGCTCATAGTTTCCAAGATACACAAGGTCATTCCACTCCGGAACGAGGTTCTGCAGCGGACAGCCGGAGGCCATTCCCGCAATCATGGTTCCCGCCTGGCAGAACGGTACACCGCATGCCATACAGCGGGCAGCCTGCATCTGCTGCTCCTTTTTCGGGAGCTGCAGATGAAATTCCTTAAAGTTTTTGATACGCTCAAGCGGGGCAACGGTGTTTCCCGTCTTGCGCTGATATTCCATAAATCCAGTTGGCTTACCCATAATTCTTCTTCCTCCTACTTACGCATGCTTTCGTAAAATGCTTCAATCTGTGCCTGTTCGCTGCTAAGACCCTTGTCTTCCATCTGGGCACTCAGCATCATCATGCGCTTATAGTCATTCGGAATGATCTTCTTGAATTTCGGCAGATATTCGTCAAAGTGTGTGAGAATTTCTTTACCTTTTTCAGAGCCGGTGTGTGTGACGTGTTTTTCAATCATGTTTTTCAGCTCTGCAATATCGTATTTGCTTTCTACCAGTTCAATCGAAATCATTTCCTTGTTCAAATTGCGGTACAGGTTGCTCTTTTCATCCAGGACATAAGCGATACCGCCGCTCATGCCGGCTGCAAAGTTCTTTCCGGTTGCGCCGAGGACAACGACACGGCCGCCGGTCATATACTCGCATCCATGCTCACCGACACCCTCGACAACGGCGTAAGCACCGGAGTTTCTGACACAGAAACGCTCTCCTGCGATACCGTTGATGTACGCCTCACCGCTCGTTGCGCCGTAGAGGGCAACGTTTCCGACGATGATGTTTTCTTCCGGTTTATACTTTCTTGCTTTCGGCGGGTAGACAACCAGTTTTCCGCCGGAGAGGCCTTTTCCGAAGTAATCGTTCGAATCGCCCTCAAGTTCCAGGGTCAGTCCTTTTGGAATAAATGCTCCGAAGCTCTGTCCGCCGGCACCCTTGCACTGTACGGTGTACGTATCCGGCTCCAGAGAGGTGCCGAATTTTCTGGTGATCTCGGCACCAAGAATCGTTCCCACGGTACGATCGGTGTTGGTGATCTCGACTTTGACGGTCTTCTTCTCTTTCTTATCCATTGCCGGACCGAATTTCTTTAAGAGTACCTTCTCATCCAGGGTTGCGCCAAGTTTGAAGTCGTAAACATCTTTCGGATCGAACGTTACCTTCTCGCCTGCTTTTGCAAACGGATTGTTCAGGATCTGGCTTAAGTCTACGCGGTCTGCGTGCTCGTTTGTCACTTTATCATTTCTCTTTAAGAGGTCGGAACGGCCGACCATCTCGTCAACGGTGCGGAAGCCAAGTTTTGCCATGTATTCCCGCATCTCTTCTGCGATGAAGCGCATGAAGTTGATGACGTACTCCGGTTTGCCGCGGAAACGTTTGCGCAGCTCCGGGTTCTGGGTTGCAATACCCATCGGGCAGGTATCGAGGTTGCAGACACGCATCATAACGCATCCCATCGTTACAAGCGGTGCGGTCGCAAAACCGAATTCCTCGGCGCCAAGGAGTGCTGCAATCACAACGTCACGGCCGCTCATCAGCTTACCATCGGTCTCGATCATGACACGGTTGCGGAGGCCGTTTTTGATCAGCGTCTGATGGGTCTCGGCAAGGCCTAACTCCCATGGAAGTCCTGCATTGTGGATGGAACTTCTCGGTGCTGCTCCCGTTCCTCCATCATATCCGGAAATCAGGATAACCTGTGCTCCGGCTTTTGCAACACCGGCTGCGACAGTACCAACACCTGCTTCGGATACCAGTTTAACGGAGATTCTTGCATTCACATTCGAATTTTTCAGGTCATAAATCAGCTGTGCAAGGTCCTCGATGGAGTAGATGTCGTGGTGCGGCGGCGGGGAAATCAGGGATACACCCGGTGTGGAGTGACGTGTTTTTGCAATCCACGGGTAAACCTTTCCGGCCGGTAAGTGGCCGCCCTCGCCCGGTTTTGCACCCTGGGCCATCTTGATCTGGATCTCTTTTGCACTGACAAGGTATTTGCTGGTAACGCCGAATCTTCCCGATGCTACCTGTTTGATCGCGGAGCATCTCTCCGGGGATTCGAGACGGTCATCACTCTCACCGCCCTCACCAGTGTTGGATTTTCCATGCAGACGGTTCATGGCAATTGCCAGTGTCTCATGTGCCTCCTGGGAAATAGAACCGTAGGACATCGCACCTGTTTTGAATCGTTTTACGATAGAATCTACGCTCTCAACTTCTTCGAGCGGAACGCCCTGTTCCGGATAATCGAAGTCCATCAGGCTCCGCAGATAGCCGCTCTCCTCGCTGTCGACCATTGCTGTGTACTCTTTGAACATCTTGTAGTCGCCGCGTCTTGTGGACTCCTGCAGTGTATGAATGGTGCGCGGATTGTAGCGGTGCTCCTCGCCCTGGCTTCTCGATTTATGACGGCCGATACTGTCCAGTGTCAGATCGGTAGACAGCTCCAGCGGATCGAATGCCTGGGAATGACGCTCATCGACATCTTTTGCAATGTCTTCCAGGGTAATACCGCCGACACGGCTGACCGTACCGGTGAAGTATTTGTCGATGACATCTGCTGAGATACCGATGGCCTCGAAGATCTGGGAACCCTGATACGACTGGATCGTGGAGATACCCATCTTCGCTGCGATTTTTACGATACCAGAGATGACCGCGTGGTTGTAATCTTCAACGGCTGCGTAGTAATCTTTCTTGATCATGCCCTCTTCGATCAGCTCATGGATCGTGTCGAGTGCCAGATACGGGTTGATTGCGCAGGCACCGTAGCCGAGCAGTGTTGCGAAATGGTGCACCTCGCGCGGCTCGCCGGACTCCAGAATAATCGCAAGAGAAGTTCTCTTTTTCGTTTTTACCAGATGCTGATGAACCGCAGATACAGCCAGGAGGGATGGAATCGCCACATGGTTCTCATCGACGCCGCGGTCAGAGAGAATCAGGATGTTGGCTCCTGCCCGGTGTGCACGGTCAACCTCGACGAAAAGGCGGTCCATCGCACGGTCAAGCGGTGCGCTCTTGTAGTAGGTGATCGGAACGGTCACTGCCTTGAAGCCTTCGACTTTCATGTTCTTGATCTTCAGCATATCGGTATTGGTCAGGATCGGATTGTTGATCTTTAATACCTGGCAGTTCTTCGGCTCCTCCTCAAGCAGGTTTCCGTCACGTCCGACGTAAACGCTTGTGGAAGTTACGATCTCCTCACGGATGCAGTCGATCGGCGGGTTCGTTACCTGTGCGAAGAGCTGTTTGAAATAGTTGAACAGCGGCTGATGCTCATGGGAGAGAACGGCAAGCGGGGTATCGATACCCATCGAAGCGGTTGCCTCGACACCGTTTAATGCCATCTTTCCGATGGAGGAACGGTACTCCTCGTAGGTGTAGCCGAACGCTTTCTGCAGGCGCATCCGCTCTTCTTTCGTGTACTCTTCGACCGGCAGATTCGGGATTTTGATATTCTTTAACTGTACCAGATAACTGTCGAGCCATTCGCCGTACGGCTGTTTCTTTGCGTAATATTCTTTGACTTCCTCATCGTTTAAGACTTTTCCCTGTACGGTGTTGACGAGAAGCATCTTGCCCGGATGGAGACGCTCTTTTAAGACGATTTTTTCTTCCGGAACTTCCAGAACACCGACCTCAGAGGAGAGGATCAGAAATCCATCGTTAGTGATGTAGTAACGGGAAGGACGAAGACCGTTGCGGTCGAGCACTGCTCCCATCACATCTCCGTCGGAGAACAGGATCGATGCCGGTCCGTCCCACGGCTCCATCATCGTTGCATAATACTGATAGAAATCACGTTTCTCCTGGGAAATCGTATCGTTGTTTGCCCACGGCTCCGGGATCGTGATCATGACAGCCAGCGGAAGATCCATACCGCTCATGGTCAGGAACTCGAGTGTGTTGTCGAGCATTGCAGAGTCAGAACCCTGGGTGTTGACAACCGGCAGAACCTTGTGCAGTTCATCCTGCAGCATCGGGGAGGACATCGTCTCCTCACGGGCCAGCATCTTGTCGGCGTTTCCGCGGATGGTGTTGATCTCGCCGTTGTGTACGATGAAACGGTTCGGATGGGCTCTCTCCCAGCTTGGGTTCGTGTTCGTGCTGAACCGGGAATGCACCATGGCGATTGCAGATTCATAATCGACATCCTGCAGATCGCGGAAGAAGGTGCGGAGCTGTCCTACGAGGAACATACCTTTGTATACGATGGTACGGCTGGAAAGGGATGGCACGTAGGTGTTGTCGTTGCTCTGTTCGAAAACACGGCGTACGACGTACAGACGACGGTCGAAAGCGATTCCCTTTTCCACATCCTCCGGTTTTTTGATGAATGCCTGCATGATGTAAGGCATACACTCTCTTGCCTTATGGCCGAGAACTTCCGGAACGGTCGGCACGGTTCTCCATCCAAGGAGTTCCAGTCCCTCTTTTTCCACGATGATCTCAAACATCTTTTTTGCCTGGTTCCGTTTCAGCTCATTTTGTGGGAAGAAGAATACGCCGACGCCGTATTCCCGTTCTCCGCCTAATGAAAAACCGAGGGTCGAACAGGCTTTGGAAAAGAATTTGTGCGATATCTGCAACAAGATTCCTACTCCGTCTCCTGTTTTACCCTCGGCGTCTTTGCCGGCTCTATGCTCAAGATTTTCTACGATTTTTAATGCGTTTTCTACGGTCGCATGGGATTTTTCACCTTTGATATTCACGACGGCTCCGATACCGCAGTTGTCGTGTTCAAAGGAAGAACGGTATAGCCCTTCTTCTCCCATGACACGCTCTTTGCTCTGTGTCATACGGCTTCCCTTCCTTTACTTTCCTTATTTTCGGTTATCCTTTGTCTTTTCTGAAAAGAATGGAGGGGAATCTTTTGTTCCCCGAGATCGGAAGAGCACACGTCTGAACTCCAGTCACCTATCACAATCTCG
>OCJO01000126.1_pt1 | contig 14057 bp, 9 predicted proteins | sample 1538891 | NCBI WGS metagenome assembly OCJO01 (sample SAMN04571733, study PRJEB22368) | human gut metagenome | biome: human gut; material: stool | host: Homo sapiens | place: Luxembourg | collected 2013-01-11
CTCTTCCGATCTGTTTCGATTCAAGTTTTCTCAAACGTTCGTCAATCTTATCGATTGCTGCAAGAGCTATTACAGCGAGTTTATCATATTGTACTGCAAGATATCCATCTTCATTTATACTAACAATTTCAGGATAAATCTTCTGAACATCTTGTGCAACAGTACCTATATATTCAATTCCAGGATTCGATTTATATTCGAAAAGTACCTTTCTGATCTTAGATAACTTCTCAAAATCAATCTCAATATTAGAATGAATATTCTTCAAACGTTCATCAGAACCTTGATAGAAAGCTGTAGCATAAACATTGTAAGAAGCTGCAATGTTACCGGTACCACCTGTTGAAGTTCCGGAAGACCAATATGGGGTTCCTGGGACACCTTGATAACCTCTAGGTCCTGTAGGACCTTGTCCACCTGGAGATCCATTTTGCCCAGTTGGACCTCTGCCACCTGTGTCACCTTTGACACCTTGGAAACCCTGGTAACCTCGATCACCTTTAGGACCAGTACCACCTGTGGCACCTCTACCACCTGTATCACCTTTGACACCTTGAGGTCCTGTTGGACCTGTACCACCTGTAGCACCTTGGAAACCCTGATAACCTCTATCACCTGTAGTTCCCTTAGGACCAGTACCACCGTTATGACCAGCAGCTCCTTGAGGCCCAGTTGAACCTGTGTCACCCTTTAAACCTTGGAAACCTTGGTATCCTCTTGAACCAGTTTCACCTTGGGTACCTTGTGGACCTGTAGGACCTCTATCACCCTTAATAGATTGACCATTAGCACCTTGGAAACCCTGATATCCCCTCGAACCTAGAACACCTTGAGTACCTTGAGGACCTCTAGGACCTTGAACCGTAGAATCTTTACCAGGAACACCTTGGTAACCTCTTGGACCTGTAGGACCTTGTACCGTTGAATCTGCTCCCTTAGTACCTTGATAACCTCTAGGGCCTTGTACAGTTGAATCTTTACCAGGAACACCTTGAGTACCTTGAGTACCTTGATAACCTCTAGGACCTTGAACTGTAGAGTCCTTACCAGGAACTCCTTGAGTACCTTGGAAACCTTGATAACCACGATTCCCTTGAGTACCCTGGAATCCTTGATAACCACGATTTCCTATACTACCTTGGAAACCTTGATCGCCTTTGACACCTGTTTCACCTTGGAAACCTTGTGTACCTTGAGCTCCTTGAGGACCTCTAGGACCTTGAACCGTAGAATCTTTACCAGGAACACCTTGTGTACCTTGGAAACCTTGATAACCACGATTACCTTGAGTACCTTGATGTCCTTGTGAGCCAGTAACACCCTGTGGACCTTGAAAACCCTGAACTGACATATCGACTATAAAAGTCCATTTTCCTTGAGTTTTCGAATATAATTTTCCGTAATCAGGTTGGGTTTGGTCTTTAGTCTGAATAATAACCATATCACCTTCCTGATAAGAGGAAAGTGCAGCATTCATTGCTGAAACTGATTCAAATGAAGCTTTTATTTTGAAAGGAGTACCATCTGCTCCGACAGCACCTTGATATCCACGATCACCTTTAACTCCCTGAACACCTTGATAACCACGATTACCTTGGAAACCTTGATAACCTCTATCACCTTTGGTACCTTGAAAACCTTGATAACCACGATTACCTATACTACCTTGGAAACCTTGATCACCTTTGACACCTGTTTCACCTTGGAAACCTTGGGTACCCTGGAATCCTTGATGACCACGTTCTCCTTGGTTACCTTGTGGACCTCTATCTCCCTGTATTGAATCACCCTTTATACCTTGATAACCACGATTTCCCTGAGTACCTTGAAATCCTTGATAACCTCTGTCACCTTCTGTACCTTGAAAACCTTGATAACCTCTAGTTCCCTGAGTACCCTGTGGACCATCAGCACCAGTCTCACCAGGTTTTCCTTGTAATCCACTAGTACCTTGGAAACCTTGATAACCACGATTTCCTTGAGTACCTTGGAATCCTTGATACCCTCTATCACCTTTATCACCTTGATAACCTCTAACACCTGTCGGTCCTTGGTTACCCTTCTCACCCTGTACACCTTGAGGACCTTCAGGACCTATTGGACCTACTACTCCCTGAAAACCTTGAGTACCTTGTACACCTTGGGTTCCTTGAGTACCTTGATAGCCACGATTACCTTGATCTCCCTGGAAACCTTGATAACCTCTAACTCCCTGTACACCCTGATATCCTTGATAACCTCTTGTTCCTTCTTTTGTAATATTTCTCAAAGTTTTATTTGGAAGTATTACATATACATCAGAACTAGTAGGTGTATTAACAGATATGATTTGCCCTACGTAAGCTGTAGGATCATTTTCGGCATAATTCTGAGCAAGCTCAAGTTCAGTAAATACTTGGTCAGCCATTAATGGTTGGTCATCAACACGTTTATAACCAACTGGTAATGTTACAAAATCTTTAGCCATCTTAAATCTATAATAAATTAATGAGGAGATAGAGTCTGAACAAACAGACCCTACCTATAATATACGTTCCTAATTTTAGATAGTAACCTTGAAAGTATCTGCATTCAAACCAGCAAGAGCTGAGTAAGAATAAACGTTATAAGCAACACCTGTGGCACCACTAGCACCTTCAACTGTCACTGTGCTCTTTACGAAACTACCCTTAACGTCAAGGTTAGAAGAAACTTGCAAAACTGTAGCTACATCACCGAGAGATGCAGGATATGCAAATACAACGTTCTTATCACCTTGAGCAATAGGGATGTTGATTACGGAACCTTTCTTCAAACCGAGTGCCTGAGAAAGTGCACGAATATCAGCAGAAGAAGTTACTGGAATTGCATCTACAGAACTCTTATAGAAGCTTGCACGAACACCTGTAATTGTCTTAGAAGCTGTCTTAGAACCTGCTGCAATATGACCAGTTGGATAAGACTGACCAAGGTTATCGTTTTTGATAGCACCCTCACCATAAGATACTACATTACTAAATATGTTAGCACCTTCAGCTGCTGTAAATTCGTAAGAGTGAGCTGTCCCAACTGCAGTCTCTGTGCCAACCTCAGCAGCACCCAACTTATAAGTAACACCAGTAACCTCACCTGCATCATTCTTAGTGAACGTAGATGTCAGAGAGACAGTAACCTTAGTGCCAATCTCAACAGTTGTATTAACACCACTTACATTAATACCAACTACAGGTTGTATGTAAGTAGGAGGAACTTGCTTAACGAGAATCTTCTTTAAGACTGAATAAAGATCATCAGTTGTCTTAATAATATCACCTGTCTTAACACCACCTACAGAAGCACCATTACCAAGTTGAACTGTGAACTGACTACCACCAACACGTACAGTATTACCAGCAATCTTCAAAGCATCGTTGTTCTTATCACCACTAAGCTCAACGCCATTGATCTGAGGTTTATTGCTTAAGTCCGTATAATCCTTAGTTGCAATATCACTAACTGGAGTATAAGTACCATTATCTGTGAGAACCTTGGTACCATCGCCAGCTGTTGAAATCTTACCTACCTTGGTACGCTCCTCTGAAGTAATACCATCAGCCTTAGCGGCGTAACGCTCATCACTCTCGGTCTTGGTGTAATATACAGTGAGGTCAACCTTAGTAGTAATACCAAGCTTCTCCCACTTGTTAGCGTCAGTACGTACATACTCCTCAAGCTCTGGTGCATCAGAACCACCTACCAACCAAACATCACCAACTTTTGCGTCAAGAATTGCTTCAACCTCAAAATAAGTATCCTTGCGACCCTTTAAAGTGAAGATATTGCCAAGTGATTGGATCTTTGTATTAACAGTAGAAGCAACTTGATCCTCGGTCTGATACTTACTATCATTAGCCAACTGACTGACTTTAGTAGGAAGGTCTGTAGTCTTAGCCAAACCAAGGTCTGTAGAAGTAGAAGCCGAATTCAACTCCTTGCCGTCAATCTGAGGTTTCTCAGTAAGGTCATTATAGCTGATGATCTTAGAGTTTTTACCGAACTTCTCGATAGTCTTATCAGCTTTAATAATATAGAGATCTACTGAACCTCCTTCTACAACAGAGAAAATCTGACCTACATAGGCAGTTACATCAGTCTTAGCGAACTTAGTAGCTTTATCTAAAGAATCAAACAGTTGATCAACAGTCAATGGTTGATTGTCAACTCTCTGATAACCAACGGGAAGTGTTATAAATGATTTTGCCATAATTTGTGAAAATAAATCTATAAATTAAATGTAAAAATATCCTCCTGTAATCCTTTCAATGACGAATATTCGTAGACGTTATAGTCCACAGCTGGGTAGCCATTTGCACCTTCTACTTGAATAATTTTCTTAGAGAAAGCTTGGAGAATATTCACTCCAGAATTCTTTTGAATGCAAGATTGAGGTTCTCCTAATGTAGTTGGATAAGCAAAAGCTACATATTTTGACCCTTCCTTAACTGAGACTTTTATAGAATTTCCTGCTTTAATACCAAGGAATGACTCATTAAACGTCCGACACCTCTCCGTCGATAATTCCTCTATAGGATTAATCTCTGAAGTTGCAAATGAACGTCTAGAACCCTTTATGAGCAGAGTTTGTTTAAGCTCGCCACTCTTGATTCTACCAATCGGACTTGCTATTCCAAGATTATCATTCTTGATTGGACCATCCAAATATATAAGCTTCGCTGAAAGCTCATTATTTTCTCTGTCAATTGTGAGTTCTGCTGAAGTGATCAGTTCATTGTCAGTACTTATTCTTATGCCATTCAAAGAAAGAACATATTCTGATATATTTCCTGCATCATTCTTTTCAAAAATAGCAGTTATAGTCTCAGATACGTTTTCTCCAAGTTCATATTCAAACTCGGAGTTTTTCTTTAGGAGAGTTAACTTAGGAGCTTTATATACAGCACCTACTCGAGCTGAAAGCATCTTTGTCAAGAAATCAAGAAGATTTTCATCTTTCAAGAATTCATCTCCAATGTATATACCTCCAACTTCTTTTCTACTAATTAAATCTCTACCTAAAGTTACATTCTCAAGGTTAACCTTAATGCTCGATAAATCAAGACATAATTGTCCATCCTCATTCAGATAGAATTGGTCAGAAAGTTTGATAAGTCCTGCTTTAGTAAGACTTGCCATTGGAATATCTGACGTATCTACAGTAGCAACTTCTGATCTATTGGTATAGATCACTTCAGAACCGTTAAATACACCAATAGCATTTTTAGAAGTATTAAAGAAGATTTGACCCTTACGGAGGAGTTCCACTGGAGGCACTTCCTCATTAGAAAATGTCTCTATGGAACAAGCCCTCAATAAGATGTCTATTAATTTATGACCATTTCCCTTAATATCGTTAGTAAGGTTTTGAAAAGCCATTTTATTTATCTTTTAAACGTGAAATCAACTGTTGTACAACCTGCAAGGTCAACATTGAAAGTTCCTGGTAGTTAACACTATAATAACCTTGCTCATTCTGTTTAACTAGGTTTGGATAAAGTTCCAGCATCTTCTGAGCAATAGTACCAAAGTGTTCTTTATCAACATCTTCAGTATTATAATTGAAAATAACTGTAGGTATCTGAAGGAACTTATCAAGATCAACACAGAAGTCAGAATGAATATTCTTCAAACGTTCATCTGAATCTTGATAGAATCCTGGAGCTGTAATGTTACCTGTTGTCGTAAATACACCAGTATGTGAGTTTCCATCACCACTTGAGGTAATGTAAGTACCCGAAGCAGCAGGGGCACCTTGATAACCTCTTGGACCTGGTGAACCTTGTGAACCTGGTGAACCTGCAGGACCTTGACTTCCGTTAGTACCATCTCTACCTGGTGCACCTTGATATCCTTGATAACCTCTTGAACCTGGTGAACCTGCAGGACCTTGACTTCCGTTAGTACCATCTCTACCTGGTGCACCTTGATATCCTTGATAACCTCTTGAACCTGGTGAACCTGCAGGACCTTGACTTCCGTTAGTACCATCTCTACCTGGTGCACCTTGATATCCTTGATAACCTCTTGAACCTGGTGAACCTGCAGGACCTTGACTTCCGTTAGTACCATCTCTACCTGGTGCACCTTGATATCCTTGATAACCTCTTGAACCTGGTGAACCTGCAGGACCTTGACCTCCACTAGTACCATCACGACCAGGTACGCCTTGATATCCTTGATAACCTCTTGAACCTGGTGAACCTGCAGGACCTTGACCTCCACTAGTACCATCTCTACCGTCCCTACCTGGAGCACCTTGAGGACCTTGAGGACCTTGATCACCTTTTATAGATTGACCATTAGCACCATCCTTACCAGGAGTTCCTGGGGCACCTTGATAACCTTGGAAACCTTGGAAACCTCGGTCACCCTTTATAGATTGACCGCTAGAGCCATCATGACCTGGAACGCCTTGATATCCTTGATAACCTCGAGGACCATCATTACCGTTGTCACCGTTAGTACCTTGATAACCTTGGAAACCTCTTATATTTGAAGGTTTACCTTGATATCCTTGGAAACCTCGTTCACCTTGAATAGAATCGCCTTTAGCACCTTGATAACCTCTAGCACCGTCAGAACCTGCAGGACCTTGGATTTTACCAATGTAAACCCAACTTGCACCATTCCACAGATACAGGAAACCATCTACTAAGTAAGCGTCACCTGTTTTATTTCCTTGGGATGGTAAACTTCCTACATTATCTACAGAACCTTTGATGTTAACACCTGTTCCAGCAGTTCCTTGATAACCTCTATCACCAGTGCCGCCTTGGAGACCTTGATAACCTTGGAAACCACGTTCACCTTGAGAACCTGGATTGCCTTGTTCACCTTGAGGACCCTCATTTCCAGTAGGACCAGCATTACCTTGATAGCCACGGTCACCTTGGTGTCCTACATAACCTTGAGTACCCTGATAACCTTGGTAACCTTGATATCCCTGATACCCTCGATAACCTTGATTACCTTGATAACCTTGGAAACCTTGAGGACCTTGATCACCTTTAGCACCTACTGCACCTTGTGGACCTCGGAAGGTATTTAATTTTTCCCACTTATGATTGTGGAAAATATAGAGTTCCGTACCAACGACATAAACACAACCTTCAACTTCATCTTCTGGAAGCTGTGAAGGATCTACAACAGAACCTGATATGGTTAAACCCTTGCCTGGATCACCTTTTGGACCTTGCAGTGAATTAACACTATCAACCCAATTACCTTTATCTGTGCTCCAAACGTAAAGTTTGTTATCGTCAGTACAGAAGTATGCATCTCCATTACGTGGAGTGTCAGTAGTAAGAATGTCATTATAAGACTTAGCACCAAGTACTCTAATGCTGTCACCTTGGAAACCTTGATCACCTTGGAAACCTTGGAAACCCTGGAATCCTCGAACACCTTGAGTACCTTGGGTACCTTGACTACCTACTGCACCTTGGACACCCTGAGTACCTTGATCCCCTTTGAGACCCTGATAACCTTGATATCCTTGGAAACCTCGAACTCCTTGAATCAATCCGAGATCTACCCACTTGCGTTGTTTTCCATCGAAAGCGTAAAGATGTCCGTTCTCATTAACGACGTACATGTCTCCATCAGTAGCGTTTTGTGGAAGTAATGAAACTTGCTCAACAAAACCCCTAGGTTCAATACCTTCACCAACAGGACCTTGAACACCTTGAACACCCTGGAATCCTTGAGTACCTTGTACACCTTGGAATCCTTGAAAACCTCTATTCAAAGTAAAAGTTCCAGTTTTCTTCCAAGTGCTACTATCTGAGTTCCAAGAGTATAAAGAATTCTCTACTTCAATAAAGTAAGTATCACCTTCAACTGCATGAACAACGTTACGTGAAAGATCATCATAGGTATGAAAACTACCGATGAAGTGAACACTGTCACCAGTAAGACCTCTTTCACCTTGAGGACCTTGAGTACCTTGTTCACCTTGATCACCCCGAAGACCTTGAGGACCTCTTAAGTTGCCAGTACCTACCCAAACTGGATCTGCATCTGGATCATAAGTATAAAGAGAACTATAATATTCTACAAAGTAGGTATCTCCCTTCTTACAACCTGACAAAGTCATAAGCTGTTCAAGATTCTTTACTGAACCTTTAAGGATTATACCATTACCTTGGAAACCTTGAAAACCCCGAACACCTGTCGGTCCTTGGTCACCCTGGAAACCTTGGAAACCTTGATCACCCTGGAAACCTTGGAAACCTTGAAATCCTTGGGCACCTTGATAACCACGTTCACCGGGAAGAGATACCATCATAACCCAAGTTGTGGTCTCTTCATCCCAGAAGTATAAGGATCTATCTTCAATACAAAGATATACGTCTCCTTGTATGTGTTCTTTAATTTTGAAAAGGTCAGACGATTTATCAACGGAACCTTTAAATTGGAAACCCCAACCTTGTTTACCTTGATAACCTTGGAAACCTTGATAGCCCTGGAAACCTTGGGAACCTTGGTCACCTTGATAACCCTGAAAACCTCGTTCACCTTGGAAACCTTGAGGACCTTGATCACCCTGGTAACCTTGATCTCCTTGGAAACCTTGATAACCTTGAAAACCTTGATAACCTTGATCACCTTGGAAACCTTGGTCACCTTGGAAACCTTGGTCACCATTTACACCTGGAAAACCTTGATATCCACGATCACCTTGATCACCTTGTGGACCGTGAGCTATTTGCTCATCAGTTATAATATAACGGATTAACTTTCCATCGAAATAGCCAATCTGATGTCTGGTTGTATTAATGAATACTTCACCACGTTTCAGTTGGCATAAATTAGGAACTTCTTCCTCAGAAAAGGATGCAACCTGACAATGTAATAAAATGAAGTCTATCAATTTATTACCTCGACCAAGCATATCATCCTTAGCAATATATACTCCCATATCTTTACTTATTAAGCAATTCCAATAGTTCTTGTATAGCACGAATTGCTACTATCGAAAGTTTCGAATAGTCAACTGACATATACCCTTTATTATCTACGCTAACAAGTTCTGGTAATACCTTTTGTAACTCCTGTGCTGAAGTTCCTAATTCAATTTTACCATCTGGATTTGATTTCCAATGGTAGTAGAAACTAGGTATTTTCCTAATTATAGATAGTGCTGATAAGTCTTTGATTTTATTTTTCAATCTAATATCAGAATCCTGATAAAAGGCTGAAGCGTGAATCTCCCAATCACTGCCCTTAGGTTTTAAGACGTTACCTTGTTGTACCCAAACGTTATCAGCTGAGGATCCAGGTGTACCTTGGAAACCTCGTTGACCAGGAGCTCCTTGAACACCTTGATAACCTCTTGAACCTGCCTGACCCCATTCCTTAGAATGTTCTTCAATATATTGATTGAAGAATTTAAGGTTGACAAATTTCCCATCCCCATCTCTTTCAGAAGTAGCACAGTTACTTTTGATAACATCTATGGTAGGTACTTTAGCACCGTCACTGTCAGACCAAGTAGACGTACTTACATCTCGAGAACGGCTCATAACGTCTTGTGCATTCACCAGCTTTGCTCCATTAGCTGAATCTACAGCTAGAAACTTTTGAACCGAGGACACATTAACGTTAGAACTAGAATCATATACTAATGCCATATTCCTATATTTTAATTATTGACTCATCTAAAGGATCAGTACTCTTAGCAACTATCTTACCTAGATAACCAAATATCTTATATGCTTGATAGTCTTCTACGATATAATAGAATAAGCTCACATTAAACGTAGTTGAAAAAGAAAAATTGCCATCAGCATTTTGAGTCTGCTCCGTATCGAAAGTTGTTTGAATAGGTTCATATTGTGCAGAGGATAACCAAAGATTACCAAGTTTATCTTTTGTGTACCACTCAGTATAATTAGTTATTAGACGATAATGCTGATACTTGAAGATGAAATCTTCGTACATTTCCATATCAGCAATACTGACTTGCATCTCCATAACAGCTCTACATAATACTGCATGATGAAGCAAGTCCTGGTTCGTCTTCCTCTGAATATGTTTATCTTTATCAGTTAATTTCCAACGAATATAATTTCTCGTTGTAAGTGTCTGATCTATAGGATAACCTAATAAATCCATTCCGAATTCATTAAGTATCCTTTTTAGTCCTTGAAGGTATTCATAGAATACATCAACACCTTTCAAAATATATTTTGAGTAATGTTCTGCACTATTTTGTACAGTTAAATTTCCTGAGTTAATACAGAAGGAACTATCTGCAAGTAATATTGAAGAGATATTCGTTAGTGAAATGCATTGATCACCTTTGACATACTCTAACATATTACTACAGTTAATAGCTTTTATATAACCTTTGAAATCTTTTAAACGTTTCACAGGGATCAAAACTATCAGCTCAGTTGAGTTTCTATACACAAGAAAGTTTTCAATATCTGAAACTATCACCTGTGTAAATGTAAAACTTTGGTTGACTATCTTCTTAAAGAAGAACCCATTAATACGAAATATAGGATTCTTAATCTCAAAATATTCGCTTTCTTCAAGAACTTGATCCTTTAAGACTTTTACATATTTACTTACAATATCAGATGATTTTCTGCACTGCTTAAATAGTATTTCAAAGACTGAAGACTTGATATTATAAACTGCCTTTGTAGTCTCAGACTTTGAGAACTTGACATATTTAGCAGGAGTATCAATCCTCAACCCTTGAATCACTATTGTATTCATTATCTAAACAGTAAGAATTTGTTAATGTCATCGTCTACTGCTGCAACCTCATAATCATACAAATATAGATTTCCGCTTGTACGAATATAATATAAGGTTGGCATATCTTCGTCCTGAACTTTTCTAAACTCACGACCAGCACAATAAGTCATCAGCTCATGTTCCTTATCGAAAGTTTTAAGCTCAGCTAAACGTTCTTTATTGAAGTATTGCCAAGGTTCAAAGTAGTTATGAACCTCTATATTACAGCTTCGGGTTGTCGGACCAGTCTCGGTTTCAACAACTGCTGTTATTGTTGTATCTCCAATAGCCAATCCTTCAACAATACCTTGTCTGTCTATTTTTGCAACACCAGGATTTGTAGAAGTCCAAATAATATCATAAGATGCTGGATAGTTTCCAATAGGAATTCTGAACTTCTCTCCAATACCTATACGGAAAGTGCTACCTTGAATATCAATACTAGTAACTTCTACTATACAGTTTGATTGATAGCCTGCATAATTGCAAATTATCTCTGTACAACCTCTTGCACAACCTGTAACCCAACCTCCTTTATCAACAGTGGCTATTTTTCCATTCTTGGATTTCCACTTAACTGATTGGTTTAATGGATTTGTTATTGCCTGTAATCTGAAGACTTCTCCAACATAAAGTTTGAGATAGTCTGTATTTATTGATACCATTGGAGTCCTATTACATACTTCTGTCTGATAATCCTTAGGATATGTAACGAAATCCTCTTGGAATCTATTATCAGAACCTTTTACAGATATAGATGCCTTACCAACACCTACTACCTCTACTAAACAACTGGCATATTCTGTATAATTATTTGTCTCATCCGGGTACAATCTTAAGATTGAATTATCAGAAGATTGAAATGTTACAGAAGCTGCAGCTGGATCTGTATACGCTTTCAGTAAGAATATCATCCCTACCTTAAGCACTTTTGTAGTAAGATTTGTTTCAAACCTTATACTCTTAATAGGTTTCTTAACTAAAAGTGTCATAATAAATTTATTTAGTAGATGTCACTCAACTTAATGAACGACACCTTATATGTTAATCTTTACTCCCAAGCACCTCTTAAAATCTGTCCATTAGAAGCTAAGATTCTTTCTTTTGCTTTTTCATAGTCCTCATTGGTACCAGTCTTTTTATTAACTTGTGCCCAACCTTCAGCAAAATCCTCTTCGAGTTTATCAGTACTTTGCAAAGGTTTAGAAGTTGTGATACCCTTCCTAGAACCACGTTGACATTCATACCAACGAACTTTTGATTCATCTTTATGCTTCGGTTTAGAAGAACTTGATGAACTTGATGAACTTGACGAACCTGAAGGACTTGAGGAACTTCCCGAGTTTCTAAAGTAACTACCAGATGAACTGCTAGATGAATTTGAATCGGAACTTCTAAAACTATCTAAAGCACCACCTACATTTCCAGTTCCTAAGGAGGTAGCCAGACCTGCCATATCAAATCCGAAAATCTTGCAGGTTTTATTTTCTCTGTTAAGTTTTACACTAAATACTTTCATTTTTTTGTTTTATACGAACCACTCCCCATTTCCGAGATTCTGCTGGTACGTTGTTTGTTGAGCAGATTCAACCTTACTATAATCCTCTTCAAGACCTTGGAAAAGTTCTATTGGAAGATTAGGCATTGCCATATTCTTCTTTAAATTTAGCAAATATCTACATAGTTGAAGATAGACTTCATCTTGGAAAATCTTCCAACGAGGACCTTGTTCAATCATAAAGTAGATACCTGCTCTATCTGAAGCTTCCTTACAGTTTGATTCTTTCGTATACTCTTCGAACATTGGATAAGAGCATAGAGTACGAACGAAATATACACCTGCTGCATAACCAAAATCCGTAAGTTTCGGTGGATTGATATAACGATACAACCTTATCATTGTCGAGAAGTTTGTATAGTAATTAGTCGTTAATCCCAAAACAGCATTTGGAATAAGGTTTATATCATCTTCAGATATCTTCCCTGCTATATACGCCTTAAAATTATCTATGAAGTCAAACTCTCCTCTTGGATTTGGTGTTATGTAGACCTTCTGTTGCAAAGCAAGTGGAAAATATTTCTCAAACTCCTGACGTGCTAAGTCAACTATTGAAAAGAAAACTTCATCAGCAGAGAAGTCTTCATTAAGCTCCAATAAGTCGTTAAGGCTTGGTATTGCTATTAATGTACTTCTCTTGAAAATTAGACGTTTGATATGTTTTAAACTAATGAAGTTCATAATCTTTCAAATTATATTTTCCTTGCTCAAAATTCCTTATAAGCTTCAACCCAAATTGTTTTTGCTCACTATCAAGTTTATAATTGCTGAACTCTTTCTTAAAATTCAAAAGGTTCCCTTTAAACTTCTGTTCAACGAGTAAATCAGTATAAAGATCATACTCATCCTTTAAAGCTAATTTTGGATAATTCTCCCTCAAAGCTGGATAGAGTTCATCAGTAACTGTATCTACATATCTTGATAACTTCGTGACAAACATATAGAAAGGTGACCAAACAAGATGATCATCTATAAACTCTTTATACTTTTGTGGTATTTTAGTATATTTATATGTTATATCAACATTTACAGGTTTTGAAACTGATTGAAATCTATATATTATTCTATCTGAAGCTTTTAACTTAGAAAGTTTAAGCTCCAAACTGAAAAGAACTTTTGCGAACTTTTGTATATCTTCTTTGTTTGTAATATCACAACAAAAGTCGAGATCATTTACTGAACGTTCCCTATAGAATTTTATTCCGAGATAGTTACACCAATACTGAAGTCCAGTTCCACCATACAAAGGAATTCCATTCTCTGTTGCTGAATCTACAACTAAATCATCAAACTCTGAATATTTGGTGAAAAGACAAGTTCGTTTGTAACTAAAGGTTCTCATACTCCGTACGTTTGTATAATATCAAGGCTAAAATTATTTTGATTAATTTTCGTTACAAACTGATTAGGTTTAGTAACTCCTTGAATATTATCTGTTATTTTAACATTTGTATAGTCCCCAAAATATACATTCTGGATAGATGATATAAAGTCTTCATCTTTAACTAAGAAACGATATTCTACCATCAACTTTCCAAGGTCAAATTTCGGATTTTGGAAGATAACATTAATCTGTTTCTTGTCATCGTCTATAAATAAGTTTATAATATTCCCTTGAATATGAGAAGCAACAAACTTATCAGAAGTATCTTGAATAGAATATGTAAAGACAAAATCAATAGTTCTTGGGTCTATTACCTTTCCCTCCTTAATAAATTGATATTGAAGTTTAAAG
>OCJO01000137.1_pt1 | contig 13614 bp, 18 predicted proteins | sample 1538891 | NCBI WGS metagenome assembly OCJO01 (sample SAMN04571733, study PRJEB22368) | human gut metagenome | biome: human gut; material: stool | host: Homo sapiens | place: Luxembourg | collected 2013-01-11
TCGAAACCCGAATAAAAGAGGAGTTGCTGGTATTTGCAAACTTGGGTATTGCTAAGGACCTAATGACATTGAGAGATGTAATGGATAAAGTAAAAGAGCAGTTAGGATACAGTGCTGAGCCTTCCAAGGGAATATTGGCAGGCAGCTATGTGGCATACTGCCTTGGGCTTGAACCTAGCAACCCAATGGTGACAGGCAAGGAAATCGAACCAAAAGATTTTCAAGTAACTCTTCCTTTAGGTCTCACCATTTGCTATGACAACGAGGTTAGAAATGAGGTGGTGAACTGGATGAAGGAGCAAGGATGTGAGTTTACCACCTATATGTCTCAGCCGATGCTGAAATTGGAGAATACGAGAGTCATTATACGAAGAGTATTGAAGTGAAATCAATGATAAGCAATATTGAAATAATAAAGGGTCTGGTGAGGGAGTTTTATCAGACCCATATGGTGGTAAGCATTGATAATGATGACTTTGAGTCCTTCTTTCTTACAAAAGGCAAACTTGTAGCCTTTGATTGTGAGGAGTTTGATTTATGGAATAAGCCATATAAATTGGTTTGCAAAATGACGCAAGATAAGCTTGAATCCTTGTGTGGGGGGCGTAAGATAGCTCGTGTACTCTTTCTTGTCTTCCAGCCAACTGGCCATGAATTGCAAATGACAGATATGGAAAGTTTGCATCTAGTAAGCAAGTCCTTTGAAACTGTAACGTGGGGAATAGGCTCTTGGCATGAGGATTCTGTGAGATTAGTAACCTTAGTTGAAGTTGTACCCCAATGAATATATATAAATATCAAGTAAAAAAGATAGGGAAGTTTGCGGAATTATGGATTTAAGACAATATTTCTAATAAGTATACGTTTTTCTAATAAAACAATATAATTGAATGACGATGGCAAGATTTCAAACATATCTAAAAGATAGCGATGTTGTAGTTACGATTCATCGTGGAATAGACCAAATAGGTGGATGTATTACCGAAATTTCCACGAAGACTTCTCGTGTCTTTGTGGATTTCGGTCAGAATTTGCCTGGTTGTGCTGTTCCTACTACACCTGAGCAAGATGAAGCTTTGGTGCGTGACATCTTTGCGCAAAATGTTAAGCAGCACCAAGCGGTGGTTTACACTCATGCCCATGAAGACCATGTCGGCTTGTTTGACTTGATTCCTTGCGATGTGCCTCAATATATAGGAGTGGGAGGTCAAGAACTAATGCTTGCGAAGTATGACCTATTGAAAATAGCTCATGAGCAAGAATGGAAAGATTCGGAAGAAAAAAGTAAGATATTGATAGATGATGAGCAGAAAATAAGGAAGATAAAAGATTTTCATATATGGGAGCGTACAGCACCGCATACTCGGCCAAAATCTTTTATGATAGGGGATATCCGTATCACTCCTTTTTTTAATAGCCATAGCATCTATGACTCCTATATGTTTCTTATCGAAGCTGATGGAAAACGCATATGGCATACTGGTGATTATCGTGACCATGGCTATCTTGGCAAAGGATTATATCCTACGCTTCATAGATATGCTTCTAATATAGACTTGCTTATCACAGAAGGAACTACACTGAAGCGTGGAGACCTTTGTATTCGAGAAAGTGAGGTGTCCAGACGTATGGCTTGTGTGATGAGTGCTTTCAAGTATGTGATAGTCTTGGCTTCTGCCACGGATATTGAGAGATTGGCTAGTGTGAAAACGGCAGCTCTCAAAGCTCGTAAGGGACTATACTACACTGGTGGAATGATGGGCAGAGCGATGCGAATCTTTACACATCGAGAAGCAAAATCTTCAAAGGGCTTGTTTGCTTTTCACTTTAAGTATGTGGGGGAGGATGATCCTAAACTCGGTGAGATGCAAAAGAAAGGCTTTGTCTTGGTAACAGGGGCTAGCCATTTGGATTTTGTGAAGAAAATGTGTCAAGGATTATCTTCGTCAGAGGTTCTTCTCATCTATTCTGCTTGGGATGGTTATTACAAAGACCCATTGCAAGTAAAGCAAAATCCTGCTTACAGAGACTTTCGAGAGGCGTTTCCCAATGTGGTGGATATTCATACCTCAGGACATGCTTCGAGAGAGTGCATCAAGAAAGTTATTGATATTGTTAAACCCAAGGAGATCATCTGCATCCACAAGGAGGCAGGGGCTGAATTATAAAATCAAGAAAAATGGAAGATAAGATTGTAAAAAAACATATTGACGTTATTGTTGAAAATACGTTTAAAACAATTATCGAGGTTTATAGGACACAAAAGGAGAATCAAAAAATAGGGACTAATAATAATTCTTCTTCTTCTTCAAGAATTATATTTCCCTTAAAGAGAGAAAGTAAGGATAACAAGGAAGAGTTTAGAATCAGTGAGCAAGAACTCCGATTTGTTTTTGTGGAGGAATTCAATAAGTATTGCTCAAAAAATTGGGATGCTTATTATTCTGTGGAAACGCCTACAAGCAAAAGGTATGATTTTAGTAACAAGGATAATCCATGTAAAGTTGATTATTCAAATGGTCAATCCGCAATGGTTGATTTTTCAATCTTTCTAAAAGAACAGGATAAACTTACTAGGGTTGCGTTGATAGAGTTCAAAGCTTTAAATCCTGATAAGCAAAGTTATATGAAAGATTATGTGAAATTACTGAATGAAGACCAAAAGTTTGTGTATTTCATTATGATAGTAAAATCTGCAAATGATAGAACAATCAAGTCTATTGCTGAAAAAATAAAAGCCAGTTATGATAATGCAGGATTAGATACAGAAAAAAAAGTCGAGTTTCGATGTTTAGACTTAGGAACAGGAAAGGAAATTTAAGAAATCATTTTAAGCACAAACCAGTAATGAAGATACTTCACATTTCCGATACTCACAACCATCATCGTCAGCTGCAGGATCTTCCCGCAGCTGACGTGATAGTCCATTCCGGTGACTTCACGATGGCAGGAACTGAAGCCGAAGTTATCGACTTTATGGAATGGTTCTGTGCCTTGCCATACAAACACAAAGTTTTCATAGCAGGAAACCATGACGACTGTCTTTTCGGAGCCGATATCAATGGTCTGCCCGAAAACTGCCATTATCTTTATGGTAACGGTGTAACGATAGAAGGCATAAAGTTCTTCGGCATCCCGATGTTCGTGGAAGATGATATAAGTGGTAACTATACTAAAATGTTGGAGAACATTCCTTCCAATACCGACGTGCTTATCACTCATCAGCCACCCTATCTCATTATGGATGAAAGTGCAGGTTTACATTATGGCAGCAGAACATTGCTAGATGCAGTTAAACGCATCAAGCCGGAGGCTCATCTCTTCGGGCACATTCATAATGCCTATGGGATGAGCGAATGCAGCACAGTGTTGTTTTCCAATGCCTCGATTGTTACTGAGAATTATGAGTTTTGTAATCAACCAAATATGATCAATTTATGATTATTCCAAGAAAAGACAAGCCTTACTTTTACCCTCCCTTTTTTGACATTTCATGTTTCTGGCAAGAAAGCACAGGGCTTTGTCATAAGATCAGAGTTTATATTCCTTTTGAAACGACTATGACTTTCACGCCCTTTCTAGGTGTAATGGTTAACCGAAAGCAATTTGAATATTTTACGATAGAGGATAATCCGATGAGAAAACCTAATGCAAAGTTGCTTTCTGATGAAGATGCAGAGAGTGTGATTGCTTGGATAAAATTTAATCGTGTAGCTTTGCTCCAGCATTGGTACCAAGAGATTGGTACGGGCACCCTTTGCTTCAGTTTGAAGAAAATTTGAAAAAAATCATTTTAACCTATTACATTCCTCTTCCTCAGCAGCTCGCGAGCTTTGCCTGATATTTCCATATCGTTGAGGGGATATCCCAGTCTCAAACACTCGAATATCGCTTCGGTCGCTATTTGCCTGTATTTTTTGCTCACGTTCATAAGATACTGCAGAGCTGTTTGACCGTTTACCAATATATAGTCGATAATTTTTCTTCCATAATTCTCCATTCTAATGATTTTTATGCATAAATACACCAATTATTTTGAAATAACCATTTTTTTAGCGAAATTTATCATATAAGAGTGAGCTTGTTTCTAAGAGTCTCTTTATTCTGTAGGTTTCACCACAGCTCTCCACTCCATAAACTGCTTGGTTGTTTCTCCGCTATGATGGTCGAGGAAGAGACTGTGGGCGGTGTCGAGCGCAGCAATCTTCTGCATGTCCTCAGCGTCAAGTTCGAAGTCGAAGAGATTCAGATTTTCTTCCATGCGCTCCTTGTGAACTGTCTTCGGGATGATGATTACATCGCTCTGCAGCAGCCAGCGTAAGGCTACCTGTGCAGCAGTCTTGCCATATTTCTCGCCAATCTGGGTGAGGGTAGGGTTGGTAAACATTCCGTTCTGACCTTCTGCCAAAGGAGCCCATGCCATGAGCTTAGTGCCAAATTCATCCATGAATTTGCGGGTTTCGTGCTGCTGGTTGAACACGTGTGTCTCCATCTGGTTCACCATCGGCGCAACCTCCATGTTTGAAGCCAGATCTATGAGATGATCAGGGAAGAAGTTGCTCACTCCGATGGCACGAACCTTTCCTACCTTGTAAGCTTTTTCCAAGTCACGATAGGCACCGTAGCGGTCGCAGTAAGGCTGGTGGAGGAGCATCAGGTCGATGTAGTCAGTCTGCAGTTTGCGCAGACTCTCGTCGATGCTCTTCATGGTCTGTCCATCGCCATAGTTGGAAGGCCAGACCTTTGAAACGAGGAAAATCTCATCACGATTCACGCCGCTCTTCTTCCATGCGTTGCCCACGGCTTCCTCGTTGAGATAAGCCTGCGCAGTATCTATCATCCGATAGCCCACGCTGAGAGCATCCAGCACGCAACGCTCACACTCATCAGGTTCCACCTGATAAACACCATAACCCAGTTGCGGCATTTCCACGCCATTGCTTAACTTTATCTTCTTCATAATCTATATGTTTTAATGTTCGTTATTCCATTCTTCCATATTTCATTTCCACGCCTTCTTTATCATACTGCTTGCGCTTGCCGGTTGGTGGCTCAGTAAGTGTGATGCGAACTACAGCCGTACGTGATAGGGAACGGGCGATGCTCTGGTCGAAAGCATCCATGTGTTGAGGAAGGAAGCGCTCACAGATTAGCCGGAGACCATGAATCTTCTCTGCTTCATCTGTCACTATTTCTGCCTTGCCGAATGCAATGGCTGATTTGAACTGCAGGGTGAAACTGCCGTCCTTCTGACCAACCGTAGGCGCACAACGGGTTACGGCTGAAAGGCAGACCTCTGGATGAGCCTTGATTACCTCCAACTTCTTGCCTTCCAAGGCACCATGAAAATACCAGTTCACATCATCATCTGATACGAGTGACAGGGGTAAACCATAAGGCTTGCCTTCTTCGTCAATGAAACTTACAGTTGTATACGGAGCCTTGTGCATTACTTCCAATGCCCAGTCACTATCCATTGCTCTTGATTTCTTTCTCATTTTTTAATCCTTTGTACTTAAATACTTTAACCATATCCTTGTCGCCACCTACGAGCTGGCTACATTTATTCAGCATACCTGTTTCGGCGAAACAGCATTTCTCCATGACTCTTCCCGATGCAGGATTGCCTGTGAAATGGTCTGCCCAGATGTTTTCAAAATGCTTCTCGTTGATGCTGTAGTCGAGCATCAGCTTCAAGGCTTCGGTGCAGATTCCCTTGTTCCAATAAGGCTTTCCTACCCAATAGCCCACCTCGCAGTCGTTTTCTCCGATAGGGATGTTGCTGGTTTCATGGGTGTAGTAGCCGATGCAGCCGATAGCCTCGCCAGTCTCTTTCAACACAATCGCCCATGTCGTGTCATTATGGAAGAATGTCCGGATTATCTCCCGACTTTCCTCTACAGACTCATGTGCAGGCCATCCTGCATGTGGTCCAACATCAGGGTCGGAGGCGTACTTGAAGAGTGCCTCTGCATCAGATTCCTGCCAATAGCGAAGTAAAATTCTTTCTGTTTCCATCAGATTATATCAATGTTTTGCTGTCTATTTACTTTGTGTGCTTACCCAAGCCAGTCGGAGAAGATAAGTATACATTCGTGCACCTTTTTATTTCAAGAAAGGATCAAGCGTAGCCAGCAGTTCGGCTTTATCTACCACACCGCTTGTGCGCCACAATACTTCTCCGTTTCGGAAGAGCATCAGCGTAGGCACGGATTGGATGCGGTATTGGCTTGCAGTTACGCCGTACTTATCTACATCCACCTTGATGATTCGGATGCGGTCGCCCAATACACTCTTTACCTGCTCCAGAATGGGGTGCATCGCCTTGCAAGGTTGGCACCAGGTGGCAAAGAAATCGACCAGAACAAGCTGGCCACTGTTTATTACATTATTAAATGTCTCCATAATTATTTATCTATTTCCGTGAAACGATTGAAAGTTCTGCCGTCGTAGCGAAGAATCCGTGTAGGAATAATATCTTCTTCATGCTCAAATCATTTGATAATGATGCGCCTGTAATCTAGGAGGATAAGCTATGCTCAACTCCATATCAGCGCAATATATCTGCAAAAATACAAAAAAATATTCAGAAAAGTGATTATATGGATGGATTTTGTTGGCTGCACAAACTTGATTTAACCTTATTTTATAAGATAGAGGGATGTTGAGGGATATTTTGAAAAACCGAAATCCTTAATGACCTTAATGACCGTGACCTTCATGACCGGAAAACGCCCCTAAACATTCATTTGTTTTTCTGATGAAACTCCTTCCTTGTCTTAGCCATTGCTTCTGTAGCCCTATCGTGGGTTTCTATCAGCAATGGGCTTTTGTGATATTGTACGATTTTGACTCCGACAGAGTTGTGGTCGCTGATTACATCACGGCTGATGATGCTTCCGTTATGTTCTATTACAACGGCAGCACCACCAGCCCGCTCTTTATGACCATAATCACATGAGCCACCTATCCAAACGTAATTATGTAGAAGTATCTTCTCGCTGGGCTCTCTTCTGCTGTTTCATTATTCTAAGTAGAGAGAAATGTCTGTCTGCTAATAGATTCTAAAATTGCCCGATACATGGAGCATTGAGAGCATATAGACCATGCCTTCATAATAGCGCCATTGACCCTTAGGTGGACGGGCGTCCCAGAGCATCTGCAGGTATTGACGCTTCAGTTTCTCGTCGTGCAAGGCGATAGCGCCTACAGCATTAGCACCGGTCATGCCGATGGTATAGTTGCCGGTAGGATTAGAGCCATCGACCTCAAACTGACCGTGCTCAAAGCCTTCATCTCTGAAGAAGGTGAGCAGGCGCAGCATGGTTTCGCTCTGTAGCTCACGGTCGGCTCCGAAGAGATAATAATCCATGCCGACATTCATGGGGCAACGTATGGCGTCATACTGAAAACGGCGCGAATCATAGCCACAATATGGGCTGCGAAAAGGCTCACCATCGTAGGTGCTGTAGTCGGGATAAAGTCCGGTGACAGGGTGGGATGCTATACGAAGCTGGCGACGTGCTGCCACCGAAGCCTCCTTCCAGAAGTCTGCACGCTCCTTGTCCCAACGCGACCACAGTTCGGTGAAGGCCGGAAGCTGGTAAGATGGGTCGGTGTAGAGGTGAGCATCGTCAGTAGGCACGAAGGTGATGACGTGGGTGGCCGAATCGTAGAGGTTCCAGACGCCCTCGGTGCAGGGTTTGGTCATTGTTTGGTGGAGAATATCCAACGCATCATCCTCATATTGAGGGTTGTTCCATCGGTGGGCTGCCATGAAGAGTGCGGTAGCGAAATAAACCTCGCCGTCGCTTGCGTTCGAGTGTCCGAAGGGTGTGCCGTCGGCCTTGCATTGCCAGCAGAAATAACCGCTCCAGGGCGATGAATCGGGATAGCGCATGTAGGTCTTGGCCCAACGCCAGAGTCGGTCGAACTGCTTTGGTTTGTCGAGCTGCAGGCAGATCATCATGCCGTAGGACATTCCCTCGGTACGCACATCATCGCTGCCCACATCATAGACGAAGGCCATAGAGTCGTTCACCTCGTAATAAACCGTGCTCTGGTCGGCCTGAGCAAAACGCGAGAAGTCGCCTGGGGTGAAGAAGTGTTGCCAGAGCGAATCCATACGTGCATCGACCTGTTCCTGGCTGATGCCAAGAACATGTTTGAAGTGGTTGGTGTACTTGCCTGTATAGAATGCGCCCTTGGCTGGAAGTGCATTTACAGAGATAGGCTTGTCGTTGCCCGCATTCGCCACCATATTGCATGAAACCATGCAGCAAATGGCAATCATCAATATTCGAAAAATTCTTTTCATAAGCTACAAATTAAAATTTTATAATACCTAAAAAGCGATGGGTGCTTAAACGCCATCATCTAAGAATTAGAAGCAAATCGTGCTAGAAAGTTTAAAGAGAAATGTTCAATTTCGAGTATTTACCTCGGAAATAATGAGACCGTGAAGCATGTTTCATCGTAGTATTCGTGAGGAAGCTGATGAAGGAAATCTTTGCATTCAGCCTCCTTTGTAAACTCTTTTGCGAACTTGCGAAGCACGGGCACACGAATGCCTATGAAACTCTCCACAGACACTCCCGGTGTTAGTTTGGTCTGAAAAGCAGCATACTGCTTATCCTGCATGGCGAACAGTCTTTCTTGAAGTGAAGTCATTTTCATCCAATTAATTTAATAATCTGTTTATCCGAAGCATCAGGCAGGATTTCTTTCAGATGCTCGAAAATCCTCTGATAAGACTCTTCGGGAGTGCGGTTGCATTGGCAAGCCTCCCTGCCATAGAGGTCTTCGGGTGTATTGAGCAGCGACCACCCCCAACCATATTCATGATTGTGCTTGTCACGAGGGTAGATGAAATCCTCGGTCACGATGTAAGTCGCCATTTCCAGTCGGGTGAGATAACCGTCAAACTTGCTTCTCATTCCCTTGCCGGTGAAACCGCAGGCTGCCCGAAGTTCTCTCGTGATGAGACTGCCTGTTGATTGAAGCGTGCTGAGAATGGCTCCTTCTATCGATTCTTCATCCGGGTGGGAGTATTTGCTTCTTCTGTAGTTGCAGAAGTCAGGCCACCATTCCTGGCTGATGAATCCTGCTTTCTTGTTAAAGAACTTTCCGTACATACATGGCATTTCCTGCACAATCTCGCCCTTCCATTTCCAAAGCGGCCAGTCCCAACCGCCTTCAGAAAGTCTTACGTAACCGCAGTCCTCAGCTACGATGTCTTCGGCAGAGAAGCCTTCAATGCCGCTATCGAGGAGAGGGAGGAAGCCGATTTTCTGAATCAGCTCCATCATGCCTGTTGCTGAATATATTTCTGGAAAATTCATGTTCATTTATTTTTATCCGTTGAACTTAAATAATCTTGACGTTACATCTGTCTTCTTATGTATCGTGCCAGTCCGTAAACATATCTTCGGCAACCTGGACGATAGTGGAGCAGGCGGTCGAACCATGCAAGATGTTTGTTGAATAGGCGAACTGTAACACCTACATAGACCATGGCGAAGAGCGTTCCGATGCCCACGATCTCCCATTTCCATGAACCGAGAAGCAGGAAACAGAACAAGACGGCCAAGACCACGAGCGTGATGTCCACCCGAATCTTGGCTTTAGGGAAAGGCCAGCCGGTAACCTTGTGAATGGCGATGGAAATGCCCTCGCCAGGCATGGTTACTGAGCCGCATTTCACCTCCATGGCGATTCCGAAACCGAGGATGGTGCAACCGGCAATCTGCACAAGGGCATTGACCAGGATATTTTCTGAAACCATCCACTGTGTAAGCACCATATTGAGGTCTATGAACATTCCGAAGATAAAGCCGATAGCGAGCTGGAAGAGTTGCACCCACTCGAAGTTTCTTCTCAGAATCAGAATCTGCAGCACCACGAAGATCGCATTCATCATGATGGTGTAGCCGCCGATAGTCCATCCTGGGATGTAATCAAGCATCTTTCCTGCCGAAGCCATCACGTAAGGGATGGTGGAAATAACGCTTGAACCTAACTGACTTCGCACACATGCAGCAACTCCGAAAGTCATTACATAGAGCGAAACGAGCAGCAGAATATGCTGCCATACAAAAGATATAACTTCTTCTTTCTTAATCATTTATATTATTTTCTTAATCAATTCGTTCAGTTTATCCTCTCTGATAATCTTCGGCTGAGCCTTGCCAGCGAGAATGAGAATCTTTTTACCATTACGATAAATATGAAGCTGTCGTGAGCGAACCGCGGCAGTCAACTCCTCATCGTTCTGCATGGCTTGCCAGATAGGATAATATACTCCCTCAGGTTCAAACAACTTCTTTTGAAGATGCGAGCAGAGGTTTGTTGTATCAATAGTTATTGCCATATTTCCTTCAACTTCTTCTTATCACTTTAAAATCCCAACTCCACATCCTTGCCGAATGGTGCGAGCGAAAGCGCGGCCATCTTGAAATGCTGTTTTCCCCAAGGAATGCCGATGATGGTACATGCAAGAGCCAGACTTCCGGTGAAATAACCGATGGCAGCTTCGAGACCTCCGAAGAGCCACCAAAGTAAGTTTCCTATTATGCGCATAAGATTATTCTTTTCATCTTTTATATCAAGAAAGGATCAAGCGTAGCCAGCAGTTCGGCTTTATCTACCACACCGCTTGTGCGCCACAATACTTCTCCGTTTCGGAAGAGCATCAGCGTAGGCACGGATTGGATGCGGTATTGGCTTGCTGTTACGCCGTACTTGTCCACATCCACCTTGATGATTCGGATACGGTCGCCCAACACACTCTTCACCTGTTCCAGAATGGGGTGCATCGCCTTGCAAGGTTGGCACCAGGTAGCAAAGAAATCGACCAGAACAAGCTGGCCACTGTTTATTACATTATTGAATGTCTCCATAATTATTTATCTATTTCTGTGAAACGATTAAAAGTTCTGCCGTCCCTCGTAACTTTCCCGAAGAACATGTTTTCCGGTCTTACCCAATAGGCTTGGTCTCCATAGAGAGCCTGATAAACCACCATGCGCTCCTGAGTCTCGGAGTCGAAGGCAGAATGGATGAACTTGTATTTGCCGCCCTTAAAGTGCTGGAAATATCTTTCTTCCTTTGCCGAAAACTCCATCAGCATTTTCTGGGCAAGGGGAGCGTACCAGGTTTTTACCTCCTGTTCAGTAGGCGTATGACCGCCAGGGAAATGGAAGGCTTGGTTGTAATGCTGCAGGAAAAGAGGGGAGAAGTGAGCCAGGGTGTCCTGCTCACCAAAAAGTCCCCACACACGATCCTTATAATAGGGGTTGCAATGGTCAAACTGCACGGCTTCCAGCTCCGCAAACTCCTCAATCAGCGCCTCGTCAATCACAAGCCGCTGATTTCCGTCCCTTCTCGGTGCCTTGTATTCATGCTCGCCGATTCGCTCCTTCAGAAACTCCGTCATCATGAAATACGGATTGCCGAGCAGGGCAGGAATGCCCACCACCGGAGCCAGCATCTGGGCGAGGAAAGAGCCGCAGCTGTTGCCCAGAAGCAAGTCGGGCTGTTCGCGGTCGATGATGGAGCGAATCTCTTTCAGTGCCTCCTTGGGGTGCAAAGGGAGGTCGGGAGTCAGCACCACCGCCGTCCCCTCAAACGCCTCTTTCAAGGCTCTCGCCATCGGACAGCTGCCCGTGGCGAAGAATCCGTGTAGGAAAAGTATTTTCTTCATTCTTATAAATTATTGTCTGTACCTTTATGTAGCAAATTGGATGGATGCAGGATTAGTTTTTGTTTCATTCCTTTTTCCTTACTTCCCAATGACCGCTATAGCCGCTACCTACATACACAATATGAGGCATTTTTGCGATACGACGCTTGATAGTTTTAGAGGTTACGCCTATTTGTAAAGCCAATTCTTCTGTTGTTATTTTAGGATAAACAGCTACTTGATATTCTATCCATTTATCTAAATCATCGCCTTGAGTGCCACCTTGAGGGACATCTTGAGGGACATCTTGAGGGACATCTTGAGGGACATCTTGAGGGACATCTTGAGTATCACCTTCGTTTTCCACAAAGTTTACCTCAATATCAGGATGAGTTTCCTGCCAAGCCAAGATCATATTAGGAAATGTGACAGTAAACTGGGCACGGTCGGAGAAGAAGGTCGGAAGCATCTTTTCTTCAAAATAGGGAAGGGCTTTGATTGGATTGATGATTTTGCCCATGCCCGAACCTTTACGCTCCATATAACCCAACTGGGCAAAGATATCTGCGATAACCGGATTGCGTCTGACAGAAGGAATATCTTCTAAGTTCATCGTCTGGATAAGTCTTCCTTCCGGCATGGAGCCTGGAGAGTAAATCACCATACGGTCATCGTACATATCTACATGCACCTCGCTACCTTGAATCAGATAGTCGCGATGAGCCAGGGCATTCACAACAACTTCCATCACACAACGTTCCATATATTGAGGAATCTCGATGCGCTGCATCGGTTCTTTATACCAAAGGGTACGATTGTTGCGACGGATGAAGGACATGGTGTCTTCAAGAAGAGTTACAAGTCCGCCTGTAATCTCTGCGCTGTCGAGAGCATCGATGCTTCCTCCTGCTTTTGTCTTGCCGTTCCATCTTGTGCAGAACACACGGCTTTGGCGCAATGGACATTCGTCTGCCATCAACAGACCGGCATAGGTAAGTATTCCCTTGTTGTCAACCAGGCCAAACGAGCGGTAGAGCTTATTGTCGAAGCTCAGACCATTCCAGGCATAGTAGCGGCTGCGAAGCTTTGAAAATGCATAATCTTCAAACATTTCATCGCTTGGGCGTGCATCGAATGAAGAGTTGCGACCTCTTAATACTAGACGCTTATGTTCGGTACTATCAGCCACAACCGATTCGTTGCCAATGCGCACAAAGGTTTCAAGAACGCTGTCGCCTATATAATAATAAGGTGTATCTTCGCCTCCATGCACATGAAGAATGAGCAATTCCTTGTCTTCTACACGCTCTATCTTCAAGTCGATTTGCGGCATAGGATCAATGCGCTCCTTAATTTTCTGGCTGATAAATTCGGCATCAGTCTTGGCATCGGTCAACCCTATGATAGTATCGTCATCGGCAATACCAAACAATAGGCAACCGCCACTGCCATTGGCAAAGGCGCTGACGCTCTTCAGCCAACTTTTCACTTTACGGCGTTCCACTTCCTGCTTCTTATCGTATTCAGTAGTCTCACCTATATATTTTGCCATGTCCATATTTACTTAATTTTTGATTATTCATTATGCGCCTGTAATCTAGGAGGATAAGCCATGCTCAACTCCCATATCAGCGCAATATATCTGCAAAAATACAAAAAATATTCAGAAAAGTGATTTTATGGATGGATTTTGTTAGCCGGGCGAACTCGATTTAACCTTATTTTATAAGATAGAGGGATATTGAGGGATATTTTTGAAACCCGAAATCCTTAATGACCTTAATGACCGTGACCTTAATGACCGGAATTCTCGGTTGACCGATAACGACCGCTCTCCTCATATTGAGGTGAGCGGTCGTTTGGTTTTTATCCCATGCAGCTCGTTACTCCGAGCGTAGTAGCGATAGCGGTCAGTATGCTGATGGCTATCTGAA
>OCJO01000218.1_pt1 | contig 11410 bp, 5 predicted proteins | sample 1538891 | NCBI WGS metagenome assembly OCJO01 (sample SAMN04571733, study PRJEB22368) | human gut metagenome | biome: human gut; material: stool | host: Homo sapiens | place: Luxembourg | collected 2013-01-11
TACACTCTTTCCCTACACGACGCTCTTCCGATCTCCGGGGCTTTGGAAATCTGCATCCTGCACAGCTGCTCCTGCTCCTGCTAGAATACTTCATATTCCTGTTCTGCCGCCAAAAGCCTCCAGCAAAAATCCGCTGTCTGCTCCAACAGCCGTTCCAATTTACAATGATCCCACTTTTCCTGAGGCGGATGATACAGATCCACCTGCAGCAAAAGCACCTCCCGCTTTGGCAGGCTGAATTCCCGCACCAGCATTTCTCCGGTCTTTGCAGTCAGCTTCCAATGCACTCTCTGCAGCGGATCTCCATCCCGATAGGCACGGACCTCGAATACCTCCGAGCCATCGTCCCCGCCTTTTTTTTGGGAATGCTGATCCGAATCCCCGCCGGAGGCAAGCTGTGCCGGCGGGATCCATTCCTCCGCCTGATGTACCAGGGGCACGGACAACACCTGCACTTTTTTATCTGTGGTCAAAAGCTTCTTTGACCATAACCGAAACCAGTCCCGCACGGATGCCGACTGGATCCAGAACTCATAGACACCGGAATACCTCACCGGAATGCAAAATTCCAGCACACCGGTCCGTTTTCCACCTGCCATTCCCATGCTTTCCACAGTGCCCGTGCTGTTATCCAGAAGATCCCGCCAGCCGACGGTAACCGCCACACAGGACGCCGGAAGCAGGGAGGTATTTTTCAGCTTTACCCGAAGGACAATGGGCTCTTTTTTCCCCACCGTCTCTTCTGCAGGCTCCGGCACAATCTCTACCTTTCCAGCCAGGATCTGAACCAGAATCCACATGGAAAGCGCCAACAGCAGTTCAAAGCCCAGCAAAAACGGAGCAAAGCCCTCGGGAGCAGCTACGCCCCAGATAGCAGTCAGAACGACCGCTCCTATATAAATTGCTTTTTCCTTCAAGGCTTCACCCTTTCTCCGGAGCAGGCGCCGGGGTCTCCTTTAAGATCCGCTCCAGCACAGCTGCTGCACGGACTCTATCCATTCCGGAGCTTGATACAGGCTGTACCCTGTGGGCCGCAACATCCTGAAATTCTGCCGCAACATCCGCCGGAATCACAAAGCTGCGGCCTTTCCGATAGGCTCTCGCCTGAGCCATTTTCAAAAGCGCCAAAGAGCCTCTGGGACTCAGCCCAAGCTCCAGTGCGTCATTGTTTCTGGTGGCCTGAGCCAGACGCACGATATAGTCATATACCTGATCGTGTACAAACACTTCTTCGACTTCTTTTTTCATTTCCATCAGCTCCTGACTGCTGATGACGGGACGTACATCTTCCAGCCCGTTTCCGCTCCGGCGGCTTTTTAAAATATCCATTTCCTCTGCGGCATCGGGATATCCGATCCCAAAGCAGATCAGGAACCGGTCCAGCTGGGATTGGGGCAACAGCTGGGTTCCGGCAGAACCGACAGGGTTCTGGGTAGCAATGACCAGAAAGGGAGACGGTACCGGTCTGGTCACGCCGTCTACGGTTACGCTGCCCTCCTCCATTACCTCCAGAAGCGCCGCCTGGGTCTTGGGGGAGGTACGGTTGATCTCATCCGCCAGAAGAATATTGCACATGACTGCGCCGGGACGGTAAAAGAAGCCATCCTTTTCTCTATTATATACGGTAAAGCCTGTAATATCAGCCGGTAAAACATCCGGTGTAAACTGCACTCTGTTCTGCGCCACATTCATTGCCTTGGCAAAGGCCAGCGCCAGGGTTGTTTTTCCCACTCCCGGGACATCCTCCACCAGCACATGTCCGCCGGCAAGAATGGCTGTCATGAGCTTTTCCACGCACTCTGTTTTTCCGATAAATGCTTTTTTTACTTCTTCAATTACTTTCTGCGCCTTGTTTTGTTGCATGACCGACTGCTCCTTTTGCCTTTCTTTCGTTTTTCCCGGACATCTCCGTAGCTTCTTTGTCGTTTCACGATCAACAGGAAGATGGAGCCCTCCACTCCTGCCACGATCAGCAGGGATACAACCAGCCACGGCCATACATCCACGATCCGCTTCGTGATGGTCTGGGACTGTACTTCATGCACTGCATTCTGTTCTGCCAGCTCCTCCGGCGGGATGTACTCGGTCCGCTCACCACGAACCAGCAGCCGGTGGGTGTTGATGGCATAGGGCGTGCAGGTAACAAGGGTACAGTAATCCTTTCCTTCCACGATCCCGATGTCCTGGGTTTCCTCCGGAAGCACAACCTTGATCTGGTCTACCTTGTAAGCAAGCACCTCATCCAATACATGGAGATAGAACACATCGCCCTCCTCCATCTTGTCCAGATCCGTGAACAAAACCGCACTGGGCAGTCCACGATGACCGGTCAGCACGGAATGGGTGCTTGTACCGCCGATCGGATAGGAGGACTCCGCCAGATGACCGACGCCCTTCTGCAACACATCTTCACCGGTTCCACTGTATATAGGAAGATATACGTCAATTTTCGGAATTTCGATAAAGCCAATGCTCTCGCCCACATCCACCAGATCGAGGTAGCTGATTCCATCCTCTCCCTGCATGGCACTGGCTTCCACTGCTGCATTGAGCTGTTCATTATATTTACGGACCGCTTCCTTGGCAGCGTCAATCTGTTCCTGATCCATCTCTGCAACCTGCTCATCATAGGCGGCGATCGCCTGACTTGCATGGGACTGGGCGATCAGGTTGCTGACGAAGGGATACAGAGTCAGACACAGGCCCGAAAAAAACAATATCGCGATAAACCATGCTCTTTTTTTATCCATGACAGTAACCTCCGGACATTTTATAAGGAAAGGCACAGATCAAAGGCCTGCGGCAGCCGCCGCTTTTGCATTTTCTCTGCGCCGTTTTTTCGTGGACATCCAAGGGCACGGGAGAGCGCCCGGATGTCCTTTTCAGGAAGGGAACGGGAAAACACAACGCGGAAAAGAAAATCCCAAATTTTTCTTTCCCGATTACCGCAGCCGCAGCCGGTTTCTAAGACCGACGGCGATCACCGCAGTATCGCTCCTTTCAGGGGGAAAGGGGGTTCTGAAGGAGCGATGCACAGGGCGGGACGTGACCCCCGTCCTGTGCCGGTATCTGTTCTCGCGCACACGAAACGCGATGCAGACCCGTTGCTGATAAAATTGCAGCTGTACTTCACAACAGCTTCGCAGCATCCATAAAGGAGATAACAAAAGAGTTATCTGTCTGAATTACTCTGCTTTTTTCTTCTTGCCGGTGATCAGCAGGATCACTGCTGCTGCCATCATAGCAATACCAGCAAAGGTAAATACGAAGGTACCGATACCACCGGTGGTGGGAAGGGTGAAGCCTTTTTTGTTAATAACTTTCTGTACTTTTATACCTTCGGTTGTGCTATCTGAATCAGTAAATGTAGTTTTTTCAATCTTGCTCTTTTCCTGTTTCTGTCCATTTCCATCTTCTACCCAAGCCGACTCAGTTTTCGTAGTTGTTGTATATTGAACATTTAATATTACCTCAATCGGTTTTTTCAACAGATTATATCCATCATTCGTTTTTGTTTCAACCAGATAGTAGGTACCATTGGAAAGTCCATTATGGGTTACTGTACCATCCGTACCTGTTTTTAATGTCTTAATCTTTTTCCAGGATTTTGTATTATCTAATCCTGCAGGCACAGATGTTCCCGTAATGGCACCCTCTGTTCCATCAGGAACCTCCTGATAAAGGTCAAATTCAACATTTGCTAATGGCTTAGTTTCAGTTCCATCCACACCGGTCTTTACAATTTTTACTGCAAAGGTATATACGACAGTACTGTTCTCGATCGTATTTTTTCCTTCTTCTTTATCTTTGTTCGGGTTATCTGGATCAGTAGTAGCATTTGGTGTAATATTTTTGGAATATTCCAATTTTGCGGTATTCTGATTGCCAGCTGTTGTGTTATAAGCAGTATCCTTTAATTTCGCATTATATGTGATGACTAATTGTTGTCTTTCATATGCCGCCATCTGAGCGGGCTTAAATGTAATTGTAAATCCGTCTCCCACTGCTGCTTTAGTGTATGCATCCGCTGTAACAGCAGCATCGTTGCATTTAATTTCAATAGAATCGACGTCATCTGTTAAATTAGTAGGTGTATCTGTTACGGTAAATGTTTTCAGCTTTGTAATATTCTTCGGAACATCTACAGTAATTCTATAAGGGATTTTATCTCCGATGCTGTAATCTGCAGTTCTGCCCCATTCCTCAGGGGTAATGTTTTTCTTCTTAACCTCTTTTGTTAAATCAGGGCGTTCGTTAGTTATCTTAATTGTGATATTGGCATCTGTAGATTCCTTGTATGTAATTGTTTTATCGGAATTTACTGTAAATTCATATGCAGTGGCACCGTCCATAATATAGCCATTTCCAACAGATGTTTCAATCAGACGATACTCACCTTTGGACAGTCCATCAATTGTAATTAAACCATTGACATCTGTTGTAAGAATTAAGGCATCTCCAGTATTATCACCCTGCGCGGTGGATTTCTGCGTAATATTAATCCAGCTACTAGTTGTATCAGATTTTTTTTGCAGAGCAAACGTAGCGCCTGATATTTTTTCATCATCCTTCACGCCAGTTTTTTCTAAGCTTATCTTTCCATATCCTGTTTCATTTTTGGGATAGACATGGATATCATATAACCAATCCGAGCCATCTGTAGTAGTCATAGGAACCGATAACAGAAATGGTTTCATAGGTGTTGTAACAGCATCCGGAACAGTTGTTTCAATTACAACGTAAAAACCAAGCTCGAGGCCAGAGAACGTTGCAGTTCCGTTTTTATCAGTAAGGCCTTCGCTAGTCGCATTACCACTATATGCTTTCTTAATAGTTCCATCAGGCTCTACATATTCAGAAACATCCGGTAAATCTTTTGGATCTGCCTTGTAATACGCCTCCATGCCACCTTTATCTACAACCTGATAAAGTGTAAATCCTGCACCTTTTAAAGGCTCTGCACCAGTCGGAAAGTCGCCCGGATGTGCTTCTGTACCGTTTCCTACACTCCCCATACCATTACCGCTTGTATACTTATGAATCGTAACCGTTCCCGTCTTATCCGGATCCGTATCAATCGTCGGCATTTTTGCGGAAGGATCAGCCGCAAATGCCGTCATTGTCATCATCGACAATGTCATTCCCAGGGTCAGGAGCCCTGTCAGAAGCTTTTTCATTCTCTTCATTCTTTCCATTCTCCTTTTTTGTTCGGCTGTCCTTTTGTGTTTGGGACAGCCGAATTATTTTTTACTTCTCCTGCTTTGTACGTTTTGCTCCGTACTTTGTTTCTAAGGTTTTCGCCTTATGCAGCTGCCGGACATAAGCCCCTGCTCCAACAGCCTGTGTTTCATACCTTTGGGGGTATTATCTCTTCTTCCGAAGCTTATCGTCCCCCTTTCTGCATTGCAGCGTGAAGTATGTACCCATAAGGATTGCCTGCGCCATCAGCGCAATGCCTCCCATAGTAACCAATCCAAACCCTGATCCTCCTGTTGCAGGAAGGATCAGCTGCTTTGTGTTGTAGATGGTGAGGGGGATTACCTTTTCTTCCTCTAGAGATATGTCCTTCCAAGATGTTTCCTTCTCCATCTTCCATTTCACCTGATTCGATGCATCAATCTCAATTAAGATCGAATCACTCAGCAGATTGTAACCTGCTGCAGCCTTTGTTTCTATCAGTCTGTAGGTTCCCTGACCGAGCTTTGTAAAGGTAGCAATGCCGTCAACAGTTGTTTGCGGACTACCGACTTGTTCAAACCACTCTCCAGTCGAATCCTTCTTTTCCAGCTTAAACTGTACACCGGAAAGCAACGGTTCGTCCGTTGTGTTTTTACCCTTTTTCGTAATTTTCAGGTTCAGCTCTTCCAAATAGGTATTGGTCACTGTCATATTCACCGTCGGCTGCTTGCCATCGGCTTTTGCAAAAGCTGCAAGTTCAATGTCTGTTTTTGTCGGATCTGTTGCTGTGCCTGTCGAAGTATCTATGGAATAGGCTACTCGATAGGTTTTTCCATCCACAGTGTATGTCTCGCCGGAAGAAATCACCTTTCCGTCGGCATCCACTTCCATAACCCGATAGATCCACGGGACTTTAGAGTCTGCTGCGCTGTTCACATATTGTTCCAGATTCATAAAGGAATAAGACCAAACGTAGGATGAACCACTATACTTGCGAGTAACTACAACCCAATTTTTTTCTGGACTGATATTGCCGGAATAGTCAACCGCTTCCCACTTCGCATCTGGACTATCTTTCGCTTTTCTCTGCAGCTGCAGGTAAATACTGCCCGGAAGCTGTTTCAGATCCGTAATCGGCGTGCCATCTGTCTTTACCCATTTTTTAGTTACAGCAATATTGCCGGTCGGTTTATTACTATTTTGAAATACCACGACAGGATCTGCTGTTTTTGTTGTAATGGTACCGTTTACGGAGCCCTTCTTTGCATTAAAGGATGCTTCCTTGTCATTGATCAGAACCTTCTTCAGGGAGGAGCCATCTGTCGGCTTTTCTTCTGTAATCTCATAATCTGTTCCGATGGGAATTCCTGAAATCGTATAGGATTCATCCTGCTTTAATGAGATCCAGTCTGTCATAATGGAATCTCCTTTTTCCAGGGACATTCCTGCGACATTTGTAAATTTGATCTGAAAGCGATAGGCTCCGTCCAGCTTATCTGAATCCTCCGTCTTCTCCTTTCGGATCGTAAGGGAACCAACCTTGACTTTATTTACAAATACCGCTTTTAATTTTGTAACACCGGCTTCATTATTCGGATTATCGTAGGAACGGAACACGATGGTATCCTCGGTTTGACCGTTATTTGCCCATTGCGTCGAAGAATATCCGGTGTTTTTATTCTCCTCCGTATGTACCTCTTGTCTGCCATCCTTGATCTGCGTTCCGGATACGTTGGAAACCTTTTGCCCTGATGTAATCTTTACCGTACTTTCTTCTTTCGTTACCTTGTCTACTATATGTCCGTTTTCATACAGGCTCCAGCTTGTATCAAATGCAGGAGAATCTATTTCCTCCTTCACGGAAATGTAGCTGCCGCGGCGGAACTGATTTCGGAAGGTTGCGGTTTGACCATCTGCCAGTACAAAGGTTCCATCTTCTCCAATCACGCCGGTATCTGTACTGTAGGAATTGCTCAGAGAATAGATCGCACCCTTTGGCTTCTTCAGCTTTCCGGATGTAGCAGAATCATAATCCGGAATGGCTTCCTGATCCACCTTAAATCCGATATGCTCCTTTACCTGCACGCCGGAACGGAATACAAAGTCATCCAGATATATGTTTCTGGGATAGCTGTAATTAAATTTGATGCATTCTATCTGGCTATAGTCAAACTCAAATTCTCCTTTTAATTTGCTTAAGTCAACCGTCAGAGTATTCCATGCATTTTTCTTAAGGGTTGTGTTTCCGTATAGCTTTCCGGATAAAAAGTCTCCGATCTTGTTCCCTTTTGCATCCTTCAGCTCCAGATAAATACATTTCGCTGTTGGAGTGTCGTCATAATCATAATACAGCTTGAAATCCAGATACTTATTCGCCTCTGACGCATCCAGAATTCCACCTGATTGATATGGGATAATACCAAATCTCGAGTCTTTGTATTCTCCGGTCGTATCCTCTAGCGCTGCATACCAGTGTGCAACACCGTCTTGATCTTTATAGGTTTCTACCCGTTCAAATATATTATCCGGGCTGACAGGCTTTAATTCTGAAGAACTGCTGTCAAACCTGTTAAATGGCTTTGTTACTACCGATGTTCCACTTCCTGCTGCGGTTGGTCCATAGTGTGTCGCCTGATTTTTGATCGTAAAGGGGAATACGGAGGCATCCTCAAAGGAATCCTTAAACAGCTCATTTACCTCACTTGTATTTACCTGCTTTTCTACTGCGAACTCGTTATCATCCGGGAAGTTGAAGGTAATCTTCATATTAGATTCCCACATACCGCGTTCCATATAGAACATGGTAAGGGTATGCTCGTCTTCGTTACTGCCCTTCAAATCGAATCTTGTTGTTTTTTGGGTGCCTGCATCTCCTGCATCTTCTGCAACTCCGTCTGCCGCACTTTTCTTTACCGCACTCACGGTTGCCTTCTTTTCAGCGAAGTCCAGCGTTCCATCTACCCTTCCATGATCTCCGCCAACATCCAGTGCCAATTTTCCGTCAATAAATACCCATACATCATCATCTCCGGCAAACTCAAAGGTAATCGGCACGTCTTCTCCATTATTTCCTTTAACCGTTCCATTCTCTGTCAGGCGGAATTTAATCTCCAATTTTGTACCAAATCCATAGTTATAATTCTTTCCGCTTGCCTCAGTAGTGCCTTCGTTAAAGGGGAAAAAGCCATAGGTATTTGATACTGCACCTGCATTAATGTCTGTGGTTCCGCTACTGTTTACATTTTTTGCCCAGCCCTGGTTACCTCTATCCTTCAGGTAATATTCTCCGGTGGATGGATCCTTTTGCATCGCAAGTGTTGTTATGCTGCTGTCAAAGCACCAGTATTCTACTCCATTATCTGGGGGGAGCTTTTTAAACGGAAATGATACATTATGATAGACCTCACCCAAGACCGCATTCTTGCTGTTCTTTCCCAGTAAAAATGCTTCATCAAAATGGGGTTCTGCACTCTTGCCATCTGCAGTCATCAGCGTTCCATTGGAAAGTGCCGCATTTACAAGTCCCTGTGCTGCACATTTATAATCAACCTGATTTCCACCCGCATCTATCGAAGAGTTGTTTGTGGAAAAGAAGTTGTTATAGTCATCACTTCCATATAGATTCAATGTGCTCCCGATATAATCACTGTTGAACTGACAGCCCCAATTGTCAATACTCGGCTGAAAATGCCCCGTATAGATCGGAATGGAAACCTGATTCTTTTTATAATAATCACTCAATGCCTGATCAAATTGTCGGAAAGTGACCCAGTTGCGATGAGACATTCCCTTCTCACCCGGATAGGAATCCCGATTATTACCGTTCAATTCATAATCCGTGTAGTAGTCATAGAAGGTGGAATCTACATACAGGATATCCGAATTTGCCGAAAAATTACTTTCCTTAATATTAACTACATCGACGTTCTTACCAGCCTCGGTTTTCTTATACTTCTCTGCATCCCGAACCGTATATACTTCAGCCCAGTAACCGCCTCTATATTCATTATCGTATACAGCAGTATCACCGGCATCTGCATAGAAGCAGGGTTTTCCTCCATACGTTCCCGCTTCCGGAATCGTAAGAACAGCTGTTCTTCTGCCGTTTTTGGAATCCCATTCCTTATTATCAGCTATTGAAGTATCTGAAAAAATAATACGATCATATTCTTTGGGAAGCTCTACAGACCACACATTGTTCCAGGTCTGTCCATCTCTTTCGTAAGATACTTCTTTGATCATCGCTCCACGCCGATGTTCAATACCCTCCTTCGTACTCCATGCATAAAAATATACATATACGTTAGCATCGTCCTTTGCCGGAATAGAATTAGTTCCATTATAGTTATTCCCATCCGGTGTGTTCAGCTTTGAATAGGTTGCATCAAAATAAATCTTTTCTCCATATCCATATCCGGCTGTTACATTTGCTATGTCGGACGTTACCTGAAGTAAATTATATTTCAGGTCTGACCAGAAGAAATGATATGCATTGCCATACGGATCCTTTACTGTGAAAACTGTCTGCTGTGTTATGTTTTCCGAAACCGTATAACTATATAAACTATTACTAAACTCCGGATCTGTTTCCAGCTTCAGGCTTTGCCCTGCTCCAATCTGTAGGGTTACTGCCTCTTTTCCCTCCGGGATCACTACCGGGAAGCTGTCATTTTCAAAATAGAGCTTTTTCCCATTCAGACTGTCATTGCCCGGCTTTGTACCCCAGCCGCTTTTCTTTTCTCCATTCTTCAGCTCGGTAGCTCCATACAAAAAGGTATCCACAGAACCCGCTTTATAGGTTACTGGAACTACTCCAGTGATTTCGGTACTGTCTTGTCCGAAGTAGTAAATCTCTCCCAGCGGTTTTTTGAATTCATCTGAAAATTTCACATAGGGATTTGCAGCAATTGTCATCTTATCCAGCTCTGCTGTATAGAGATGCGAAAAATCAGGAACCTTCGTCATCTCAACTGTTTCCACTGTTTCCGTAGAAAAGTTTTCGTCCGGCGAATAGGATACACTTACCGAACCAACCCCCGCTGTAAAGTCATAGAAATACAATGTCATCTCTGTAGAGACTTCTTCAATGGCGTAGACTTTTTGTTCATTGATCTTATTTGATGCTTCACCACGGCTTACAAACAGCTTTCCACCAGCCTGTGAAAAATTCTTATTTGCCATGGCCGTTCTGTAATAATTGTTATGATCAATTGTATTCCAGTCATTTACACAGACAAATCCAAAATCACGAGCATCCGTAGTATCAATTTTCCATTTCCAATAGCCTGTATTTACATCTTTTACTCCTTCAGTAAATCTACCCTCGTCATCTAACTTAAAAAGATATATCTGAGCTGTTTCTGTAGTCCAATCCGGCCCTCCACTCAAATTCATCCCTGTCGTATCCAGATATACATAGTTAGAATCCAGTCCTCCTGCTGCCTTTCTGAATCTAACCTTCGCCACACGGCTGGCTTTTCTCATTTCGCCGCCCATGTCGTACAGGTTTCCGTCCTGCTGGATTTCTTCTGTTGCTTCCTTTTTGACAGCTTCCTTGGAAGGAGCTTGCTCTTTACTGCTCTCCTCTGTGCCGGTTTCTGCTTCGGTCTGTTTGGTCTCTTCCTCTGTCTGTTTGCTTTCCGATGCAGTTTCTCTGTTGTTTTCTTCTGTGTTTTCCTGTTTGGATCCTTCTGTGGCAGGCTCAGTTCCCCGTTCCAGGGTTTCTACGGTTTTCGCCTCAACCGTTTCGCTCAGCACCTCCAGGTGAAAAAAACGGGTCTCGCACCTTGCTTCCTGCTCCCAGGCAGCTTCTGCTGTCGGATCGCTGTCCGGAGTGTTTCCTTCGGAGCCTGTCGCATCCTTTTCTGTTTCCGGTGCAGAGGGCACATTGTTTTCCGTTTCGTAGCTTGTCTCTGTGCCGGTCTCTGTTTCCGGTTTGAAATCTGCTTTGGTCTCGGTTTCTACCGTGGTATGTGTTTCTGCAGCAGTTTCCGTCTGAGGTCTGCTTTCTGTTTCAGACTCGTTTTCTGTCTTCGTCTGTGTTTCGGTTTCCGTCTGTGTTTCGGTTTCTGTCTGTATTTCTGTCTCGGTTTCTGTTTCCGTCTCAGTCTCTGTTTCGGTCTGCGTCTCGGTTTCTGTTTCCGCTTCGATTCTTTCGATGGTCATCTGATAGCAGGGTGCTGCCAGACTGTTCCAGTCAATTTCGATAGATCGGAAGAGCACACGTCTGAAC
>OCJO01000225.1_pt1 | contig 11293 bp, 20 predicted proteins | sample 1538891 | NCBI WGS metagenome assembly OCJO01 (sample SAMN04571733, study PRJEB22368) | human gut metagenome | biome: human gut; material: stool | host: Homo sapiens | place: Luxembourg | collected 2013-01-11
AATTACTCGACACTTGTCGCAGATTGGTTTAACAGATGGTCTTACTTTCATCTTTCTTCCTCCTACGTAATGATTCACGTATTTTAATGGCCCTGCTAAAATGCGTATGTGTACATGCGGATTTTAACAGAAACGTGAATGTATAAATCGCAAGCAAAGTTGCGCTTATATATTATAAGCGCAACTTACTTGTTTTTCAAGGCTTCTTTTAATTCTGGCCAAATTTCTTCCATAGATTTTGACGCATCAATTCTTGAAACCATATTTTTTTCTTCATAATATGCGATTACTGGTTCAGTATTCTTTGCATATTCATCTAAACGAACCTTTAAGCTTTCTTCGTTGTCATCTTTACGTTGTGTTAATTCACCACCGCAAACATCACATACACCATCAACTTTTGTTGGTTTTGAATAGATGTTGTAGATTTCTCCACAATTTTTACAAGTACGACGACCTGTAATACGACGAGTTAATTCGTCAAATGGAACATCCATATAAACAATTTTTTCAACTGCTAAATCTGTTCCATTAGTCATTTCTTCAAAAGCTTTTGCCTGAGCCAAAGTTCTTGGATATCCATCTAATAAATATCCGTTCTTTTTATCTTCCAAAGTGTTTAAGTAATCCTTAACCATTTTGTTTGTGATTTCATCAGGTACTAATAAACCTTTTTCAGAATATGCTTTTGCTTGTAGACCCAATTCAGTTCCACCAGCAATATTTGCACGGAAAATATCTCCTGTAGAAATATGATTCAAATTGAATTCTTCTTTGATCTTAGTAGAGAATGTTCCCTTACCAGAACCAGGAGCTCCCATAATAAATATATTCATATCTATTCTCCTGAAGATCTTAGTCTTCGTAATATTTCTTGTAAGATTTTTGAGTAATCAATCCTTGTACTTGACGTACTGTTTCAATAGCAACACCAACAACGATAATCATTCCTGTTCCACCCAAAGCCATTGAGCTTGGAAGATCAGGCCAAATTAATGGCATGACATGTGGCATAACAGCAATAAATGCTAAAGCAACAGATCCTAATACTGTAATTCTTGATAAAACACGGTTAATATAGTCTTTTGTTTCCGAACCTGGTCGAACACTAGGAATATATGATCCGGATTTACCCAAGTTTTCAGCAACTTTTTCTGGATTAATTTGCATCTTCGTATAGAAGAATGTAAAGAATAAAATCAATAATACATAAATTACAAGTGAATACCATGTTTTCAATCCTAACCATTTTTGCATCTCTTTAATGAAATCATTTGATGGAAAGAATGAAGCAATTTGAATTGGTGCCATCATCAATGAACTAGCAAAGATGACCGGAATAACACTTGCTGAATTGACTTTCAATGGCAAGTAGTTTGCTTCACTTGGTTTGCTCAATGAAATTGAACTTGATGTATATTGAATTGGAATTCTTCTTTCCGCTGTATTAATCAACGTAACAAAGATAATAATTAATAAGTATATTAATATATACGCAGCAAATAACCAAGCCCCATAGGAAGGCGCAGACTCACCTGAAATTAAGCTTGACCATGCACTAGAGAATTGTTGTGGCATACGCCCAACAATACCAGCCATAATTACCATAGAAATACCATTTCCGATACCTTTCATGGAAATTTGGTCTCCAATCCACACTAAAAACATGCTTCCTGCTGCAAATATTGTAGCAATATATAAAATCTTACTGATTGTAACACCGCCGACAATCAAACCTGTATATGCTTTTGAGAAGCCATATACTAATGAGAATGATTGCACAAAGGCAAACACGACCGCAAGATATCTTGTGTACTTGTCTAATGTTTTACGACCATTAGCCCCTGCTTTACTCAACTCTGTTAAGTGAGGAATAACGTCCATACTTAATAACTGAATAATGATAGAAGCTGTGATATAGGGAGTAACTCCTAAAGCGAAGACAGAGAACTGTTCAAGTCCTCCACCTCCTAATAGATTTAACATTGCGAACAATGAGTTTTCCCCAAGACCATTTACTAAATCTGTTGTATTTACATCAGGTACAGTAATGGCTGATCCCAAACGATAGACAAGAAAGGCAAATAGGGTGAATAGAATCCTATTGCGGATATCCTTATTCGTCCACATTGCCTTTATCTTGCCTGCCATATTATAGAACCTCTACTTTTCCGCCTGCTTTTTCAATTGCTTCTTTAGCTGACTTAGAGAACTTAACTGCTTCAACAGTTAATTTTTTAGTTAACTCACCGTTACCTAAAACTTTAAGTCCAGAAAGTTCTTTATTAATAATACCAGCTTCAATTAAAGCTGCTGCATTAACAGTTGCTCCATCTTCGAAACGATTTAATGTTTCAACGTTAACGATAGCATATTCTTTACGGTTGAAGTTAGTGAATCCACGTTTTGGTAAACGTCTTGCTAATGGTGTTTGACCACCTTCAAAACCTAAGCGAACTCCTCCACCTGATCTTGATTTTTGACCTTTTTGTCCACGACCGCTAGTTTTTCCGTTTCCGCTTCCAGGTCCACGACCAACACGGTTACGTTCTGTGCGAGTTTCGGCTAAATTCATTGTATGTAATTTCATCTGATTTACCTCCTATTACCCGCGAATTTCTTCTGGCTTCTTACCACGAAGCGCAGCAACGCTTTCTACAGTTCTTAAGTTCTGTAATGCATCAACTGTTGCACGAACAACGTTGATTTTTGTACGTGATCCTAAACATTTAGTTAAGATATCAGAGATACCTGCAAGTTCAAGGATTGCACGAGTTGCACCACCAGCGATAACACCAGTACCTTCGATAGCTGGACGCATGTACACAGATCCTGCTCCATATCTACCAGTGATTTCGTGAGGGATTGTTGTACCGATTACTGGTACTGTGAAGATGTTTTTCTTAGCATCTTCAACGGCTTTTTTGATTGCATCAGGAACTTCGTTAGCTTTTCCTGTACCAATACCTACACGGCCTTTACGATCTCCAACTACAACTAATGCAGCAAAACGGAAACGACGTCCACCTTTAACTACCTTAGTTACACGGTTGATTGAGATTACTTGTTCTTCAAATTCTTTTTGGTCTCTTTTTGGTTTTCTATCCATTGCCATTGTGCGACCTCCTAAAATTCCAAGCCAGCTTCACGAGCTGCTTCTGCTAAAGCTTGTACACGACCAGTGTAAACATATCCACCACGGTCAAATACAACCTCTTTAATATTCTTTTCTAGTGCGCGCTTAGCAATTTCAGTTCCTACCAAACGAGCTGCTTCCACGTTTCCACCATTTTCTAATTTCATGTCAACACTTGAAGCACTGACCAATGTGTTTTGGTTAACATCATCAATGATTTGAACATGGATGTGTGCGTTACTTCTGAATACGCATAAACGTGGGCATTCTGGAGTTCCGCTAATTTTTGTACGTACACGTTTGTGACGACGTACACGAGTTTCATTACGTGATACTTTAGTAAACATTTTTGATCTCCTTTCCCACTACTATTTCTTACCTGCTGTTTTACCTTCCTTACGACGGATGATTTCACCAACATAGCGAATACCCTTTCCTTTGTAAGGTTCTGGTCTACGAACAGCACGAACATTTGCTGCAAATTCTCCAACTTCTTGTTTATCGATACCTGCAACTTTGATAGTTGTAGCAGTTGGACAAGTTACTTCTAAGCCTTCTTTAACTGGCATCTCAACTTGGTGAGAATATCCAACGTTTAAAGTTAATACGTTTCCTTTCATTGCTGTACGGAATCCGATACCAACTAATTCTAAGTCTTTAGTGAATCCTTCAGATACACCAACTACCATGTTGTGTAACAAAGCACGAGTTGTTCCGTGTAATTGTTTTGTGTGTTTTTCGTCATTTGGACGTTTTACAGTGACAACATTATCTTCTACGTGGATTTCCATCAAAGAAGAGAATGTACGTGTTAAAGAACCTTTAGGTCCTTTAACAGTCACCTCATTCCCAGCAGCTACTTCAACAGTAACTCCTGCAGGAACGGTAATCAGTTTATTCCCGATACGTGACATTACGTTTTATCCTCCTATATATTTATTACCAAACGTAAGCAATAACTTCTCCACCTAAGTGGTTCTTTCTTGCTTCTTTGTCAGTCATCATTCCATTACTTGTAGAAATGATTGCGGTACCTAATCCGTTTAATACGCTAGGTAAGTTTTCAACTTTAGCGTAAACACGAAGACCAGGTTTAGAAATACGACGTAAACCGCTGATAACTTTTTCATTGTTAGGTCCGTATTTCAATTCGATGTTCAAAGTTTTCTTAACATCGCCTTCAACGTTGAAGTCTACGATGAAACCTTCGTTTTTCAAAATTTGAGCAATTGCTTTCTTTTCATTGCTCGCTGGCATACTGACAGAGGCATGCTTTTGTTGCAAAGCATTGCGGATTCTAGTCAGCATATCCGCAATAGGATCAGTCATAATCATATGCAATATACCTCCTTACCAACTAGCCTTTTTAACTCCAGGAATTTGACCTTTGTAAGCCAATTCACGGAAGCAAATACGACATAATTTGTACTTTCTTAATACAGAGTGTGGACGACCACAACGTTCACAACGAGTGTACTCACGAACTTTAAATTTTTGAGGACGCTGTTGTTTGTTAATCATTGATTTCTTTGCCATTTAAAAGCTCCTCCTACTTTTTGAAAGGCATACCCATTTGAGTTAATAATGCCTTTGCTTCTTCGTTTGTTTTCGCTGATGTAACGATTACGATGTCCATACCACGAGTACGGTCTACTTTATCGAAATCAATTTCAGGGAAAATGATTTGTTCTTTAATACCTAATGTATAGTTTCCACGACCATCGAAGCTAGTATCGCTAACTCCACGGAAGTCACGTACACGAGGTAATGAAATGTTGAATAACTTATCTAAGAATTCATACATTTTTTCTTTACGTAAAGTAACTTTACATCCAATTGGCATACCTTCACGCAATTTGAAGTTCGCAATTGATTTTTTAGCCTTTGTTACAACTGGAGCTTGACCAGTGATAGCTGTCAATTCTTCAACAGCTTCGTCTAATAATTTAGCGTTAGTGATAGCATCACCTACACCAATATTAATAACTACTTTTTCAACGTGAGGTACTTCCATGACAGATTTGTATTCGAAATCTTTCATCATTTGAGGGACAACTACGTTTTTATATTTTTCTTGTAAACGATTCATCTTCTACCCTCCTACTTCACTTCGTTACCGCTCTTCTTGAAGACGCGTGTTTTTACATTTTTACCATCTACAACTTCAACTTTTGTTGTAATACGGCTAGCAACTTTTGCTTTTTCATCATAAAGCATTACATTTGAAACGTGAATTTTAGCTTCTTTTTCAACGATTCCACCATCTGGATTTGCTTGAGTTGGTTTCAAGTGTTTTTTTACCATGTTAACACCTTCAACGATAACTCTGTCTTCCTTAGGGAATACAGCTTTTACTTCACCGATTGTGCCTTTGTAAGCACCTGTAATAACTTTTACTTTATCACCTTTTTTAATTCTCACTTAGACACACCTCCTATAATACTTCTGGCGCAAGAGATACGATCTTCATGAAGTCTTTGTCACGTAATTCACGAGCAACTGGACCGAAGATACGAGTTCCCTTTGGCGTCTTGTCATCTTTAATGATTACACATGCGTTATCATCAAATTTGATGTAAGTTCCGTTTTCACGACGAACACCACGACGTGTACGTACGATTACGGCTTTAACTACATCACCTTTTTTTACGGATCCACCAGGAGTAGCCTGTTTAACAGCACATACAACGACATCACCGATGTTTGCAAATTTTCTTACGCTACCACCTAAACAACGGATAACTAAAACTTCTTTAGCTCCAGTGTTGTCAGCAACGCGCATACGACTTTCGTTTTGAATCATTGCTTTCTCCTCCTAGTATTAACCACGAGCCTTTTCAACGATTTCAACTAAACGGAAACGTTTTGTAGCAGATAATGGACGAGTTTCCATAATTACTACTTTATCTCCGATACGTGCTTCGTTGTTTTCATCGTGAGCTTTAAATTTCTTAGAATATTTAACACGTTTACCATATAATGGGTGTGTTTTTTTAGTTTCTACCATAACTGTGATAGTTTTGTCCATTTTATCAGACACAACTGTACCACGGTATACTTTACGAGCGTTTCTTTCCATAGATACGTCCTCCCTACTCTTGGCCAGCGTTTTCACGCTCTGTCAATACAGTTTTAATACGAGCAATTGTTTTCTTAACAGTTTTTAAACGAGCTGTATTTTCTAACTGTCCTGTGGCTTGCTGGAAACGAAGGTTAAAAAGTTCATCTTTAAGCGTATCGATTTCCTGAAGAAGCTCTTCATTTGTTTTTTCGCGGATTTCTTTAGCTAACATTACTTCACTTCTCCTTTTCTAGCAAAACGAGTCTTAACTGGTAATTTGTGAGCAGCAAGACGTAAAGCTTCACGAGCTACTTCTTCACTTACTCCACCAACTTCGAACATTACACGTCCTGGTTGAACTACTGCTACCCATCCTTCAGGAGCACCTTTACCAGAACCCATACGAACCTCTAGAGGTTTTTTAGTACGTGCCATGTGAGGGAAAATACGAATCCAAACATTTCCTCCACGTTTCATATAACGTGTCATAGCAATACGGGCTGCTTCAATTTGACGGTTACTTACATAGTTTCCTGATTCAGCAACCAATCCATATTCACCAAAGTCAATAGTACGACCTGCTTTTGAACGACCTTCGTAGCTCAAACGGTGAGGACGACGATACTTTGTACGTTTAGGCATTAACATTATTCGTTACCTCCTTTTTCTGCAGGTGCTGCAACTTTAGCAGCATCTTTAGGGGCACGGTTTGAACGAGCATCTGGACGACGACGTCCTTTTCCTTTACGCATTGGGCGTTGTTTTGGAGCTTCTGGTTCTTTAACCATTTCACCAGGTAATACTTCACCACGGCAGATCCAAACTTTTACACCTAAACGACCATATTGAGTTGCTGCTTCTTCCCAAGCATAGTCAATATCACTGCGAAGTGTATGTAAAGGAACAACTCCTTCTGAATATCCTTCAGTACGTGCCATATCAGCTCCACCAAGACGTCCAGATACAGCAGTTTTGATACCTTTTGCACCAGCACGCATAGTGTTTTGAATAGCTTTTTTCTGAGTTGCACGGAAAGATTTACGTCCTTCCAATTCGTTAGCAATCCAACGAGCTACTAAACGAGCATCTAAGTTAGGATTAGCAACTTCTACAACGTTAATTTGTACGTTCTTTGCAGAAGCGATTTTTGAAACTTGTTTTTTCAATCCTTCGATTGATTTTCCATCTTGACCGATTACTACACCAGGGTGAGCTGTACGGATGATAACTGTCATACGACCCTTAGTACGTTCGATTTCGATACGAGAGATTTGAGGGTCTGCCTTACGTTTGTCGACAGCTTCGTTTGATAATTTAGCGTAGTATGCTTCAACCAATTCACGAATCTTAACATCTTCCATTAATAATGTTCCAAATTCTTTATCGTCAGCGTACCATCTTGATTGCCAGTCACGAATGACTCCGACACGCATTCCAATTGGACTTACTTTCTGTCCCATAGCTTACCTCCTACTCTTTTTCAGCCACTACAACTGTAATGTGGCTTGTACGTTTGTGAATAGCACTCGCACTACCTTTTGCACGAGGCATGAAGCGTTTCAAAGTAATTCCTTCGTCAGCCCAGCAAGCCTTCACATATAACTTGCTTTCATCTAAATCGTTATTGTTAACTGCGTTAGCAACAGCTGAGTGTAATACTTTACCAACAAGGTATCCACCTTTGTTAGGTAAGAATTTCAAAATAGCAGCTGCTTCTTCTACGTCTTTTCCACGGATCAAGTCTAAGACTAGTCTTGCTTTACGAGGTTGAATACGTAGAGTTTTTGCGGTAGCTTTTACTTCCATTTCTTCTCCTCCTACTATCTAGATTTCTTATCATCTGATCCATGACCAGTGTATTTACGTGTTGGAACGAATTCACCTAATTTGTGTCCAACCATGTCTTCTGTTACATAAACAGGAACATGTTCCTTACCGTTATAAACGGCAAATGTGTGTTCAACAAATTGAGGGAAGATTGTAGAACGACGGCTCCAAGTTTTAATAACTTCTTTTTTTTCGGCTTCGTTTAATGCAACAACCTTTTTCATCAAATGGTCATCACAGAAAGGTCCTTTTTTCAAACTACGACTCATTGTATCTTACCTCCTTGCCTACTTACCATTACGACGACGTACAATTAATTTTGTACTAGCCTTCTTGTTACGACGAGTTTTAACACCCAATGCTTTTTTACCCCAAGGAGTCATTGGTGATTTACGTCCGATAGGAGTACGTCCTTCACCACCACCATGAGGGTGATCATTAGGGTTCATTACAGAACCACGAACAGTTGGGCGAATACCTCTCCAACGGTTACGTCCTGCTTTACCATAGTTAACTAAGCTGTAATCTTCATTACCAACTGTACCTACAGTAGCACGGCAATTAGCCAATACTTTACGAACTTCACCAGAAGCTAAACGTAAAGTTACATATTTTTCTTCAATACCTAAGATCTGAGCTGAACATCCAGCACTACGAGCCATCTGTCCACCTTTACCAGGTTTCAATTCAACGTTGTGAATGAATGTACCTTCAGGCATGTTTCTCATTTCGCAGCAGTTACCAATTTTGATATCTGTTTCTGTTCCTGATACAACTGTCATACCAACCTTCAAATCTTTTGGAGCGATGATATAACGTTTTTCACCATCAGCATAGTTTAATAATGCAATGTTTGCTGAACGGTTTGGATCGTATTCGATTGTAGCAACACGTGCAGGCACGTTGTCTTTGTTACGTTTGAAATCGATGATACGGTAAGTTCTTTTGTGACCAGAACCTTGGTGACGTGTAGTAATACGTCCTGTGTTGTTTCTTCCACCTTTAGATTTCAATGGAGCTAACAAACTCTTTTCTGGTTTAGATGTTGTGATTTCATCTTTAGCCAAAGTTGTCATTCCACGACGTCCAGGTGTCATTGGTTTATACTTCTTAATTGGCATAAACTTAATTTTCCTCCTTATCGCAATATTTATTCAGGAAATAGCGTCTTCTCCCTGATTATTCTTCAGAACCGAACAATTCGATTGTTTGTCCTTCTTTAATTTTTACAATAGCTTTGTGTACAGCGCTTGTTTTTCCAACATAACGACCTACACGTTTTGTTTTTGGTTTGCAGTTCATTGTATTTACTTTTACAACTTCTACATTGAATGCAGCTTCAACAGCTTTAGCAATTTCGATTTTGCTAACACCCTTAACTACTTCAAAAGTTACTTTGTTATCTTCAGCCATCATCTTCATAGTTGCTTCAGTGATGATTGGGCGGATAATTACGTCTCTGTAATCTTTCATTATGCCAATGCCTCCTCAACTTGTTTTACGGCAGCGCTTGTCATAACAACTTTGTTTGCATTTACTAAATCGTAAGTGTTGATTGCAGAAGCAGACATTACTGTAGCTCCAGCAATATTACGTGCTGATAAGTAAACGTTTGTTGCATCTTCGCTATCTGCAACAACAAACAATGTTTTCTTAGGCGCTTGGATAGCTTCAATAATTGAAACAAATGTTTTTGTTTTTGGTTCAGCAATTTCAAATTTATCCAAAACGCTGAATGCTGTTTCTTGAACTTTTTCGCTCAATGCAGATTTAACTGCTAAACGGCGAACTTTTTTGTTAATGCGGTATGCATAGTTACGTGGAGTAGCTCCGAATACAGTTCCACCACCTCTAAATTGAGTAGCACGGATAGAACCTTGACGAGCACGTCCTGTACCTTTTTGACGGTAAGGCTTGCGTCCACCACCAGAAACTTCGCTACGACCCTTAGTGTCAGCAGTTTCTTGACGACGGCTTGCCATTTGCATTACTAATGCATCATACATAGCCTGTTGGTGTGGTTCAATTCCGAAAACAGCGTCGTTCAATTCGATTGAACCAACAACTGCACCAGCTTGGTTAATTACGTCGATAGTAGCCATTATTGAACCTCCTTATTTGCAGTATAGTCAACTAAAGTAACAGGTTCTTTATCTCCCTTGCTAGTTTTAGCAGTACGTACCATTACGCAACCTTTTCTAGGTCCAGGAACGTTACCTTTAATTAACATATAGTTGTTTTCTGTATCAACTTTAATAACTGTCAAGTTTTGATTTGTAGTAGTATATCCACCTTCTTGACCAGCCATGATAGTACCCTTCATAATACGTCCTTGACGTGAAGTAATACCGTTTGTAGCTAATGAACCGATGTGACGAATGTTCTTAGATCCACCGTGAGTCTTTGGACCTTGGTGAGCATTGTTACGAACGATTGTACCATTGTAACCTTTACCTTTACTTGTACCGATTACATCTACTGTTTCTCCTGCAGCAAAGATATCAACGTTAACTAAATCTCCAACGTTTACGTCCATGTCACAGTCGCGCACTTCCTTAATGAAACGCTTTGGACTTGTATTTGCTTTTTTACAGTGTCCGATGTTTGCTTTAGTTGTGCGTTTTTCTTTGATTTCTTCAAATCCTAATTGAACTGCGTTGTAACCATCTGTTTCAACTGTTTTCTTTTGTAAAACAACGTTTGGTGTTACTTCAACTACAGTTACCGGAATCAATACACCATCTTCAGTGAAGACTTGTGTCATTCCTAATTTTCTTCCTAATAGTCCTTTCATCATTGACACCTCCATTAAAGTTTAATTTCGATGTCGACACCGCTAGGAAGTTCAAGTCTTTGTAAAGAATCAATCGTTTCCTTGTTTGGTGCAACAATCTCAATCAAACGCTTGTGCGTACGAATTTCAAATTGTTCACGTGAATCTTTGTATTTGTGAACCGCACGAAGAATTGTTACTACCTGTTTTTCAGTAGGTAATGGAACTGGTCCTACAACCTTTTTAGCTCCGTGTTTTGTCGCAGCTTCGACAATTTTCTTTGCACTATCATCTAAGATTCTGTGCTCATACGCCTTTAAGCGAATTCTCATAGTATTTTTTGCCATGTTTAACTCCTTTCGTTTATTCTAGATAAACATGCTCCATGCGAATTACCTGGCCACACCCATGACAACGGTTCTCAGTGGGTCAGCAACCTCGCACTTCAAGATCGGAAGAGCACACGTCTGAACTCCAGTCACCTATCACAATCTCG
>OCJO01000255.1_pt1 | contig 10818 bp, 10 predicted proteins | sample 1538891 | NCBI WGS metagenome assembly OCJO01 (sample SAMN04571733, study PRJEB22368) | human gut metagenome | biome: human gut; material: stool | host: Homo sapiens | place: Luxembourg | collected 2013-01-11
CGACCACCGAGATCTACACTCTTTCCCTACACGACGCTCTTCCGATCTTGTCAAAGAAATTCCTGCTGATTCTACATCCGATTTTGCTTTTTCAAAAATTGCAATTTCTTCTTTAGAGCTTAAATCAGCAACTTTCATACGGCTTCTGTAGGCAGATGCAATATCCGGTACCTGTACTTCTACATCTCCGGTTACTTTGCTTACGCAGGCCAGTCTCCAGCCTTCTGCATATTCTTCATCTGTGATATGACGGGTTTTCGGAGACTCAATCTCTCCTCCGATTAATTTTACTCGACATTTTCCACAGGATGCATTTCCAGAACAAGGTGCATCAATTGCTACATTGCTCTTTCTTGCGATTTCGAGAAGGTTTTCTCCTTCCTGGGCATAAGTGATAACATCTTCCGCCCCTTCAAACTTAAAAGTCACTTTAAACATAGGAATTCGCCTTTCTGATTCTTTTTAATCGGAGAGAAGCAGACATAACATCTGCTTCTCTCGTTAATTACTGCCCAGATTTTCTTACCTATTTTAACTTCTGTAGATTACAGTTCCAGATAAGAATCTGCATATAATGTGTTGTTTTTAAATACATCACAAGATTTGATTGTTTCCATCAGACGAAGGTCATTCGGGTTAACAATTGCGGATGTCAGACCGTTCATCATACCCATAGCTACTAAAGCAGAATCCATGATTGGACGAATGTGTTTTGGCATACCGTTTGAGTTATTGGACAGACCACCTGTAGAATTCAGTCCCATGTCAGAAATCATTTTGATGAATTCAAGAACTTCCATCTGTTTGTCCTGCATACCTTTTACAACCAGGAACAGCGGGTCAAACCACAGATCTGTTTCTTCCATTCCATGCTCTAAACCTCTTTCGAGCAGTGTCTGTAAATATCCCATACGTTCGTCATTGTCTCTTGCGATTCCTTCACCGTTGCAAAGTGCGATAACGATTGCATCGTTTGCTGCTGCAAGGTCAACGTATTCGATTCTTCCTGCTGCATCAGCGGAGTTTACGATTGGTTTTCCTTTTGCACGGTTGTATACAGAGATACCTGCTTCGATTGCTTCTTTGTTAGAAGTATCCAGAGCAAGCGGAACGTTGTCAAAGTTTTCCTGAAGGAGCTGAACAGCCCATTTCATCAGTTCCGGACCATATCCTTCTGCAGGTCCGATGTTAACATCAAGGTATACAGCACCTGCATCAAGCTGCTGTTTTGCTCTTTTTAAGATTGGTTCTGCATCTCTTTCTAAAAATGCTTTGTTTACTGCTGGAGCTGTGGTGGAAAGTCTTTCACCGATTGTAACAAATTTTGCCATAACTTTGTTCTCCTTTTTTTCATGTTATTCTTACAATTCCAGGGAGAACAGGTCTCCCCGGAAAGGTGATTCTAAAAAATCATTATGCAGTCAGGTCTTTTAAGAATTTAACTAACTGTACAGCCTCAAGAGGTGCAACAATAATTTCCCATCCTGGTAATTTTGCTTCAAGGTCACCCTTTAATACAGCAACTTTACCCGGAATAACCAGTTTTCTGCATTTTACTTTATCTTCTACATTTTCCTGAATGTATTTTGCTACAGATGTAGAAGAAAGTTTTCCTGCTGCCCATGCTGTCAGAACGGAAAGTCCACCTGCATCACTGATAATCAGGTTGCAAGGTACACCAGAACGCTCTAACTCACCGGAAACAACGAAGTATGTAAGAGCGAAGTCTACAGTTGTAAGACATAAGGAGTTTTCGTCTGCTCCGTTGAGTGCGTAGATACCTGGTTCTACTTTCATTGGTTTCTGTGGGTCTGTAAATACGTTCTGTCTTAATCCAAATAATGGAAGAGCCTCTGCATAATCCAGAGTTTCTACTACTACGATAGAACCGTATTTCATTGTGAACATAGATAACAGTGCCTGCTGCATTACTCTGTCACCATGTGCAAGTGCTGCAACATTAACCAGAGTCGGATATCCGAATGTTCTATCCTGATCTTTTACTGCTGCACGACGAATCTGTACAGCATTGCCGTAAGCTTCTTTGATAGAAGCAGTTCCAACATCCAGAATCAGGTTTTTGTTTCCTGCTTTTTCCAGAGCTGCAACAGTATCATATAATTCATTTAAGTCTTTTCCAGTTACGCCAAGTACAACACCTGCTTCTGTAGCAACTGCGCTCATCTCAGCATAGTTTGATGCATCAGCACCGTTTAATACTGGTTTTGCTTCTTTACAAACTTCAAGAGCTGCTTTTGCAAGCTCTACATCTTTACATCCCAGAATCAGTGTTCTGTTTAAAGCTGCTGCTTTCTTTACGATTTCAACATATCTGTCTTTGTCTGTATCTGCTGCATAGTTTACATATACTAATTCAGCAAACATTCTTTCACCGATACGTTCATAATCCACTTTTGGAATTTCTGCCAGCTTTTCATCGATTGCAGCGTCGTCCATACATGAGCATAAAGATACTGCATATCTTGTTTTGCTTACATAAGTTTTTTCATGTCTGAACAGAACAGTTTCTCCACCTAAAGAGAATTCATTTTCACCGGCACCGATTTTAACTGTTTTCATTGGCGGTGCAGTAGCCTCTGATAACTGAGCCAGAGCATCTTCGGACATGTGTGGACACTGTGAAATATCCATAGCACCCTGAGCAACTTTCATTGAGAAAGCCATACAAGTAGGGCATCCGCACTCCTTACAGTTCTTTTTTGGTGTCATTTTAAAGATTTGAATACCTGATAATCCCATTTGTTTTTTATCCTCCTGTTTCTTACGATTACATTAATTCTTTAATCATTTTGGAAATAGTTGCAACAGACTTAGGATGTTTCAGGATGATAGCATCTGAACCAGAAGCCAGAACTGCTGCTGCTGTCTGTACTTCCATACTAATTCCTCTGTCTTCTGCTGGTCCCCATTCCGGCATATCTGCTTCTGAAGCCATTGCTTCTTTTACGTTCCAAGCCTCGTCAGCTACAGGAGTGATGATTGGCATCTGTAACTGTTTGTCATCCTGAGAAAGAGCTGCACCTTTGATACGGTCCATAGTAGATACTACATATTCGAAACCATAACCAACTGCTGCAGAACCTACGTTCATAACTACGTTTTCTGCCTGTACACCTAACTGTGTTAATACTACGTTTAACTGTTTTGCAAGGTTGATATCTACAGCGGATTCTGCTCCAACTTTCTGGTTATAAGCAAGTCCTGCTGCTGCTCCGACAGCTTTATAGTTTTCTTCTCTTGCAGAAAGGATTAAAACATTTTTACCCTGAAGAGCTTCTGCTACTTTCGGGAGTAATTCAGAATCTTTTTCGACATTTTTACATCCTTCAACAACTAAAGGACAGGTAACTGCTTCGCCAACTTCTTTTACAACAGCAATCAGTTCTTCGATGGATTTGTTTTCACCATTCGGGTCTCCACCTTCAAGACGTAAGCAAACAAAGTCCGCACCTTCCATTGCTTCTGCCTTTTTAGCGATTTCACCGATTGTTGTTGCACCGGCATAATATTCCTGGATTCCAGGTACGTCTGCAAGTCCAAGGTCGGAAATTTCCACACCAATTTTTGGTGCGTTTTCCATTGGCGCATCAAATGTATAGAAAGGATATGTACATTCTCCTCCTAATTTGATTGCTTTGTCCCCGCAGCCGATTTCAACTGTGTTAATATTTGCATTGAATTTCTGTGGTTTCTGATTAAACGGCATTTCTTATTAGCCTCCTTGTATATTTTTTATAAACGGCGGGTTAGGCCACAGCTTCCCCCACCGCTTATTATGATTATCGTCTAAGGAATGAACCTCTGATTACATCATTGGCTCCATAGAAAGAGCTGGATGTCCTTTTTCTGTTAAGAATCCTACCAGTTCTTCTGGGTCTGTTGCGATTGTTTCATCACCAATCATATCTGTAAAGTTTTCAATTCCGTATAATTCTTTTGCAGTTTCATTCAGTCTGTCTGCAACAAATTCTTTCAGTTCTTTTGGCATCCATACGATTCTTTCGATACCGCCTTCTGCTTTCATGAACTTCTTGGAACCGATAAAGTGTTTACCATGTCCCATGAAACCTGGTGTCTGAACACCACCACCTGTCATGGAAGCCATCTCTGGGAATGTCATACCAAGAGGAGTCATACCTGCATATTCACGGTTGGCAATTACAACACCGTTTGAGAATGGCTCGATACCACAGATACATTCGAAACATCCACAAGATGTCATCGGTTTTTCCATAATAGAGTACAGAGATACATCTTCAAGAGCACCCTGAGACAGTTTACGAACTGCTTCATTAACATCTTCGTATTCACCGATTCTCTCATCGATACATCTTTCTTTTGTGATTACCTGACAAGGTCCGTTCGGATCAAGTTCATTTGTTGCTTTTGCATCCAGCCATGAAACCGCACCACAAAGGCCAAGACGTTCCGGAGTAACAACACATACGTGAGATGGAGAGAATGCCTGACACAGAATACAGCTGTAGTATACGTCTACAGATTCATCCGTCAGGTTTTTCAGACGGTCATCACGTTTGTTAAATGTTGGAATTGCCACTTCGTGACGAATTCTTGTACATTCAGCAGGGTCTGTGTAAATAACAACTTCACATTTATCAACAACTGCATCAAACTCATTTTTAACGGATGCGTATAAAACTTCACCGATGTGTTTGATACGGAATCCAGCTGCAAATGCATCTTTGCTGATACGGATACGCTGCATATCACGCTGTCCTGTATGATATACACCTTCGATACAGTTGATATAGTTATGGAATTTACGTTCGATAACCGGCTCAAAATCTGGCTGCATGCTTCTACCTGCAACTTTAACGACATAAGCAATGCTGTTTTTGCTTCCCAGTTCCATTTCGTCAACTTCCGGTCCTACAACTGTAATCTTATGGTCTTCAATTTCAGAAGCTTCTACAGTATGTACTAACTCAGCACAGTCTACACGGGAACCATCAAATTCTACCTGCATATCACCACGACGGATAATTTCACCTTCGAAAGCAGATGCATAAGCAACCGGAATATCAATGTTTGTAATTTTAATTTTAATATCACGTGCCTCTAAAGATGTTGCATTGAATTTTTCAACATCTGGCTGGCAGATTAAGCTCTTCGGTACTTCAGAAACGCCTTCCTGATTTGTGATAACCGGGAATCCAAGAGCGATTGCGCCTGCACCACATGCAACGATAACATCATCGAGAGGAGCAAATGCATTAACAAATGCCGGTACACGGTCTTTTGTATAAGTCATCAGAGAAGCGGCATCACCTGGTTTCACATTACCAAAGATAAGAGCTGCTCTTAATGCGATAGATACAACATGGATAACTGCTGTAACATCTTTTCCAAGCGGGATAACACGTACGTTTGCACCTGTTTTCATTCCAGCTTCTTCAACCTGGTCAATGATTCCGCCAACTAAGGTAACTAAGATACCCTGTGCCTGATAGCTTTTTACTAAAGCAACACCTTCCTCTGTTGTAGGAGCAGAACCAAGGATAACTGCAACACCTGGGATATCGCCTGTTACAAGCGGTACACCAAGTTCACGGATAATTGCATCCGGAACATGTCCTGCACATGGTGCTTCATAAGGAGTTGCCCCGTCGATGTATTTTAATACTTCAATAAATTCTGCACATAATGCAGTAGCAACACCTGACATAAATACATCATGTGTTTTCATTTCTCTTGTCATAAGAGTTTTTACTACACCTAACGCTTCTTTTAATTCTCCTAAAGTAGCAACTTTAACACCTGTTACTGCATAGTAGCAAGGTAAGCTGTAAGCAGTATCTGGAAAGCTGATTGCTTTGTCTGCACCATGCTGCTCAATTGCTGCATTAATTGCATTTTCGGTTAATCCATAAACAGCATCATTTCCGCTAAATACGGTTTCAAATAATGTCAATGTTTCTTCCTCCTGATTTCTCATAATCCTTTGTCGATTATGTTTTTAATTTTTGTGATCTCTTCTTTTACAGTATTGCTGAAATCGTAAGGAGATTTCCCCTGGCGATCCGCATCTATCACTTCTGTGTTATAGTGAATGAAGCCTAACAGATCCTCTGCCGGGATATGAGCTTTTACAAACTCTTCATCTTCGACATTTCTTACTTTGTTTGCAACAACACGAACCTGTTTCACTCCGAGGTCATCTGCCAGACGTTTTACATTCTTATAAGTCTGTACACTTCTGGCTCCCGGTTCAATCACAACAATAAACTGGTCCATTGACTGGGTGGTTCCACGGCCTAAGTGTTCCAGACCGGCTTCCATATCCATAATTACGACATCATCTCGATGAATGACCAAATTGTTAATGATTCTGCGAAGCATTACATGCTCCGGGCAGACGCATCCGCCACCGCCGGTTTCCACAGTCCCCAGTACCAGCAGTTTTACTCCATTTACCTCTTTTGAATAAGTATCCGGAATATCATCTACTTTCGGATTGATTTTAAAAAACTTATTCACTTCATTTGCACCGGTTCTCTCTTCTACCAGCTTTCTCATTTTTGTAATGGGAACAATTGAATCTAAAGTTTCCTCGTCGAATCCTAAAGCCAGTCCAAGGTTTGCGTCCGGATCCACATCTGCTGCAAGGACTTTTCGCCCTTCGTCTGCGTACAGCCGGGCTAAAGTCGCTGCAAATGTGGTTTTACCCACACCGCCTTTTCCTGTCACTGCTATTTTCATTTCATTCACCTTTCTTATACCGGCTGTCTAATCCAGTTCTAAATCAGACAGCCGTTTTTTCTGCTCTTAAATTCCGAGCGCTGCACGTTTTTCTTCGATACGTGCGATCATGGCGTCTCCAAGTTTATCAATATCTTTTTCCACAGTAAATGCTGCTTCTACCCACTCTCTTGTACCATTTGTTAAGATTTCAGCGATTTCGCTGGAACCGGAAACATAAGGGTCAACACCAAGGAAAGTATCGATACCTGTACCAATTACATAGTTACCGATGGAAACTGCTTTTTCAGACATCCATTCCGGAGCACATCCAACAACTGGAAGCTGTGAAACATGTGTACCGGCACATTTAGCCAGTTCAGAAGCAAGAATCATCATACGGCTGATATCTACACAGGAACCCATGTGAAGGACTGGAGGGATATCTGCCAGTTCACAAACACGTTTTAATCCATCACCACAGATATCTTTTGCACGTTTGTCCATAAGACCGGCTTTTGCAGCTGCCTGTGCTGAACATCCGGATGCAATAATTACGATATCATTTGCGATTAATTTTTTCATCAGTTCGATATGTGCAAGGTCAGGACGGATTTTCGGGTTATTACATCCAACCATTGCAACTGCTCCACGAAGAACACCTGATGTTACACACTGTAACAGAGGTTTTACTGTTCCCATTTCATCAACCTGGCTGTTTGCAACACCGTCTAAGCATTTGATGATGGCTTCTACAGAGTATCCTACAGTTGCTTTCTGTTTTAACTGTGGAATATGTACCAGTTCCGGTTTTCTGTTTTTGAAGTTTTCAATTGCTGTTTTAACGATTAATTTTGCTTTTTCACCAGCTGTTTTTGCATCAAAGCGGATAAATTCAGAATCCGGCATCTGTGCAATCGGAGATGTTGTGATGAATTTTGTGTGGAAACATTTGCTTAAAGGTCCGAGTGCCGGGAAAATACACTGTACGTCTACTACGATTGCTTCACAAGCACCTGTAAGTACAACGTTTTCCTGCTGTAAGAAGTTACCTGCCATCGGAATACCACGACGCATAGCTACTTCGTTTGATGTACAACATACACCGGATACTGTAATTCCCTTTGCTCCCATTTCTTTTGCGTAAGCAATCATTTCCGGAGAGTCTGCATATTCACAAACCATTTCAGAAAGACTCGGGTCATGTCCATGAACAACGATGTTTACGTTTTCTTCTACCATAACACCAAGGTTTGCTTCTGTATCGATTGGTTTTGGAGTTCCAAACAGAACGTCAGAGAACTCTGTTCCCATCATGGAACCGCCCCATCCATCAGATAAACCTGCACGGATAGACTGTTTGATTAATGCTTCCGGAAGAGAGGAACATCCCATGTGAGCCATATGTAAAGAACATGAAACTTCACGGTCGATTGCTCTTGGTGCAAGTTCGTTCTTTTCCCATAATTCCTGCTGTGACTGCGGAGCTCTCTTTAAGAATCTCTGTGTTCCAAACGGTTTACCATATTCCCACAGACCCATTTCTGCAACTTCATGTGCTAAGTCGTAGATATCTTTTCCTTCTGTCTCTACACCCCATTCTTTTGCAATACGAATCAGTTTTTCCGGATCTTTTACCTGATAACATCCATCAGCTGATGATTCATATAAGGTATGACAGATTTCACGACCATGGTCGGAATGTGTTGCAGAACCACCTGCTGTAAATTTCAGATAGTTACGTCCAACGATACCGTGTACGTCACATCCACAAATTCCTCTCGGTGCTTTTTTTGTAATACGACATGGTCCCATAGAACAGATACGACAGCAGACACCTTCTTCACCAAACTTACAGTGCGGAGTCTGATTTTTTACACGGAACTGCCAAGCATCCGCGCCAACTTTTGCCCCTGTCTCCAGGAGTCTCTCAGTAGCAGCTTCGAATTCTTCTACTGTGGTTAATTTGAATTCACTCATGAATATCCTCCTTGAATTTCGCCTCTTTTTTTTCTTAGGGCCTCCCCTTTCCGGCAGGCCCAGTTTTTTTAGAGCCCCAGATTGTCAATAATTTCAACAATTGCTTTTCTTACCGGAGAGTCTTCCGGCAAATCTACAATCGGGGTTCCGTCACAATCAAATTCATATACCGTTTCGTCTTGCGGAACAACGCCAAGCAGGGTTAATCCCTGTTTTTCAATCTCAGCTTTTGTTCCTTCATTCAGTACCCCGTTCGGAGCTCGGTTGATAATTAAACCAACTTTCTTCGGGTGCATGTCACACTCTTTAATCAGCTGTGCAATTCTTCCAACTGCCTGTACGCCTCTTCTTGAACAGTCACTGACAAGAATGGCAACCTCCATATTCGGAAGAACTCCTCTGCTGATATGCTCCATGCCGGCTTCATTATCCACGATGATATAAGGATAGTTTTTTTCCAGCCTCTGAAGCTGCGCCTGCAGAAGTCCGTTAACAAAACAGTAACATCCTTTTCCCTGCGTACGTCCCATCACCAGCAAGTCATAATCATCATCTTCAATTAATGCATCGTCAAATTTAAATTCCATATAATCTGCTTTCGACACTCCTGGTGGAATCGGATTATCCTTTGACATTTCCGCTCTGGCCACTTCCTCACGGATATCACCAAGCGTTTCTTCCACTTCCACTCCAAGGACCTCGTTTAAATTTGAATTTGCATCTGCATCTACCGCAAGAATCGGACCTTTGCCTTTCTTGCCCAGATACTGAATAATTAATCCGGTAAGTGTTGTTTTACCAACACCGCCTTTACCGGCAATCGCAATTACATGTGCCATTTGCAGGGCACCTCCTATATTTCTTTAATGTTGTTTCCTACACTAATGTGCGAAGACCGGATCTGTCAATAATCTCAGAAACGTCTTTCCACTTATTCAGTGCATACAGATGGATGCCATTTACACCAAGTGCACGATATTCATCAATCTGTTTCATTGTGTATTCGATACCAGCTTCTTTGAAGCGAGCTTTCTTGCCTTCTACATCAGCATCGAATGGTTCTTTGTCGAACGGATTTGGAAAAATCCAGTTCTTGGAAATAATTTTGCAAAGTTCACGAGGCATTACACAGCCATTACGTGAAAGTGCCATGTTAATTGTAGCAGCCTGGTTAAGAATTGTCTGCTGTGTTTCCGATACAGGTAAAATGTGTTACCGGTGTGGTTCCGGCAGCCTGAATCATCTTGCACACATCCATGTTCTTACCAACATTTGTTCCACCAGTTCCATAAGTACAGGAAATATATTCCGGTTTGTATTCGCACAGATGTTCAATTGTGTGTGCCCGGAAGATTTTCCATACCTTTGTCTGTTTTTGGTGGAAACAGTTCGAAGGATAAAAGCATTTTCTCTTTCATCACTTCTGATAACTTCATCGTTTACTTACCTCCACATTATAATTTATCTATTCAAGACCGTGCGTAGCAGTCTCAAAGATCTATTTTTACTGACAATCCAGTTTTACAAGGCTGTTTGCTAAATCAACCATAAGAATTTTTCCTTCTATTACGCGCTCATCACCCATAATATCTCGAATGATTACCTTTTCTCCATCCACATCAATTCTGCTGACATTTCTGCATACTACAGTATCATCACTTTTTTGAACGGTTGCAAGACACATAGTTACGCCTCCTTAATTTCAGTCTTTCAAATGTTCTTTCACAAGTGTCAGTGCAAGACCTAACCGCATGTTTCCTTTCTGGAAATCAGCAACACCCTCTTTAATCGTTTTTGCCGCATCTTCCATTCCCAGTTTTGCAAGATTTTCTGCCATCTGGTCAAGTTCTTCTGCATGGTGTTCATTGTGGGAAAGCATATAATTTAAAAGTGCTACTACTTCTTCTGTACAACTTCCCTGACACTCGTTATCACCACAATTGCTGCATCCATGTTCATGCGCATGTCCATGCGTATGTTCGTGGCTGTGATTATGCTCATGCCCATGAGGAACGACATTGCCGTTTTCATCATTGATTAAATGCATTTTTTCTCCTTTCTCTGCAGCTTAATTTTAATTGGGCGCAGTAAATGACAGATCGGAAGAGCACACGTCTG
>OCJO01000270.1_pt1 | contig 10610 bp, 8 predicted proteins | sample 1538891 | NCBI WGS metagenome assembly OCJO01 (sample SAMN04571733, study PRJEB22368) | human gut metagenome | biome: human gut; material: stool | host: Homo sapiens | place: Luxembourg | collected 2013-01-11
ATGATACGAAAGGGATAATAATGGCAATCAGATACAACAAATTATGGAAGAAATTAATAGATGAAAATATGATGAAAGTTGACCTTAGAGATCAGGCAGGAATTACAACAAATGCACTGGCGAAACTAGGGAAGAATGAACATGTAAGTACACAAGTTTTGGAAAAAGTATGTAAAGTATTGCATTGTGAGATACAGGATATCATGGAATTTGTTCCAGACGAGGAAAGGGAAGAAAAGTAATATGGCTAAGAAGAAAACAACTGAAAAGGCATTGAACATAGATAATATTTTATTTAATTGTAGAGATTATTTGCGTGCGGCACGTAATTCCGGCTCATTCTTTGAAAAAAGAGATATGATGCTTACGCTAGTGTTCTTGAGGTTTATCGGTGAAAAGTATGAGGATGGAATTGAAAATCTAAAACAGACACTTAAAGAGCAGGGATTAGATCCGGAAGATGAGAACATTAGAGCAGCGTTCTTTGATGATGCTACTTTTGCAGATGGTACATATAATTTACCACCAGAAGCAAGATGGTCGACTATTATCAGTACACCGGCACCACAGCTTAATGTTGCACTTGATACAGCTTTGCAAAGGCTTGAGGAAGAAGATCCACAGTTGAAAGGCTGTTTTGTTAAAGGAACATTTACAGCACGCAATTTAGCAGCTAATGATATAAAGAAAATTGTTGATGAAGTGAACAAAATCAGTCATAAGACGTTTGGAGAGGAAAAAGACCTTATTGGTCGTGTATACGAATACTTTCTTAAGGAGTTCGCAGTAAATGCTACAAAGGAGGAAGGAGAATTTTATACACCTCATGACGTAGTTCAACTCATTGCAACGATGATTGAGCCTTATGATGGCACCTTATATGATCCATGCTGTGGTTCAGGAGGAATGTTTATTCAGAGTGCTGAACTTGTAAAGTCAAAGCAGGGAAACTTAAATGGTATCAATGTATATGGTCAGGAAAAAGAACCGGCTACATATCGCCTTGCGAAAATGAATTTGGCTTTGCGTGGAATAAGCCATAATCTAGGAGAAGAAGCAGATTCATCATTTACACATGATTTACACAAGGGGTTGCACTTTAACTATATTATGGCAAATCCACCTTTTAATCTGAAAGGCTGGTATAATGATAATTTGAAAAATGACGGTCGTTGGTCTGACTATCAAACGCCACCTGAAAGCAACGCAAATTATGCATGGATTTTGCATATACTTTCACATTTGAAGAAAACTGATGGAGTAGCAGGATTCCTTCTTGCGAATGGTGCTTTGAATGATAGCGATACATTGGAAATACGTAAGGAACTGATTCAGAATGATAAAATTGAGGCTATCGTTGTTCTGCCAAGAGAATTGTTTATTACTACAGATATCAGTGTTACTCTGTGGATTCTGAATCAGAATAAAAAAGGCGGAAAATATCATGGAAGAAATCTCCGAAACCGCGAGCATGAGATGCTCTTTATGGATTTACGCCAATGGACAGAAAATGCTGTTAAGGGTGAGAGCAAAAAGAAAGTTCGGTTGGATACAGAACAAATTGAGAAGGCAGCAGATATTTATCACACATGGCAATGTGAGGGAACTGATGGAGCAGACTATAAGATGCCAGAACTTTACCGTAGTGTGTGCATTAATGAAATTGAAAATAAAGGCTGGGCTCTCACACCAAGCAAATACATTGAGTTTATTGACCATGATTTAGAAATTGATTATGAAAAAGAAATGGCTCGTATTCAATCTGAAATGAAAGAGGTTATGAAACAAGAAAAGAAATCCCAGCAGATGCTGGAGGAAGCATTTAGGGGGATTGGATATGGGATTGACTAATATTAGATTGGGAGATTACATTGAACGCTCCACGATAAACAACAAAGAATTAAAGTATGGGGTTGATTTGATAGTTGGTGTAAATAGTCAAGGTGTTTTTACAGCTCCTAAAGGTAATACAGATGGAGTAGATTTAAAACCTTATAAAATTGTCGAAAATGGAGCTTTTGTGTACAACCCAACCCGACTTGAATTAGGTTCAATTGCCTACCGTACTGAGGGATTATGTATAGTATCTCATCTATATATGGTTTTTTATCTGACGGATGAGGGAAAGAAAATCATTGATCCAATGTGGTTATATATTTATTTTAGGCGTTCAGAATTTTGCAGAGAAGTGAAATTTAGAAATTTTGGAAGTCAAAGACCAGAATTCAATTTTAATGATATGAGTGACATAGTTATTCCACTACCAGATATTGAAATACAGAAAAAATATGTAGATATTTATAATGCTATGCTTGAAAATCAGAAAAGTTATGAGTATAGATTGGAGGACTTAAAGCTTGCTTGTGATGCGTATATTGAGGATTTAAAACATGGTATACATTGCAAGGCAATTGGTCCATATGTTGAAAGACATGACGTAAGAAATAGAACAAACGAAATTAAAAATGTTATGGGTGTAAGTACGTCTAAGGAGTTTAGAGAACCTACTTCAAAAGTAAATAGAAATGAATTATCAAATTATAAGATAGTAAGACCTCGTCAGATTAGTTTTGTGCAAACAACACACAATGAAAAAGTATTTGCATATGCTTTCAATAACACCGAGGATGATATTGTTGTCACATCAGTAAATGAAGTGTTTTCGGTTGATGAGGATAAGCTTTTGCCAGAATACCTTTGTATGTTTTTTAACAGAACGGAGTTCGATAGATATGCAAGGTTTCATTCATGGGGATCGGCAAGAGAAACATTTACATGGGATGATTTAGTTAAAGTAGAAATTCCTATAGCAGATATGAAAACTCAAAAATCAATAGCAGATATTTACAAAGCATATAAAGAACGAAAAGCAATCAATGAAAAACTCAAAGAGCAGATAAAAGACATCTGTCCTATTCTTATCAAAGGGTCTATAGAAGAGGCAAGAAAAGCAAAGGAGGCATAGTCTATGGCAAGATTAAAAGAATACAATGGTCATTATTGTGAATCAGAATATGAATATGCCTTCATTGAATTTTTAGAAGCGGTAGGTTGGAAGTATTCTTCTGGCAATAATATCTCTCGTGTCACAAAAAGAGATGTACTGATTGCTGATGATTTCAAGAAGTTTATAGCAGACACCAACCCGGATTTGACAGAAGACGAGGTGACACAGATATATGATAATGTTCGTCTTGTAGGTGCGGAAAGTGATTTTGCTACTTTGCATAAAGTATATGGCTGGATGGTAAATGGTGTTCAGTTTACGCCGCAAGATAGATTGCCAAGAATGATACCGCTTATTGAGTTTGATAATTGGGATAAGAATATCTTCCGTGTAGTGAATCAGTTTACAGTGGAATATACAAACAATGGTCAAAAAGAAAATCGTAGAGCGGATGTGCTTTTGTTTGTAAATGGTATACCTCTGTGTGTCATCGAGTTGAAAAATCCCGCTGATGCGAATGCGACTATTTATGATGCTTGGGAACAAATTAATATTCGATACTGGAGAGATATTCCACACCTTTTACATTATTGCCCTTTGGCTTGCATTTCAGATGGTGTGAAAACAAGATTAGGTACAGTACGTACACCTTACGAGCATTTTTATGCTTGGCGTAGAGTAAACGAAGGAGATGTTGTATCCACTCTTCCTTTTGCAGAAACAGAAACTATGATAAAGGGTATATATACACCAGAGCGGTTCGTGGAGATTTTTAGGGACTATATCTATTTCCAAGATAGTATTTACGACTGTGATGAAGTAGAAATCGTATGCCGATATCCTCAGTTCTTTGCAGCAAAACTTTTAAAACAAAGTATTGTAAATTCTGTTGTTACTAGGAGTGGTAAAGGTGGTACATATTTTGGAGCAACCGGATGTGGAAAAACATATACGATGGCTTTTCTTGCACGTCAGCTTGCACTTCGTTGTACTGATATTCCGGAAATCGGTTCACCAACAATTATATTAATTGTTGACAGAGATGAACTGCAAAAACAAGGTTCAAAGCTTTTTACAAAGAGTAAAGAGTTTCTTAATCTGGGAGAAGTATCTGTTGTAAAAAACAGAACACAATTAAGGCAGGAGCTTGGTGCAAGACAAAGTGGTGGTTTTTATATTTGTACCATTCAGAAATTCTGTGATAGGGAAGATGATAAAATCGGACTTATCAATGATAGGCAGAATATTATATGTTTTTCAGACGAGGCTCACAGAACTCAGCTTGAACATTCTAAGAAAATTCAATTTAGTAAAGATGCCGATGAAAACATGAAAGCTATGGTTTCAAAACCATATGCAAAAGTATTGAAGGAAGCATTTCCACATGCTACTTTCGTTGGTTTTACCGGAACGCCTATTGCGGAAACTTATCAGACCTTTGGTGATGAAATTGATCGATATACAATGGATCAGGCAGTTGCAGATGGACTTACTGTTTCCATTAAGTATCATCCGCGTATTGCAAAGGTATTGCTTGATAATAAAAAAGTAAAAGAAATTGAGAATTATTATAAAAAATGTGCAGATGATGGTGCAACATATGAGGATATCGAAGCAAGTAAGAAAGCAATGAGCTCTATGGAAATAATTCTTGGTGAGCCTTCCAGACTTGAGCGTCTTGCTACAGATATCCACAACCATTATGTTGCGTCTTGTGCAGGTGATCCGGATAGAATACAAAAAGCAATGGTTGTATGTTCTAATAGAAAGATTGCTTATGCATTATTACAAAAGTTTAAGGATAAATACCCGGAATGGTTTGAGGAAAAGAAATCACCGGATGGGGTTTCTGTAACAGAAGAGGAACTGAAAGAATTGAAACCAATGCCATTTATGGCAATGGTATCTAGTGTCGGCAGTAATGATGAAAAAGATATGTATGATTATCTTGGCGGAGTTAAAAATGATAAGCGTTCAGAAGAATTGGATGCTGCTTTTAAACAGGAAAAATCAAATTTCAGTATTGTCATTGTTGTAGATATGTGGATTACGGGCTTTGATGTTCCTTGCCTTACATATTTATATAATGATAAACCTCTCAAAAAGCATTTGCTGATACAGACAATAAGCCGTGTAAACAGAAAATATCCGGGGAAAGAATATGGTATGGTTATCGACTATATTGGTATTCGCGACAATATGCGTGAAGCTATGAAGGTATATGGAGGAGATACATCTGTTGCACCGACATCCGATGATGTTGAGCAGGCTACATCAGTGTTTAGAGAAGAACTAGAAGTGTTGAAAAACATGTTCACAGGTTATGATTTATTACCGTTTTTAAATCCGGAATGTGATCCTATAGAACGATACAGACTCCTTGCAAAAGCAGCGGAATATGTATTTGTATCAACAGAAGAATTACAGTCGGAAGGAAATAAAGGTGTTCAGAAAGTTTCTTTCAAAACCTACTTTTTAAAGACAGTAAAACGAATGAGGGCAGCTTTTGATATTTGTCAGCCTTCCGGTTATCTTGGGGAAGAAGAATCTGCACTTGCACAATGCTTTATGGCTATAGCAGGTTTTGTTCGTAAGATGAGCGGAACAAGTGAAGTAGACACTGATACGATGAATCGTGCAGTTTCAAAGATGGTTGAAGAAGCATTAAAATATAATCAGGTGGAAAGTGTTCTTGAAAGCGGAGAGGAAGAAGATATTTTTTCTCCGGAATATTTTGAAAAATTATCTGATGTCAAAATGCCGGCAACTAAATTGGAACTTCTTGTGAAAATGATCCGTAAACAAATTAAGGAATATGGAAAAGTTAATCAGTTAGCTGCAAAATCATTTCAGGAAATGTTGGAAAAGACGATTGCAGAATATCATGAAAGACGTAAACATCTTACTGCTGAAGAAGCCGGTGAGACACAGGAAAAGGCATCAGAGGATATCATTAAGATTGCAACGGAACAGGCTTTAGCTATTCTTCGTCAGATGAACGAAAATAGAGAGAGTTTTCGAAAAATTGGCTTAACATTTGAGGAAAAAGCATTCTATGATATTTTGATTTCTCTGCGTGACCAATATAACTTTGAGTACGGAACAGATAAAGAGGTAGATGGTGTTGCAGTCAATGATAAATGTAAAGCATTAGCTAAGAAGATAAAGGATATTATTGATACAAAATCCTCATTTGCTGATTGGCTCAATAATCAGAATGTTCGTAACCAATTAAAACTTGATATAAAAATCTGCTTGGTGAAGAATGGTTATCCACCACAGTATAGTCCGGAAGTATTCAATAAAGTTATGGAACAGGTGGAGAATTTTGAGGAGTATTCCATAACAGAAGATATAGGAAATGAAGTAGATAATTCTGCAAAGATTTATCAATATGAGCCAGAGTATAAGGTGATGAAGGTTGCGGAAGATTCGATACATTATGGTGATTCAAAAAATAATCAGTAGGAAGGCGTTGAAGATGAAGTACATTTTTTTCTATGATGAAACAGAGCATAGTAGAAAGATTAATTATGAAACTGTTACCGCGAATAATTACTATGATAATTTCATAACAGGAATTGTAGGGTGGAAAGCAGAAGATGATGAATGTATTTCTGACAGATACCTTGCTTTTGAATCGAAGTATGATTATAGAAAAAAAGACGGAGAATTAAAGAGTCAGACTATGAAAGTAAAAGATTTTAGGCTTGGGTTTGCTTCTCTTAATAATCATACGATTGAGTTATATGAAGACCTTGTATCACTATTTGACGAGAAAATAATTATTTATTTCTCTGTGTTTAGCAAAATAGAGTATGTTATTAGCCAGCTGTTTGTAAATTATCATAATTCTATGTTTGTTGATATTGATTACATGAAATACTCAATAATTAAGGCTATCAATGTATATCGACCACAAAATGTGATAGAAGCAATTTATAAAGAGCCACAAATATTTGTTAAAGAACTACGGTCTTTTTTAGAAGATAGGATTATTAAAAATCAAGCGAATACTGCTTTGAAAGAGCATGAGAATCAAGCATTTCAGGAAATACTTTTACTGCTTGAGGACACAGAGGTACCCGAAACATTAGATTGGTCCTATTTTGCACCTTTTGATGGATTTAAGAAGTTGTTGACAGAGATGAATGTTAATGAATATCAGTTGATGATTGACCGAGAAGGAAAAGAATCGCATACATTGAATTCTGCAAAGAATGTAGGACTTAAAAATGTCATCGAAGAAGATTCTAAGGATTATATTGGAATCAGAATGGCTGATATGCTTGCTGGATTGATATCTCGATTGATGCAATCATTGAAGATATCGTTAACTGGAGATTATAAAGATGGGAAAATGAAGAAGACACTTTTAGATTCGGGCTGGTTTGCATTGAATCAAAGACAGCTTGATTTGTATAAAAAATTATATCGGGTAATTTGTGAGATTAATGACTATTGGTACAAATCTTTTTCTGGAATTTATTCGGATGATTTAGTGGCTTTTGTAGCACTTCTTCAATTTATGAATCAATTTTCAGATGCAGATGAGATTCGTAATAGTAAGATAGAAATGCAACCAGAATATTATAATGCTTTTGTCTGCGAGAACTTGAACGAACGTTATAAAATAATGAGAAACAAATTACCGATTGATCCTATAGTAGAAGATGACAAAAATTATTTTTATAATCAAAGAGGTGCAATGGTTTATAAGAATATTAATAAGCAACCCATGTTGCCATTACATAGTGGACAAAATGAGTTTTATGTTCTTTCTGTTGGATTTTCACAGAATGGAACTCCATTAGTAACAATCTCTGAAAATGATAAGCCTATATGTTATAGGTTGCCGAATGAGTACAGTGATTGGACTATTACTGTCGTAGGGGCTGCCAACATGGGCGAAAGATTATTTCCATCAAAAGTGTTATTTTCATTAATTGGTGGACGGTATTTGGTTGATATTTTATAGATTTTAATCATTTCAGAAATTTGAATATATAGTTTTGGAAAGTAGGTAAGATGACTATTGCTGATGGATATATTAAGGCGGCAATAATGTTTAGTAGTCTAAGATAGATTGTATAATCTTACATATTTTACATGCTTGTGGTATAAAAGAGAAAATAAATATACGACTAATGAATAAAATTAGTAGTGACAAGTAAGAGGTTGATTTACAATTATTTTATATTGAAGGTAAAAATATGTTTGTGGGTAAAATTAAGTTAAGCGATAATACGATGATGTTTAGACTTGATGATTATGAATTAATAATTTCAAATTCAGAAGGACAATGGACCAGCTGGAATGATATAAAAGCCATTATTAATGACGGATGGATTAAATTGGAAGATTTTTCAGAGAATGTTATATATGCATATATTGAGGATGTAGAATTTTTAAATTTGTATGAATATAAGTGCAATTTGCAATTTTATGTGATTGACTGGCATAGAAAAGGGGAAAAACATACATTAGAATTTGATCACATATGGATCAAATCAGATTGTTTAGATTACTATTTTAGAGATGATGCTAAATACAAAAGTGATATATCCAATCTTATTGACTGTTGGAATGGTAAAGAAATTAATGAGGACAGGATTAATCGGAAGACTTATGAAATAGATGCATTTAATCAAGAAATTATAATTGAATTTAAAACAATGATTCAAGGCAGTGATAAGCCATTTCCATATGATGTAAGAAATGTGATGGTTTTTGGAGTGAAAAAGACATCAGATCAGAAATTGTTACATAATGCAATTCATATGGCAAAAACATTTTTTAAATTTATATCAGTGAATTCTAGAGTAGATATAATTAATCCAGTTATGATTGGCTGCGGTGATGATATCAACAATTATACAACTATGCTATATATAAAACCGAATAAAGTGGAACATATTAATTCAAATAGATGCTTAAAATATGACGATACTGAAAGTGGTTTGGCAAAATTGTTGACTATGATATGTAACAATGAAATTTGTTTTAGATCATTATTTCCATGTAGTTCGAATGAAATAACATATGCAGACATTATGAACATATGTGCGGCATTTGAATTACAGTTTGATATAAGTGTAAAACAAAATTATAAATATAAAGAGCAAGAAAAAGTAAAAAAGAAAATTATAAAAATCATAGAGGATAGTAGAGAAATACAGTTTTCTGATTCGGAAAAGATACATTTTGATGAAATACTTGTTGGTATAAAAAATGTTAAGGAAATATTAAAAAAGCGTATAGATATAGTACTTCAAGAGTTTGTACAAATCTATGGAGATTTAAACATAAAATGCGATTTCGAAGAAGATTATGTAAATATGCCAGAGCGTATAAAAAATAGTCGAAATGCGTTAGACCATGGAAATGTTGAATATAAGTTTGAAAGACAAATGTATTGGGATGCAGAACTGTTAAGAGCAATGGTATATATGCTTATTTTAAAGACAGCTGGTGTGTCAGATAAAGACAAGTTATTTAATTCAGTAAAAAAGCTATCGAAATACCCTATATAAATGATTATTTGCTTTTAAGATTATAATTGTAATTATAAAGATGCGTTGATAAAATTTAGTTGGACTTATCTTAAAAGAACTAGAGAATGGTGAAAAGTGATATAGGAAAGGAGTTACGTCGAATGATTGATATATATACAGAAAAAATTGATTCTAAGGATTGGATACTTCAGAATGACTTGTATTTTAACCTAAATACATCTAACGAAGAAATGTCTCAAAAGGAAGTCGATTTAATCCGGCAGATAGATGGTGCAAAACTGACTCCAGATAAGCACATAGAAACAAAATATGGTATAGGCACAATCCGTAACCTGTCATCAGGCTGCAAGACATTACTCAATATTGTTAAGCATTCTGATAAGGTGGTAAATGTAGAGGAATGTGGTCCCAATGTACTTAAAATCATTTTTACGATGGATAATATAAAGATATATATGTCAAGACCGACCTTGTTTGACATACCAGATGATGCAGAAATAAGATTTAACGATTCGGATGTAGTAGTTGGTAGAAAGGGATACAATGCCTGGTGGAGTAAGGAGTATGAAAGGAGAGAGGCAGATGATTTATAAGAATATTATATTTAAGGCAGATCCATTTTCATACGACTTAAAATTCGATGACAGAATAACGCTTGTTGGTGGAGACAGTGGTGTTGGAAAAACAGTACTGTATGAAATGCTGGAAGATATAAGACTTACAGATGAATATAAGGCTATCAGATTATTTAATTACCGGTCAGATGATTTTCAGAATACAATAAAGCAATGCAGAGATAGTTTTATTGTGGTAGATAATGCGGATAATCTGATAAATGATGAAGTTAGAAAATTTATTAATTTTGAATTATCGAATCAATATATGCTTTTCTTACGAAATTGCGATGGATTGAATGTATCAGATAAGAGTTTTAAGGTTATGAAGTTTGATAATAATAAGATAACACTGGAAGAGGAGTTGTGATATGAAGTATTTGTGGACAGAAGATACTGGTGCTGGACTTCATTTCTGGAAATTGGTTAATCAACTTTTCTTAGATGATGAATATGTAGTTGCAAGCAAGGGGAATAATCAGGGATTATTAGATGCGGTAGATCGGAAGAGCGTCGTGTAGGGAAAGAGTGTAG
>OCJO01000272.1_pt1 | contig 10555 bp, 10 predicted proteins | sample 1538891 | NCBI WGS metagenome assembly OCJO01 (sample SAMN04571733, study PRJEB22368) | human gut metagenome | biome: human gut; material: stool | host: Homo sapiens | place: Luxembourg | collected 2013-01-11
CGAGATTGTGATAGGTGACTGGAGTTCAGACGTGTGCTCTTCCGATCTGATCATGTCAATCTGTGGCTTCACTTGTTACAGTTAAGGGGAAAAGCCCCTTATAAATTGCTTTCAAAAATGGAATGCATTCCACAATACGGAATCTTACTGGTGGAATTTTATAAGTATAATTTTTCACAAAGAAAGCAGAACCTAAAATAAATAAGGAGGTGCAATGCACAATGTGGACTGAACCAACTATGCCTTTCGGGCAGTCAGTTATCGTTTCTCTGCTGGGTCTTTCGGTGGTTTTCCTGGCTCTGATCTGTCTGGCTCTGGCAATTATGGTAATTTCCAAGATTCTCCGCTCCGTTGTTTCTGATGGTGCTAAGGCCCCGGCCGCAGCACAGAAAGCAGCACCGGCTGTGTCGGACGAAGCTGATAAGGAATTACTTGCCGTGCTGATGGCAACGATCGGGGATGACCTCGGATTGCCGACAGACAAGTTTAAGATCTTGAGCGTGACAGAAGTTAAGTAATGAGAAACAGGAATGAAAGGAAATCGAAAGGAAGGTTAGAGCAGTTATGAAGTATACGGCTACCCTCAATGGAAAACAGTACGAAGTAGAACTTGAAAGAATCGATGCATACGAGCCAATGCCGCGTTACGGCGAGGCTCCGGCAGCAGCACCGGCTCCAGTAGCAGCACCGGCAGCACCGGCACCGGCTCCTGCACCAGCAGCACCGGCTCCTGCACCAGCAGTAGCACCGGCACCGGCGGCAGCACCGGCAGCAGGCGCAACTACCGTAGAGGCTCCGATGCCAGGTAAGATCCTGAACATCAAAGTATCTGCAGGACAGGCAGTTAAGTTTGGTGAGACCGTCATCGTGATGGAAGCTATGAAGATGGAAACTGAAATCGTTGCTCCGGCAGACGGTACAGTAGCACAGATTCTTGTCAAGGCAGGCGACGCCGTTGACACAGGTGCAGCACTGGTTACCCTGAACTAATAGAACGATACAGGGATAATTATTCGAAAGGACGTAAAGAATTATGAAATATGTTGCTACGATCAATGGAAAGAAATACGAAGTTGAAGTAGAAAAATTAGAAGCATACAAATCTCTGGATCGTAATGGTGTAGCAGCTCCGGCAGCACCGGTTCTTCCGGCATCCGCACCGGTACAGAGACCGGCAGCACCGGCTCCGGTTGCAGCAGCACCGGCACCAGCTCCAGCACCGGCACCGGCAGCAGCTCCGGCACCGGCACCGGCAGCAGCTCCGGCGGGCGCAACTACCGTAGAAGCTCCGATGCCAGGTAAAATCCTGAACATCAAAGTATCTGAAGGACAGGCAGTTAAATTTGGCGAAGTAGTAGTTATTATGGAAGCCATGAAGATGGAGACTGAGATCGTTGCTCCGGCAGACGGTACAGTCAGCAAGATCCTTGTTAAGGCTGGCGATTCTGTTGATACAGGAGCTGCTCTGGTTGCTCTGAACTAGGAGGTTAGGTAATGAACTTTTTTGAAATATTAAAAGAGCTTCTTGCACAGTCAGGTTTCGCAGCATTGACCTGGAGAAGCTGTGTAATGATTCTCATTGCTTTTGTATTATTATACCTGGCAATTAAAAAGCAGTTCGAGCCGCTTCTTCTGCTCCCGATTGCATTTGGTATGTTCCTGGCAAACCTGCCGTTAGCTGACCTGATGAAGGAAAGTGAGCCGTGGTATACCGCAGGTGTTCTGCGTATCATCTACGGCGGTGTTAAGTCCAGTTTGTTCCCGTGTCTGATCTTCATGGCAGTAGGTGCCATGACAGACTTTGGTCCGCTGATTGCAAACCCGGTGAGCCTTCTGCTTGGTGCAGCTGCTCAGTTCGGTATCTACATTGCATTCATGCTGGCTAACGCAACTGGCTTATTCACAGTAGGTGAGGCTGCCGCTATCGGTATCATCGGTGGTGCAGACGGTCCGACCGCTATCTATGTAGCCAACAACCTGGCACCGGATCTGGTTGCTCCGATCGCCGTTGCCGCTTACTCCTACATGGCGCTGATTCCGCTGATTCAGCCGCCGATCATGAAGCTTCTTACCACTAAGAAAGAGCGTTCCATCGTTATGAAGCAGCTCCGTAAGGTAAGCAAGGTTGAGAAGATTGTATTCCCGGTATTCGTAGTACTCTTCTGCTCCCTGCTTCTTCCGTCCGTAGCTCCGCTGCTTGGTATGCTGATGCTTGGTAACCTGCTTCGTGAATCTGGTGTTACAGAGCGTCTTTCTGATACAGCTCAGAACGCACTGTGCAACATCGTAACTATCATGCTTGGTACTACCGTAGGTGCGACCGCAAACGGCGAGATTTTCCTGCGTGTTCAGACCATCGCTATCGTTTGCATGGGTCTTCTTGCATTCGCATTCGCTACCATCGGAGGTGTTCTCCTTGGTAAGGTGCTGTGCGCTGTAACCGGCGGCAAGATCAACCCGTTAATCGGTTCCGCTGGTGTATCTGCTGTACCGATGGCTGCCCGCGTTTCTCAGACAGTTGGTGCAAAAGAGAATCCGACCAACTTCCTTCTGATGCACGCTATGGGACCAAACGTAGCAGGTGTTATCGGTTCTGCCGTAGCAGCAGGTTTCTTCATGCTGATTTTCGGTTAATCGAATATTGATTTTTGGCTGTTGCAGCCGGGATCTGGCTGCATCTGGCCTGCGAAAGACCGCAGCGCCGGAAGTACCGGATCCCGTTTTTACTTATTTATATAGGTAGTTATAGAAAATTTTTTTAAAGGAGGCTTTATTGTGGCTAATAAAGTAATGTCTTTACACGATGCCGTAGAAAAGTATGTATGTGACAACGATGTACTTTGTCTCGGCGGATTTACAACAAACCGTAAACCGTATGCAGCAGTTTACGAGATCCTTCGTCAGGGTAAAACTGGTTTTGTAGGCTGGTCTGGCCCGGCAGGTGGTGACTGGGATGCGTTAATCGGTGAGGGCCGTGTGAGAGCCTACATCAACTGCTATACTGCAAACTCTGGTTACACCAACGTAGCTCGTCGTTTCCGTGCAGCTATCGAGAAGGGTGAGCTTACATATGAGGATTATTCTCAGGACGTTCTGATGCTTCAGCTTCATGCTGCATCTCTGGGTCTTCCGTACCTGCCGGTACGTATGATGCAGGGCTCCGGACTTGTTAAGTTCTGGGGTATCAGCGAAGAGAAGAGAAGAACCATGGAAGGTGTTGACAACCTGAAATGCGTAGAGATCGAGAACCCGCTTGAGCCAGGCGAGAAGCTGCTGGCTGTTCCGGTTCCGAAGCTTGACTGCGCTATCATCCATGTTCAGCAGGCATCTCCGGATGGAACCTGTATCATCGATGGTGATGAGTTCCATGACGTAGATATCGCTGTAGCTGCAAAACGTTGTATCGTTACCTGCGAGGAGATCGTAAGTGATGAGTATATCCGTCGTGACCCAACCAAGACAAGAATCTTTGGTGAGTGTGTAGACGCCGTTGTTCGTGCACCGTACGGTGCTTGGCCGGCACAGTGCTACGGCTACTATGATGATGATGATAAGGGCTTGAAAGAGTACGACAAGGCTTCCAAGTACCTTGACGCTGAGGATGCTAAGGCACAGCTTCAGAAGGCTGCAGACAAAGCTGCTAAGGCTGCTGCTGCTAAGCCGGAAGATGAGAAGCTTGCAAAAGCTGCAGAAGTTGCTGCACAGGCTGCAAAAGATGCTGCTGACGGCACCAAGATTCCGGAGACCTTCAAGGATTACCTTCAGAAGTATGTATATGGATGCAAGGATCAGGATGATCTGCTCAACGTACTGGGCGGCGCTCGCCTCATGAACCTTAAGAATGAGCCGCATCTTGGCTATTCTACCAGACATTAATTGAGGGAGGGAAAATCTAAAATGGCTGATTATACAAAGTATACAAAGCAGGAAATGCAGGCTTACGCCATCGCAAAAAATATTAAAGAAAATCAGATCGTTATCGTTGGTACCGGTCTTCCGTTAATCGGTGCATCCCTGGCAAAACGTGTTGTTTGCCCGAGCTGCCATCCGATCGTAGAGAGTGGTCTTATGGATTGTTCTCCGATCGAGGTTCCGCGTTCTGTAGGTGACAACCGTTTCATGGCTCACTGTGCAGTACAGTGGCCGAACATTCGTTTCGTAGGTTTCGAGGCTAATGAGTGGTTACATGATGCTGATCGTATGATCGCATTCATCGGTGGCGCTCAGATCGACCCGTACGGAAACGTTAACTCTACCTGTATCTTTGGTAAGGGTGATTATGTTAAACCTACCACACGTTTCACCGGTTCTGGCGGTGCAAACGGAATCGCTACCTTCTGCAACACCATCATCATGATGCAGCATCAGAAGAGAAGATTCATGGATCATGTTGACTACATCACAAGCTGTGGCTGGATGGACGGCCCTGGCGGACGTGAGAGAGCAGGTCTTCCGGGCAACCGTGGACCGCAGATGGTAGTTACCGATCTTGGTATCATGAAATTCGATGAAGAGACCAAGAGAATGTATCTGGCTTACTACTATCCATTCTCCTCTCCGGAAATGGTTCAGGAGAACACTGGTTTCGAGATCGATACCTCCAGAGCTCAGCTGATGGAAGGTCCGGATCCGGAGATCATCCGCGTTATTCGTGAAGAGATCGACCCAGGTCAGGCATTCATCAAAGTTCCGAAGGAGACTAAGTAATTAGCCTTCCATAGGGAATCAAGACAGATATCATTTCTGTCGATTAATTAGTTACTGATTGCAGGCGGGACAGGAGACGAACTGTCCCGCAAGCAATTCATTTATAACCATTTTTATTTTTTATTTTATAAGGAGAAAAGAAGACATGAATATGTATTCAATGCCAGGATATTTCCAGAATATGCCTACCGTTGGTAAAGCTCTGGTTAATCCGAATCCGGAAAACGAGCAGGAACTGAAGGCTGTTGAGAACGACATCCATGAGTCCATTAAGCAGGCTCTTGATGCTGGTATCACAACCGAAGAGAAGTTAAACGCACGTGGACAGCTTTCTGCTACACAGCGTATCAACGCCCTGATCGATCCAGGTACATGGTGCCCGTTAAACAGCCTTTACAATCCGGAAGACAACCGTTTCCAGACAACTAACGTTCTGAATGGTCTTGGCCGTGTAAATGGCAAATGGGTTTACATCATCGCTTCTGATAACAAGAAGATGGCTGGTGCTTGGGTTCCGGGACAGGCAGATAACCTGCTCCGTGCTGCAGATACCGCTAAGATGCTGCATCTGCCGTTAGTATACCTGTTAAACTGCTCAGGCGTTGAGTTCCCGAACCAGGACAAAGTATACCCGAACCGTCGTGGTGGTGGTACACCGTTCTTCCGCAACGCTGAGTTAAACCAGCTTGGTGTTCCGGTTATCGTAGGTATCTACGGAACCAACCCGGCAGGTGGTGGTTACCACAGCATTTCCCCGACTATCCTGATCGCTCATAAAGATGCGAACATGGCAGTTGGTGGCGCTGGTATCCTTTCCGGTATGAACCCGAAGGGTTACATCGATGAGGAAGCAGCAGAGCAGATCGTTAACGCTCAGATCGAGAACAGCAAACATCACGTTCCGGCTCCGGGTTCCGTGCCGATCCACTATGATGAGACCGGATTCTTCCGTGAGGTTTACGAGGATGATTTAGGCGTTATCGAGGGAATCAAGAAGTACATCAATTACCTTCCGTGCTTCAACCTGGAGTTCTTCCGTGTTGACAGCCCGAAGGCTCCGCAGCTTCCGGCTGAGGATCTGTACAGCATCATCCCGATGAACCAGAAACGTCCGTACGACATCTACGATGTAATCGGCCGTCTGTTCGATAACAGTGAGTTCTTCGAGTACAAGAAAGGCTACGGTCCGGAGATCGTTGCTGGTCTTGCAAAAGTTAACGGCCTTCTGGTTGGTGTTATCGCTAACGTACAGGGCTTACTCATGAACTATCCGGAGTACAAACAGGGTTCTGTAGGTATCGGTGGTAAGCTGTACCGTCAGGGTCTGATTAAGATGAACGAGTTCGTTACTCTGTGTGCTCGTGATAAGACACCGATTATCTGGCTGCAGGATACCACAGGTATCGATGTAGGCGATGACGCTGAGAAGGCAGAGCTGCTTGGTTTAGGTCAGTCCCTGATTTACTCCATCGAGAATTCTAAACTTCCGTCTCTGGAGGTTACTCTTCGTAAGGCAAGTGCTGCTGCTCACTACGTTCTGGGTGGTCCGCAGGGCAACAACACCAACGTATTCTCTATCGGTACAGGTGCTTGCGAGTACTACGTAATGCCGGGTGAGACCGCTGCAAACGCTATGTACTCCAGAAAGCTTGTTAAAGCTAAAAAAGCTGGCGAGCCGCTTCAGCCGATCATCGACAAGATGAACGCTATGATCCAGATGTACACAGACAAATCTCGTCCGAAATACTGTACAAAACAGGGTATGGTTGATGAGATCGTAGATCTGACCGATCTTCGTCCGTACATCCAGGCATTTACCGAGGCTTATTATCAGAATGCTCAGGCTATCTGCCCGATGCATCAGATGCTGGCTCCGAGATCTACTCGTGAGTTCATCAACTACGGTAAATAATTATCAAATTAAAACGGCATTGTGATAGGTGCCGCTAAGATAACATTTTAAAAAGAGAAGGCGCGTAAGTACGCGGCTGACAGTGATAGTGTAAATAGTGATAAGTAACAAATTGATAGTGTGAATAGTGTGAGGCTCTGGCGAAGCGGCTTGTCTGTATGACTGTAAATGAACCGTTTTTCCGGATGCTTGCAGATAAATCGGGCAAAGGAACTGGAACCTTTGCTCGATTTATTGGTATACTCAGGCAGATAAGTAATAAGTAATAGTTTTGTTAAGAATTATTTTATAACATTTTCAAGATTTTACAGCGACTTTTAGTTGATTTTGTGGTATTATGATGGGTGGAGACGATGTGATAGCACGGATCTGCCAAAACATCGTTGAAACAAAAATCAGGCATAGAAAGTCAGTATTGAAAGGAAAAAGATACATCATGAGCGAAATTTTCACTTTAGGTATCGATGTAGGCTCTACAGCTTCCAAATGTATCATCCTGAAGGATGGCAAGGAGATCGTAGGTAAGTCTCTGATTGACGTTGGAGCAGGTACCAGCGGTCCAAACCGTGCCATCGAGGCAGTTCTGGAAGATGCAGGCCTCAAGAAAGAAGATATGGCATTCACACTGGCTACCGGTTATGGACGTACATCTCTGATGGACGGAATTGCCGATAAGCAGATGAGTGAGCTGTCATGTCATGCAAAGGGCGCTTATTTCCTTTTCCCGAAGGTTCATACCGTAATTGACATTGGCGGTCAGGACGTGAAGGTTCTTCGCGTTGAGGACGGTGTCATGACAAACTTCCAGATGAACGATAAGTGTGCAGCCGGAACCGGAAGATTCCTGGATGTTATGGCTCGCGTTCTCGAAGTTGAGGTAAGTGATCTAGGCCGTCTTGGCGCTATGTCCAAGAAGCAGGTAGGAATCAGTTCCACCTGTACGGTTTTTGCAGAGAGTGAGGTTATAAGCCAGTTGTCGATGGGAACGGATAAATGTGATATCATTGCCGGTATTCATCGTTCAGTGGCTCATCGTGTCACGGGTCTTGCCCACCGAATCGGTGTAGTGCCGGATGTCGTTATGACAGGCGGTGTGGCTCAGAACCAGGGCGTAGTAGATGCGCTTGAGGCTGAGCTTGGCGTAAAGATTTATACATCCCCGCTGACACAGTATAACGGCGCGCTTGGCGCAGCCCTGATGGCATATCAGGTAGCCAGCCGTCAGAAGTAACTAAGTTAATTTTTAAGAATGGAGGATAATTATTATGGCAAAACAAGTTAGTCCTGGTGTTCTTGCGCTTCGTAAAGTCGTAGATGACGTACATAAAGAGGCGCGTGAGGCCAAAGCAAGAGGCGAGTTAGTTGGATGGTCTTCTTCCAAATTCCCGTGTGAGCTTGCAGCAGCATTTGATTTACACGTTATGTATCCGGAGAACCAGGCAGCTGGTATCGCAGCTAACCGTTACGGTGAGCTGATGTGCCAGGCAGCTGAGGATCTTGGATATGACAACGATATCTGCGGTTATGCTCGTATCAGCCTTGCATATGCAGCTGGTGTACGTGTATCCCGTAAGTATGATCCGGAGACTGGTGAATACATCATCGATCCGAGCACAGGTAAACCATTAAAAGATGCTGACGGCAACGTAGTGATGGGTGAAGACGGAAAACCGAAGAAGGATCCGAAGACTCAGACTCCGTATCTGCAGCTGGACAACCTGCTTGAGATTGAAAAACTCCCGGATGGTCCGGAAAAAGAGAAACGTCTTGAGGCTATTTCTCCGATTCGTCAGATGCGTATTCCGCAGCCGGATTTCGTTCTTTGCTGCAACAACATCTGTAACTGTATGACAAAATGGTATGAGAACATCGCTCGTATGTGTAACATTCCGCTGATCATGATCGATATCCCGTACAACAATACAGTAGATGTTCATGATGAGAATGTTAAATACGTTCGCGCTCAGTTCGACAAAGCGATCAAACAGCTGGAAGAGCTGACAGGCAAGAAGTTCGACGAGAAGAAGTTCGAGCAGGCTTGTGCAAACGCTAACCGTACCGCTAAGGCTTGGCTGAAAGTCTGTGATTTCCTGCAGTACAAACCGGCTCCATATAGTGGATTTGACCTGTTCAACCACATGGCAGACGTTGTAACTGCACGTGCTACTGTAGCTGCTGGTGATGCTTTTGAATTACTTGCAAAAGACCTGGAAGAGACAGTTAAGAAGGGTGAGACCACAACTCCGTTCCCGGAGAAATACCGTGTTATGTTCGAGGGTATTCCGTGCTGGCCGAAACTGCCGGCTCTATTCAAACCGCTGAAGACCCACGGTGTAAACGTTACTGCCGTTGTATATGCTCCGGCATTCGGTTTCGTTTACAACAACATCGATGAGATGGCTCGTGCTTACTACAAAGCTCCGAACTCTGTCTGCATCGAGCAGGGTGTTGACTGGCGTGAAGGCATCTGCCGTGACAACAAGGTAGATGGCGTTCTGGTTCACTACAACAGAAGCTGTAAACCGTGGAGTGGTTACATGGCTGAGATGCAGCGTCGCTTTACTGCTGACCTGGGTATCCCGTGTGCTGGTTTCGACGGCGATCAGGCTGACCCGCGTAACTTCAATGCTGCTCAGTACGAGACTCGTGTAGAAGGTCTGGTTGAGGCAATGGAAGCAAATAAGCAGGCAAAGGAGGCTAAATAACCATGAGTGTTAACGCATTATTAGAAGAATTTAAGGTAAAAGCTGCAACTCCGAAGCAGCAGCTTGCTGAATATAAAGCTCAGGGCAAAAAAGTAGTTGGTGTTCTTCCTTACTACGCTCCGGAAGAGCTTGTATATGCCGCTGGTATCGTTCCGATGGGTATGTGGGGTTCCAACACTAAGACCATCAGCCGTGCAAAAGAGTACTGCGCTACTTTCTACTGCACCATCGCTCAGTTAGCTCTGGAGATGCTGCTGGATGGAACTATGGATCAGTTAGACGGTATTATCACACCTACTATCTGTGATACTCTTCGTCCGATGAGCCAGAACTTCCGTGTAGCTATGGGCGACAAGATGAAAGTTATCTTCTTAGCTCATCCGCAGAACCGTTTCGAAGAGTTTGGTCTTCAGTTCTGTATCGATCAGTACAACCATGTAAAAGCTGATCTGGAAGAAATCGCTGGAAGAAAGATTACTGATTCTGACATCCAGGATGCTATCGTTGTATACAACAAGAGCCGTGCAGCACGCCGTGAGTTTGTAAAACTGGCTAACGAGCACTGTGATGTTATCACACCAACCAAACGTTCCGCAGTCCTGAAGGCATTCTACTTCATGGAGAAGCCGGAATACACTGCAAAGCTGAACGAGCTGAACGCAGAGCTGGCTAAACTTCCTGTCTGTGACTGGAAGGGAACCAAGGTTGTTACCTCCGGTATTATCTGTGATAATCCGAAGCTGCTTTCTATCTTCGAAGAGAACAACATCGCTATCGCTGCAGATGATGTAGCACACGAGACACGTTCTTTCCGTGTAGACGCTCCGGAAGACGAGCTGGATCCGGTTAGAGCACTGGCTAAACAGTTCGCTAACATCGATTACGAAGTACTTCTGTACGATCCGGAATCCAACAAGAACCGTCGTGGTGAGTTCGTAGCTAACATGGTTAAGGAAAGCGGCGCTCAGGGTCTGGTACTGTTCATGCAGCAGTTCTGTGATCCGGAGGAGATGGAGTATCCGTACCTGAAGAAAGCTCTGAACGATGCAGGTGTTCCGCACATCAAACTGGGTATCGACCAGCAGATGAGAGACTTCGGTCAGGCAAGCACTGCTATTCAGGCATTCGCTGACGTCCTTGCACTTCAGAAATAATAGAAGATTCGTTTGGGAAACTGAATGATGAGATAGAAACGCCCCCGCAGGAGATTTCCTTGCGGGGGCGTTTGTTT
>OCJO01000296.1_pt1 | contig 10205 bp, 10 predicted proteins | sample 1538891 | NCBI WGS metagenome assembly OCJO01 (sample SAMN04571733, study PRJEB22368) | human gut metagenome | biome: human gut; material: stool | host: Homo sapiens | place: Luxembourg | collected 2013-01-11
TTCCGATCTCGGAGAGCTGTTGCTCGTGTTTAAAGGCTCTAACTCTATGGAAAATTTTAATAATGAAGAAATCCGAGATTTAATAAATCAAGATGAAGACCCATTAAAGGATGGTCCAACTGAAGAACCTGCATTAGATTCATCAGACTTAGAGGTATTACCTGGAAGTGATCCGTTAGTTTCAAGTATCGATGAATTAAATAAGTCTACATTACATGGACTTCCTGCGGGAGCTGCTGAAACTATTCGTAATGGTCGTGATTTATTAAAGAAACAAACTGATGAAGCAAAACAAGTATCAGGTGCTATAGGAGCATTGTTTCAAGATTTGAATAAGAGATACGGATTTGATATTGCATGGGATCCATATTCTTTTTCCGAGAATCTTAGAGCAATCATTACTTCAACCAATCAAAAAGCACTTGATCTTTATATATCAGAAGGTTACTCAAAAGTTAGATCAATTCTGTATCAACAATTTTTGAGTGCCATCACAGTTTTATCAAGCAAAGTACTTGACCCTGCTTACTTAATGAGCAATAGTCTCTCTTTTGAGGATCAGATGACTACAATTGAGAAGTTATTTGGACTTCTTGAACAGATGAATGCTATTTATGATCAGGTTCATGTTGAGAATATAGGTGAAAAACTTGAACACCTCAAAACTGAGGATGAAGACAGTAAAGATAATACAATGTCTCTTGCTGATCCTAATGTTCGAGCTTATTTGGATGCTTTCAGAAAAGCTATTCAAAACCAAAAGGAACTTCCTCCTTCAAAAGAGGGAGAATAGTTTGAGCCTTAAGTAGGGGAGTGAAGTATAGTAGCTCCCCGAAGTGGGGAAGTGGTCAATGGTAGGACCATACAGATCCTCCGTTCTGTATGAATGCAAGTTCGAATCTTGCCTTCTCCACATCTTAGTACTAGTTTATTGATTATTATAGGTTTAGTTATTATAAGTTTTTAGGGTTTAAGGGTTGTTATAGCGATAACACCATGTTTTAGGTTAGAAGTTATGGTATTGCTTGGAGTGATTCCAAACAATACTCCTAAATAAATTTATTATGAGTGCTCAGACGAACATTGCGCTGCCAGACGTAGCTCAAAGTTACGAAGAGCAGCTTAAAACAAGTGCATTGCTCTTAGGTTATAAGAGGATGCCTGTTTCCATTGAAGAGTTTATTGAAAGTCCATATTATCTTGGAAAAGTATATGGAAATCAACAACTTTATCCATATTGGAAACAAAAATTGAAGGAGTTATTTCCAAACCCAATAACTGTAGCGTATCCAATAGTGATACTTACAGGTGCAATCGGTTCCGGTAAGTCAACTTTCTCAAAAATTGCAGCGTTGTACACAATGCATAAGTTGGATTGTGTGAAAGACGTACATCAAGCTTTGAACGTTGCTAAAGGTAAACTTATCAAGTTTTCTTTTCAACATCGTACAGCAGATTTGGCATATGCTGACTTTTTAAGTTCTATTGATACAATTCGATCTGAATCTCCATATTTCATGACAGATTTCAGCATCGATGAGGAGCTCACAATGGCAGCTGAAGGACAGAGAGCGAATAAGACCATCGGTTCCGATGTTATCTTCTACGTACTTTCCGAGCTTAACTTTATTGATCCAAACGTTGCATACTATAAACTTGACCAAGCGTTTAAACGTTGGGATTCACGTTTCTTTCCTGTGAAGGGTTGGCATGGTTGTATAATTGTCGATTCTTCAGCACGAGGTGATAACTCTATAACAGATGAGTTCATTAAGACTTGTCCTTATTCAGATATCATGGTTGTTCGTGCAGCTATATGGGAGGTAAAAGCTCATATGGGTATCTATGGAAAGGCAGGTTGGTTCCAAGTTTATGCAGGAGATGCTGTTACTTCTCCGTTCATAATTGATGATACCCATAAAGTGTCGAATGAAATGGATCCTTCTCGTGTACTTACTGTACCGGAAGAACTTCGTCCTCACTTTATCATGAATATGACAGCAGCTTTGCAAGATCAAGCTGGATGGAGTACCTCTTCAGTTGGTAAGCTTATTGAAGATCCTGATAGAGTTAAAACACAGTTTAGTCTCCCTATGTATAGTAAGGATATTATAACTGTTGACTTCTATAATAAATCTGATAAGCTTATATACCAACTCAGTAGATATCTAAAAGATATACCTGAAGGAAAGGTCATATTCCCAAGATTCGATATTGGTCTTGTCAACGATAAATGTGGTATTGCAATTACATATTTTGATAAGTATCTCTTTCCAAGTAATAACTTGAATGTAAAGATACCAACATATAAGACACCTTTGATGGTTGCTCTTAGCAGGGAACCTGATCAGGAAACCTCTATATATCACCTCTTCGATTTCATTATGGACCTTCGTCAACTTTTTGAAATTGGGGAGTTCTCTGCTGACCAATTTGCTTCAGCTCAACTTTTGCAAGACTTGACACGCGAAGGTATAAATACAAGACGTATATCAGTCGATAGAACTGACCAACCTTATATTTATATGAAGAACGTTTCAAATAATCATTATTGGCAAGGTGCTGCTAATGGCTTAGCATTGAAAGAGTATTTGGACTTGAGAGTTGAAGACGGTAAAGTCGACCACCGTAAAAGCTTTGATGATGGAACCCCAGGCTCCAAGGATATTATGGACGCTGTATGCGGTTCTGTTTGGTCATGCTACAATAACTTGGAAATTGCTACAGTAATGAGTAGTAAACACAGAATTGAAGCACAGAATGATTACATTAAGAATAAACTTACTCAAGGTGTCGGAACATCATTACAAGATCAATTAAACGGATTATATTAAAGTTAGATTATATGAAACAGTTTTATACTACTGCATGCACACAAATGTTTAGTGCAGCAGACATAGATAAGCGTATCAAGATACGTAGTAAAAGTCGTAATATAGCTGCACTTCTCAGAGCTGTCATTAATGATTACAAGAAGTATGAAGGTCCTTATAAAGGAACCAAAGAACTTAGTAAATCTTTCGTTAAGGATGTGTATGCAATACTCGCGGATGCTCCTGCATTTAGTGATATAGACCTTGTGCAGACATTAAATCTTCGTCCTTATGGTGAAAGAGTTGTTGATGCTGCAAAGAAGGTACAATTCCTTTCAAAGAAAGCTGCTACAGTTAAAATGGAAGATTATGCAACAGCTTGCAATAACTTAGTGTTTGAACTTTGGATAGCTATTTCTTAATATGAAAATAATAAATACTAAAACATTCTCTGGTCAACGATTTATCCCGGAGGATAAAGACTATGAGAGAGTTGAACAATATAAGTCCGCAGATGATATGATGAACGAGATACTTAAGATAAAGGATCTCGATAAATTATGTCGTCGATGTATTGCCTGTATCATGGGTACAGGTTTTGGACGAAACATTCATGTTTGGGTTGAAAGAGCTAAACAACTTGGAGCAGATGATACTGTAATTAATGATTTGAAAGATGCAATCATTGATGCATTCACTGAAACAACGGATAGTGATATAACTATTCAGTCAGCTCAGCTAGCAGCCAAGATTGCTAAGAAGAATAATACTAAGGTACAATTCTATCCAGAAGGAATTCCTTATTTTACCCTTGATCACTGGCTTGATCAGAATAGAAACTCATATGAGAATACAGGAAAAGTTTACATTAATTTCTTGAAGGAAGGTAATGTACTCAGACCTGTAACTTATTGTGGACAAGGAAAATCTGGTAAGCAGTTTACTGTAGCTTGTGTAGCAAATGCTCCTATTAAAACCATTGGAGATCTTAAAGAAGAGTTACATAAAGGATATAAAGGTTTAGTAGCTATTGGACTTATTAATTCTGCAGGTAGAGAGTTAGCACTTAGTGATGCTTTAGGTATGTATTTCCTTGATGGAAATCTTATCTTGAGTAATAATGAATCACGAATAACTTCATTAGCAGATGCTGAGATTGCAACCCTTGAGGAAAAGCCAGTTCAACTTGATACAATTAGAAGAGATCATGTAAGTCCTGATATGAAACCTGAAAAGAAACCTACAACAGTTGAAACTAGCAAACAAGAAGTGAAACCAGAGACTGATAGTAAGGTAATTACTGATATTATTAAATCAAGATCAGTAAGAATTGAACCTTCAACCTTCAATAAAATCGAGATTGATCCTAAGACTCTTCACAAATATATTGATGCAGTCATCCAAGTATCTAAGGGTCGTCCTAATGCAAGGTCAGGTTCAGGTCTCAGACAAGCATTACCTAAAGAATATAAGGATTTGGTAATTTCCTATCCACTTTCTAGAGTCTTATTCTTATGTCCGGATGATCCGTACTTGATACAATATCAATCTAGTTTGAATCGTTCCGAGATTTATATTCTTGTAGAAAATGATGCAGAATTTAATGGAAGCTCAGCATTCAGCAGGGAACTGCCCGATAGAATAACCGAGTTATTCCAAGGAATGTATAACGCAGAGGGTCCTTCTTTTGAAACAATAAAGGACTTCTGTCAGGATTTCTGCTTGGTTAAGTATGAGGATTATGCAAATAGTATCTCTGATGCTATCTTGAAGCAACTTGGTGGTTCAGCTCAACAGGTTTATGAAGGTTGTGATGACATTGATCAGTACGTGATTGGTTTTGATCTTGATGGTCATACAGCTTTAGTTGGTACTTCTTTAGGTTGGGTACCTAGAAGTCTCAATTATACTGAAGCAAAACTTAATCTTGGTTCTGGGTTACATTTATCTGATCTCGAGAAAGATGTACGAGGTTTGTTCTCTAATGAACCAGTAGAAGCAAATATAACCTTCAGAGATGATGTATTCTATAATAGATACAAGAAGAGATTTATGGATATGAATTTCCGATTAGATTAATATAACACTACGAAGGGGAGTGTATAAACTCCCTTCAACATCGCAAGTTGGAGCAGTTGGTAGCTCGCTAGGCTCATAACCTAGGGGTCACAGGTTCGAATCCTGCACTTGCAACATTATAAATTAAATTATATATATTATGAAGATATTTTGTGTTAGACAGTTTGCATTTAATCCTCCAAAGGATCATAGATGCTATTTAGCAGTTAATAAGACTAAGCTCAAAGAAAATGATGAGCTTCAAGTTTATGGAAAAGAAAAGGTAGCTGCACCTTACGGTAAAGAAGAGATTAAAGCTGCAAAACAGAGACTTCGTGAGAAGTATGGTGATAAGGATATGACCATTATTGATGAAGCTGTGGCAGCATCAATGTAATTAGTTTTGGGAGGGTATTTAGCCCAGTTGGTTAGAGCGTCTGACTGTTAATCAGAATGTCCGAGGTTCGATTCCTCGAATTCCCGCAATAAAAAAGAATGGTTTTGAAAATATTTAATTGTACAAAAGATTTCGCAAGTGTAGATTTTAAAGGTCTTAATATTAATCTTCCTGACTCTTCTCTTAAAAAGATTAAATTAGGTCATTCAGTTAGCCTTTTTGAACAAGGACTTAAACCTGTAAGACTTAATATTAAGTCTGAAGGTCCGGTTTATCCATATAAGAGTCTTGATTTTGACTATTATCTTGATGAAGATAAAAAGACTACTATTGTTGACGCAGATTATATTCCTGTAACAAATTTAACATTGCAATTTGTTAAAGGTGAGAAAATCAATGAGCACATTCAAGCTAACGACGATACAGTTTTCAAATATGATTTAGGTTTTACTACTGTATTCCGTTCTAGTCACTGGTCTTATGGACAGAAAGATTATGTTGAAGAAAAATATATTAGAGAAGTCCTCTTGTTAGACTATTCACTCCAGGCTAAAGCTCAAGAAGTGGTAGTAAATAGAGTAATTGAGAGTACTTATAAATCTTTAAAGGAATTAGGGAAGACACTCTCTTCCTATAATCCAAGAAAGGATAAAAATCTTAAGAGTATTTTCTTTAATGCTATTTATGCTTTAGATAGAATTATTGGGTCATCAGGAGTTGAAGATCCAGACCTAGAAAGATTTAGAGATTTTGTTCAAGATTTAGGAGAATAATATGGATGTATTAATCAGATTGTATAATATGGTTAATCCTGCTGCAGATGGTAGTATCATTTCAAGAGAGGTTACCGAAGAATATTTGCAGTCTGAGGATTACAAAACAATTATAAGAGATAAAATAGCTCTTGGAGGTAAGACACATAAGGATCGTACAGTAGGTGACGAATATCGTTCTTCTATCGGTCCAGATGATGAAGTTCTTGTACGTAGAAATTCTCTTTTCTACATTAAAAAGATCTTCACCAAGCCAAATTCTGATTTCTGTTGGGCTATAATTTCTATTTTTAACCCTGACAATTTTAGTGGAGAACTTCATGATGAAATTGTCAATTTGCGAGGTCTTCTCAAAGAAGGTACGAAGCTCCCATGTTCTGTTGTAATACAGGCAGTATGGGCACCAGATAATCGTTGTTTGAAGATTATACGTATTAAAGGCGTAGACTTCACATTGAATCCTTCTTTTGCAGGTTCAGGAACTGAGAAACTTATGTCAGTTCATGTCATTTCTGATACTAATGAGACTAAAATGTTCTCAGAGGTTGAAGGAGTTAAGCGTGGAACAAGATTATTCAGTTTCCAGACCGAAGTAGAGAAAGACGAACAGGTGTCGGGGGAACTTCCGGAAGAATACAAGGAGAAGATTAAGGAAGAGGTAAATGACAAAGTCTTTACCAAACGTGAAATTCTCCTTAAATACGGTAGAGGTTCAAAAGAGTACAAAGCTTTTGCAATGAATTCAAATGTTGTCGATAGCAATATCATGACGAAAGAAAGATTTGCAGAGTGTGTAGCTGCTTTACAGGGATCAAATGATAGTATTTCACAAGAAGAATTCCTTAAAGACTTAGAAGGAATAGTAACTCCAGATAATAAAGAGTTATTTTTACAAATATTCAGAAAAAGTCCTGGGACGATTCAACAATTAGTTAATGCTGTTCCGAAAAGTGATCCGGATTATCAAAGTCTTATAAAGACACGTTTGGTGAGCTACTTCAAAGGTTTACCACAATCAGATAAGCTTTTTAGTTTAGGATCAATTGTTCATGATAAGATGCGTTTAATGTCTTATACTAGACTTATTCGTTTCCGTTTCTTTGTAAGATTGTATAAGAACTATTTCTTAGAGAATCAGCAAACTTTAACTCCTGAACAAAGAAATGCTCTTGAAGAATCATTTATCTCGGATACTCAACTTTTGTTGAAGGATGCTTTAGAGTATATGAAGCAAGGATTGAATCTTTCAGTTTATTATCAACTTGGAACTTACAGTCCAGACCTTTCAAGAACTGCAAGAGTATTGAGCTTTTACTATCGACGATTGTTGATTAGTGAAGATATTCTAGGATATATTCCTCCGAAGATTTATCAATTATGGAATCAGTCTATGGTTGACTTCTTAAATAACTTGATAGTCTTTGTATTCGGTTCTAGAATTGGTACAACAAACTTAAGTGTTATTAAGTAATGACATTCTCTGAAAAACAAAAGACATTTTCACCTAAACCTAATGGATTGTATAAATTATCAGATATTCAAAAAGATGGTTATGCACTGGGTGAATTATTGAAAGATAAAAGATTAGTACCAGTACTTGAAGGACTTGATCAATGTAAGTTCCCTTCATACTTGGTATATCTCTGTGGATATGACTATATAGGAAAAGCAAGAGCTATAACTCTTACAAAAGCTGTGGAAGATTCATTTGATAAGCCTGAGGAATTTGGTAATGCAAGTGATAATCTTAAGACACAACTGAAGCATTATAAAGGAGTTTTGATAATGAATCCAAAACTTCTTAAGCGTACAGCAAAGAATAACTTCTTGATGTATCAATTAGTTCAGAAGATTGACCCTAAAGCAGGTTATCTGTTCTTAGGTCTTGAGAAAGCTTCTGGTCTTATTGATCGAACTCTTGAAATTTCATTGCCTATGTATTTAACTACAGAGAAACGTTCAAAAGTAGAAAAATTCGAAGTTAGATAATGGAAACAATTAAAATACGTATTCCATTAAACGTAACACGTCCAGTTTCAGAGAGTATGGCAGTTGAGCAACTCAATGCTGCTATTATTAAACTTATCAAGGTTGGAGCTTTGAAAGGGGAACCTTCCGAATTTATGGTAGGATATGATGTTAAAAACTACGATGCTGAAAATTGCGTAGTAGTTGAAATCAACAAGGATGCACTTGTTGATGTAGCACCATTTACAACTGTAGGAGGAGGTCTTAGTCTTGATGATGAAAACTTTCACTGGTGGGATGATAAAGTAGAACTGCCGAAGACCTTTTCGGTAGCGACTATTAAAGAACGTTTACGTTTAAAAGGAAAAGATATGAGATTCCAAGTTCGATATCTTATCAATGATTATCGTAGATATTGGAATTCTCAGAAAGATAAACTTCAGGATTCAGAAACTGACAAGAATAATCTCATTCAGATTTTCTTAAGTGATCTTATGCAACTTTTCAATACGATTCTTCCTTCAATTAAAGAGGGTAAGCAATTGAGTGCATTATTAGGATTGAATTCAATCTCCCCTCAGTTAAATAAGGTTGCAAAGGATTTATCTTTCGCTTATAAGTTAGCATTGAAATCAGAAGAGGCTAATGGTGCTCCAACTAAGAATCGTTATATTGATTTGGTTGGTAAGTATAAAGCTTTCCTCAATGCATTGATTCCAGTTGTGTTTGAAGGAATTCAATTAGGTAATCAACAGAAAGAGGAAGCTAAAGAAGATACCAAGACACATTGCTATAAGTTCTGTTCTGATGGTCGTATAGATCTTTTCTCAAACATTCCAACCAAGCCTATTAAAGGTGACAATGTTCGTACCTTCTCAAAGAAAGATGAGCAGAATGAAATTGATGAGAAATGGAACAAGGCTTATGAGCAGTTGAAGAAGGAAAAGAAAATCAATGATAAGATGACTTTCGATGAAATTTTCCTTGAAGTTGAAAAGTTAGTTAATAAGTTAAAATAAGTCCATTGTTTTTGTTGGTTTAAATATACATGAGTCGATGGCGACGATGATGGCGGTAGACAATCACTCTTGTATGTGATATATAGGAGTGATTTTTATGAGAATCTTAAATATTAAATGTTTTGATTTACAGTCTATCAAGGATAGAGTTCGTACTCTTAGAGACCGACAAAGAAAAATAAGGACAGAGATTCAGGAACTATCGAAAGAAGAGAAACCTGATCAAATTGCAATTAAGCAAAAAGAGCTTGATTTAAAGTGTATAGATTTAGATATTCAGAAAGCTGGATATAGCCTCACTAAAACTCAAGATGACAGTAGATATAAGCGACAAGTTGATCAATTAGAACGTCGTAAGGAAATGATCAATAAACAGAAGGAGTTGCTTAGTAAACTTACAAAGTAGTAAGGGATTTACTTTTCTTACTATTTCTAAATAAATTTATTATGAGCTTAGCAAAGAATATTTTTGATAAAGCCTTTGGCTTTAAAGGTGTTCAGCTTCGTTCAAACATTATAGGAAATACCAACAGAGGTTTAGCAGGAGTTAATCCGAACCAATTAGCTATCTCAGGAGTTAGCAATAGAGGAGCTACTACTCAAATGAATGGTAGCAAGCTAATGTCTGAGTACTATAGAGTTTCGGAGGAGCTGAAAGATTATGAACTTTCTGAGTTAACACTTCTTATATTAACAGCATATAAGGATTTCATAGAGGGATATTTCTCTTCAGATGGAGATTGTGTATCATTTATCGATGGACATAAAGATCCGTATCTTGATAGAGTAAATAAGTACATGACTGATCTGTGTATTCGTCAAGATATCAAGTCACATTTAAATGATATCCTTTATTGGAATAATTACTGTTGTTTGTTAGGTTGGGATTCAGAACTTCGGACATTCGTAAAGAAACCTTTGTTAAATGATCACTCAGTAATCACAGTCAAGAAAAATCAAGAAATTGAGAAACATCTTATTCTTGATAAAGATATGAATATCTGTGAGGTAGGTCCGTATTCATTAATTAGGTACGGTGATCTTGATCTTTCACTTGAGAATAATATCCGTGAAGAAGGTGACGATACTGAATTAGATACGAAGTTTAAAGTTGGATTAGTTAGATGGAAGAGCGTCGTGTAGGGAAAGAGTGTAGATCTCGGTGGTCGCCGTATCA
>OCJO01000304.1_pt1 | contig 10154 bp, 8 predicted proteins | sample 1538891 | NCBI WGS metagenome assembly OCJO01 (sample SAMN04571733, study PRJEB22368) | human gut metagenome | biome: human gut; material: stool | host: Homo sapiens | place: Luxembourg | collected 2013-01-11
TCATGGATATGACGGGGCTGACGGCAGAGGAGATAAAGCTGCTGAAAGCGGAGATGTAGATTACGAATATCACCATATAATCAAGGGTCTATACACCACCTGTTCATCGTGGCATATAGACCCTTGTCGTTTCCCGTGAGGTGCGGGGGGATATAATTGCTGGGCAACTTATACTCCTGCCCAGCTTAGGAGTTTATTAATCGTCTGCACAAATGATTTTATTAAATTTATAGCCAAGAAACTTTGGGCGTGCGTAGTCTTCTGTGTCCCAATAGCTTCCTCCAGCTGGAACCCATTCATACGTTGCTTCCTCTGTATGACGAAGCTCCATCATAGATTGTCGTGAAGACAATGTCAGGTTAATACCGTCGGTTTGACACAAGTCAAATATACCTCCTGTACCGTCATCAGATAGTTGTCCAGCTGAACTTAGTGCCCCGAAACGGACCCTATTTAAGTCGTAACATCCTTCAAATGCCATGCTTCCTATCCTTGATGCCTTTCGCATATCTACAATTCCAAGCTTTTCGCATTGAGAGAAAGCACGAAATTTAATCTCTTCGACTTTTGGAGCATATATTGCCGTCAATGTACTGCCTTGAAAAGCTTCATCTTCAATAATGGTAGCGTCTGGCAAGCGAACTACGTTAAACCATGGAGCAACGCCTTCTGGTAAATTACCAAAAGCTTTTTGAGGAATTCTCATAACACCTTTTAAGGTAATATTGACAGAACTTTTTTGAACACCTTTATCTTTTAAGGCATTCTTTATGGCATCAAAAAGATCTAACGACGCATTGGAAGGTAAAGTTAACTCCACATCATTGCCGTTTTCTAATTGCTCAGCGACCGATGCTTTTATACTCTCTACCGTTACAGCAGAAGCCTCGCCACCAGGTATTGCCGTTCCTTCTTTCCAATCTGTCACTGTAACATTATCTATTATGGCTTTATCCTTACCAATCTTTAATTTATAGGTATAGCTCATACCGCTTTCAAGATTTGGAATGCCTTTAATAGAGTATGCTTTAGGCGTTCCAGTACCGTTTTCCTGTACACTTATGCATATAAAATCTTTGTTCGCGTCTTCTGCATTTGGAGCAACCAGAGCCACCCAAGAACTCTTTGGGTTAGAGTCATCCACCTTATATGCTTTTATAGCAGAAACATCTGCGCCTTGAGTTGCCGGTAGCTGTAATTGAGAATATATATTTATCCCAGCTACATATGGTTGGTCAAACTCATTCATGAAAGTCGAATTTTCTATATCGATAACGACACGTGCCGTCTGGCGCTTGAAAGTCAAATCGAGCTGACGGTTTTCTGGTATGTTTGGATATGTCTTCTTAGCTGTCATGTAGTCAGAAAGAGCTAATCCTTCCTTTATGTTCTGTTCTGTACAGATTTGTCCGTTGTCAAAACTATTGCTGACATTATTATAAGAATACGGATAAAACGCCTTGAATTCTGTAGCTTCAGATTCCCATTTCATTGGAACTTCGGATTCGGCTACTCCCCAAACTCCATTTTTCATTTCATACTTATGAGCGGCACCACCATTCACGCTAATTCCAATTTGGTCAAAATCATGAAATTCACTCTGTTCTTCTGTACTGCCAATGGGATTACTTCTGGTAAAAACGCTCTCGCCACCAATGGTTGCATTTACTTTTACCTCATCTCCAGCAAAGCGAACCTGCTCATCTTCTGTAGAGCAAGCAGCAAGCATTGCGAGTAATGCAAATGTTCCTAAATATTTTGAAATTTTCATATTCTTCGCTTTTTATTCTGTTACTTATTCTGTTTCTAAAGTAGCACCAGTTCCTTCTACCCAAGGACTTGCCTTCATGCTGCCAGCTTTTACGAAATCCTTACCTACAGTAAGGGTCAGGAGATGTTTTTTACCTGCTTCCAATCTCGCAATCACATTTTCAGGAGCTCTCCACACATAAATCTTGCCGTTTATTTCAAACTCTACCCTAAATCCTTCAGTAATAGTTTGAGGTATAAGGATAGCTGAATAATTTGCTGTTGCATGGGCGTCTTTGTTGGCAGCTGCTGTGAATTCCCCACGTTCAGGTTCTATCAAGACAGGAGCACAGGTTGCATCTACTGCCACAGTGATAGGATCTGCTGTCAAATCAGCATAAGCCTTGTTGATGCTTCCTCCGATAATTATATTATTTATCGGATTAGATGCCAAAGGGGTCGTGTTATTAAAATCTGTGCCGAACTCAATTTTTATGTTCAGCAAACTGAGGGCATGAGTAAAAGTGATGTCAACTGCACCATTTGTCAAATCCTTTTCTGGCACAAACCCCGTTTTCTTATATACAAGGAAGTCAGACTCGTAAGTACCCGCCATCTGTTGCGTACCAACAGAAACTGGATATTTTTTTACTTTAATCATTGTTTCCGTATTTCCATTTGAGTCGAATGGGGCATAAGCCATTATATCGACAGGCTGAGTTGAGTTCTGCCAAAGCATCTGAACAGAAGGATTCCAATTAGTTCCCTCTTTTGTCATCATGATGTTGTTATAGGAATACTTGATATTATTAGCATTGCCAATGCAAAAAGCGAATTCATCAAGAGTATTTGTGGTGTGAAATGCACGTGTAGTTATATCCTCTACATTTGTTGTAACTCGTACCACATTATCCGCAGGATAACTGCTCTGTGCCAAATCCTCATCGTTGGAGCAGCTGGCAAAAACTGCCGTTGCCAAAGCTGCCATTGTGAATAATTTAATTGCTTTCATTCTGTATATGTATTTAATTGTTGTACTATGTTAGTTGAGAGCCTCGCCGCTGAATGTGCTGCCATCCTCCCAATTAGTAATTTTAACATCTCCAAGTTTTATCTCGTCACGTCCCACTTCCAGATTGACTGTAGTAATCTTACCGCTCTCTAACTTGAAAGGTGTGCCGTTATCATAAACGAAATTCTTGCCACCGATGACAATGGTGAGTTGCTTGACATCTTCCTGTGGAATAATGACAGAAACATACTTGGTGTTTTCAGTAATCTCAGGAAGCGAGAAATCTTCCTTTGCTGTAGTGGAAGGAGTAACAACCTTTGTCAGATAATTGATGGTTGCCTCTTTTGCCGCATTGCCCACAACCACTTTCTCTACAGTTGGTATGCCACCCCATTGGTTCTTATAGGTAAGGTTTACAGCAAGTTTTGCCATTACATGGGTAAAGGTAAGAGGTACTGTCTGTTGGGCATCGGCACTATAGGATAAGCCGTCTGGGTTGACTGCCACCAAGAGATCGCTTTCTGTTTGCTTGTTCACATCGAATGTATATTCTCCAGCAGAAAGGTCGGATATTGCTGCAGTTGGATAGACACCGATGAAATAATGCTTGTCACGGTTGTTCTTCCAAAGCATCTGTGGAGTGGATACCCATGAGCCGTTTGTCAGCTTATTGATGGCGTTATTCACCACACGCTCTCTTGTCTCAGGAGCAACTGTTGCATCGCCAGTCCAGGCATACACACTGATTTCATCACCCTCCTCAAAGGTTTGACCGCCTTTCGCATCTGTGGCAACACGTGTCATATTGCCGATACTGGTTGAAACGGTGATATACTTGGAGGTCTCGCCTCCGATACCATTCTCGTTGTCAGAACAACTTCCCAATGTCAAGACCATTGCCATCAGGGCAAAGAGATAAGTCTTCTTTTTCATTGTCTTTTACTATTTTATGTTTATATTCTTGTTTTGATTCTTGCTTAAATGAGAGGGGCGCTTAATCTTCTGGATTCAGAATTTCACCACGGTATATCCATTTTTCAGTCCAATCATCTATCTTCGTGCTCGTAAGATACATGTAAGGTTTCATCTCCTCAAATTCCAAGTTTATCTTGTACTTGCCGCCAGACTTCATGACAGGAGCTTCGATGTCGTAGTTGCTAACTACTCCCCCAGGAGAAATCAGTTGGATAAACAACTTGGTGTTATGAAAACCATTGGCTGTCGGCATCAAGCGTAATGTTTCCGTTTTTAAAGTTTCGCCAGGCACTGCGATTCTCAAAGGTATATCACACTCTTCCTTGGTATAGCTTGCCGTCCCAAATGTTCCATCCTCATTCTTTTGCAGGGGAAGGAGTCCGGTTGCCACATTTAGAACCTTACCTATCATTGCAAAATTGTCAGGAACTCCTTCAATGAAGATGGTCAATTCTGCAAGTATATGTCGCATTTCATTTTTGGTTATGTAGTTGACATTTGATTTGTCAATACCGATGTCCGTGACACCATAATAGGCATGGTCGGGAGAGGCACTTGGATTGGACAATCCAAACATGAGTTGGTTCATGTTGAGGGTTGCCCTTGTAGCCTCACCGATAAAAAACGGTTCTATAAGGTTGGTGGTAGCCAGAATCTGATAATGCCCTACTGGAAGAGCGAAGCGTTGGCTTGCTACCTCCTGCGCACTTCCATCATGTTTTTCCTCTACAAGCGAACCGTCATCGGCATTGAATATCCAGAGCTTCACATCCTTCACTTCCGTACCTTGATCGGCTTCATCTGCCCAAGTGAGCGATACTGACAAGCCACCTTCTTCCTCGTCATTATGAACATCATGGTCGCAACTTGCCAAGAGGCATGGGACACATAACAGCACCCATAACCAAATATTAAATATTCTTTTTGGAAGAATAAAAGCAAGTGCTGCGACCAGTAATCTTTCTTTTCCAGTTAAGTAATTTCTCATATTAATCTTTTTTATATTATGTAAAAATATGCTGTCTTATTCTAAGGATCAACATACTTTTTTTAGTTAAAACTTCATTCATATCTATTATGTTTTGATTATAATTTACGACATTTTAAATCTTTACTTGATACAGATTATAAAAAATCCAGGTGCAAAGTTAAGGGTTTTATATGAAAGCGGGGGGGGTAATATTTGTTTTTTCAGGTATGAATTTTTGGTTTTAGGTGTCTCATTCGTGAGCAATGCGACACCTTGTTTGTATTTTTTAACGTTTTCAGACTCTATTCAAGAAGTAATTATCAACAAAGACTAATTATACGTCACCTGTTCATCGAGGCATATAGACCATTCAACACTCCACATTCAACATTCACCATTCAACACTCAACATTCAACACTCACCATTCTCTAACTTTTTCCGAAACTTTTCCCTAAAATCTCTTGCGGGTTTGAAAATAAAGTCGTAACTTTGCAGTAGTGAATTTTAAAACAGATGGTTATGAAGTACTTAGATCCCAAGGCAGACCTTACGTTCAAGAAGATATTCGGCAATCATCCTAAAAGACTGATCAGCCTTCTGAACGCCCTCCTGCCACTCAGCGAAGAAGAGCAGATACACGAGATAAAGTATCTGCCTACAGAACTTGTGCCCCAGCTCGAAGGAGGCAAGAACACCATTGTGGATGTACTCTGCACAGATGTCAGAGGCAGGAAGTTCTGCGTGGAAATGCAGATGGAATGGTCTGACGCATTCCAGCAGCGAGTACTGTTCAATGCATCCAAGCTCTATGTAAGCCAGGCTAAAAAGGGAGGAAAATACAGCGAACTCCAACCCGTATATTCTCTCAACCTGATAAATGATATCTTTGCGCATGATACTCCGGATTTCATCCACAACTACCGCATCGTGCATGATAAGGATAGCAATAAGGTCATTGAAGGCTTGCATTTTACCTTCATTGAACTCCCGAAGTTCACTCCTCATTCCATTGCCGATAAGCGCATGATGGTATTATGGCTCCGTTTCCTCACGGAAATTAATTCCAATACGAAGGATATTCCTGCCGACCTGCTTAATGACCCAGAGATTGGAAAAGCCGTAGAAGATCTTGAAGTTTCCGGCTTTACAGATGCCGAACTCCGTGCCTACGACAAGTTTTGGGATTCGGTAAGTGTTGAAAGAACCCTTCTGGATGACAGATATCAGAAAGGAATGGAAGAAGGTATGGAAAAAGGCATGGAGAAAGGTAGAGCTGAAGGCAAGCATGAGGCCAACACAGAAACAGCACAACGTTTGCTGGCAATGGGACTTTCTGCCGAACAGGTTGCCAAAGCTACCCAGCTACCTTTGGAAATCATTAAGAATCTGAGCAGTTCATAAAAAATATAATAGCTGAGATGTAGATTACGAATATCTCCATATAATCTAGGGTCTATACGCCACCTGTTCATCGTGGCATATAGATCCTTGTCGTTTTTTATTCATTTTATTCATCGTATTGAATAAAATCAGTACTTTTTTATTCAATACGAATGATCTTCAGCCATTTTCTCCCGCCATTCGGTAGGAGTACAACCAAAAGCGTTCTTTGTATATATGCAACAAGGCGCAACCTTCTCACGAAGACTGCGCCTCTAATAGTTTTCTTTTTTGTTTAATTTTTAAGAGAGTATTAACATATATATTTCTTTTAGAGTATTCTGTATCTTGTGAGAGATGTCTCTCTCTCTCGGGATAGAGTTTTCGTTTTCTTGCTTGTTCTTATTTGCCTGTCTTCTTCCATATATTGCGAACAGCGAAGGCAACTGTGCTATAGTTAGAAATGGAATTCTTGATATAGCCAGTCAGTGCACCATCCACCCAAATCTGATAGAGAGCGAACTGGAAGCCCAGCTTTCTTGGATCCTTGAGGGTGCAATAGCCGTAATAGTTCTGGTTAGGCATGAATACCAGCTGCACCTTGTGGCTCTTGTTGTCTGCGCCATAGGTCAAATTCAGCTCGATAACGTTAGGACATGCGATGTAATATGCCACTTCTGAAGTGCTTTTTGGCATCACGTTATACTTGCAGGTGATGGTTCTTGGAGCCACATTTGCGATGGCTTGAGACAAATCCTTATTAGAGATGTGCTCTGCGATTGCAGCAATAGGGAAGTTTGAGATGCTCATAGTACTATCACCGGTCATGCTGATGCCTACAGTTGAAGCCACAGAGTCGATCTGGTTCTTGACATTGGCATCGTTCTTCTTTTCGAAGAGAACGACCATGTCGTCGTAAGAACCTACTGACATTGCCATTTGAAAATTTTTCTGTGCTTCCTTGCTCAATGGGCTGTAGCCGTTGTCGCTATCTGTGTTGCATGATGTGAAAGACAAGGCTGCCACGAAGGCTGCCAGAATAGAGAATAATGTAATCTTTTTCATTTTTTCTGCTGATGTTTATTTCTTTAATTTATTTGTCGAACAGTATTTGCAAGGATTTCTAAACCCTGCTTTTTCAAGCACGTTTTCCCGCGCTATTTCTATTAATAAACTCCCGAATTGCCGAAAACTTGCATCTGTTTTTGTTAAAAGCAGTTAAAAAGTAGGAGAATATCTGCAAGATACTGCTTTTTTGTCGGATAATCTTGGCAGAAATGATAGAAAGCACTACTTTTGTGATGCTCTTTTGAGACATCAAAGACTCAAGAATGAAAGAATAAAAATACAGGATTAGGAATTATGGAAAGAAAAAGTAGAAAAATCAAGATGTGGATGATGGCGGGATTTATCGCCTTGCTTTCATCCTTTATGTTGTCTTCGTATGAATTGCCGGTTGCTCAGGCGGATGCTCCGGGACTGGAGATTCCGGTGGTTCAGAAGAAGGCTGCGAATAGCAAGGCTTCTGGAACCATCAAGCGCCGATTCGCCTATACCGTATCTTATAACCATGGTACCCGACAGCCTAACTGGGTGGCATGGACTTTGACCCGTGCCCATGCATCGGGAAAACTGAAGCGTGGCGATTTTGAGGATGATATGGATATGCCATCACCTAAGGGTACGAAGGCAGATTATTTCAATACGGGTTTGGACAGGGGACACATGTGTCCGGCTGGTGACAACAAATGGAGTCAGCAGGCGATGGATGAATGTTTCCTGATGACCAATATGTGTCCGCAGAACCACAGTCTGAATGCGGGGGTATGGAATACGATAGAGCAGCAGTGCCGCAACTGGGCGAAGCAGTATGGCAAGGTTTATATTGTCTGCGGACCGATATTTCTGAATAAGCAGCATCGCAAGTTGGGTAAGAACAAGGTGGTAGTGCCTGATGCCTTCTTCAAGGTGGTTCTTCATACGGGCAAGAATCCGCAAGCCGTCGGCTTTATCTGCCGTAACCAGTCGCAGAAAGGCAGAAAGAAGACGGAATTCGTAAATTCAGTAGATGAAGTGGAGCGTATCACCGGCTATGATTTCTTCCCTCAGCTTCCGGATGATGTTGAGAAGAGGGTAGAGGCTAAGGCTGAAATGTTTTAAAAAGGAATTTCTGCAGTATCCAGTAATAGGATATAACAAAAAAAAGGCTTTCCGTAATGGAAAGCCTTTTTCTTGAAGATCTGTGACTCGCATGGGGCTCGAACCCATGACCCCAACATTAAAAGTGTTGTGCTCTACCAGCTGAGCTAGCGAGTCAATCTTCTGCTTTATGTTTCAAAAGCGAGTGCAAAGGTACGGCAAAAATCTGAAATAACCAAATATTTTGCCATATTTTTACTGATTTTCTTCATTTTTATCCGAAATCGGGACATTTTTGCCCATTTCTTCATGATATTGCGGCTTCTCTTTCGTTACATACCGCTGCCAGTAGGCTATGATGAGCGTTGTGAGCGGAAGGGCTACAATCAATCCCAGAAAGCCCAGAAGTGCACCCCAAACCGAGAGACTCAAGAGAAGAATGGCTGGGTTCAATCCCATCGCCTTACCCATAATCTTCGGGGTAACTACCATGTCGGTGATGACTTGCACCACACAGAACACCAGAACAGCCAGACCGAATACCAGCCAGAAGTTCTGACCTGTGTCGGCAGCCTTCAGCATGGCAAGGAATGCCGTAGGGATGAGGGCGAAGGTATGGAGGTATGGAACCAAGTCCATGATGCCGATGAGAATGCCCAGACCTATCGCCATCGGGAAACCTATGATGGTAAAACCGATGCAGAACATGATGCCCATACAGAGCGCTACCAGTCCCTGACCACGGATATAGTTGTTGAGCTCGCGCTCCACATCCTTCATCAGCGCACTCCAGAACGGACGGTTCTTCTTAGGGAAGATTCTCACCCAGTTGGCTGTCAGCGTCTCATAATCGAGCAGGATGAAGAACATATATAATAAGGTAATCATTGATGCAACGATACTCATCAGTACCGTTGCCGTCTGGCTGACTACCGAGAAGACCTTAGGCATGGTAGTCTTGATGGCATCGCTGAAGTCCTTGCTTTTCAGAAAATGCTCTATCTGTTCCTGGTTGGCCTGCAGCCAGTCTTTGATCAGCGCCGTCAGGTTGTTGGTATGAGTCGTCTGATGCAGCCATCGTGTCAATACCTCACCGAGTTTGTCAAACTGGTCAATCATCGGAGGGATGATGAGCCACAGCACGCCTCCAATAACAGCGATAGCCGTTCCCATGGCGATGAGGATAGACAGCGCACGTATTCTGACGTGGAGTTTGTTTTCGATAAACTTCACGACCGGATAGAGCAGGTAAGCGAAAAACCATGCAATGAAGAATGGCAGCAGTACGCTGCTCAGATAATTGGTCATGTAGAGCACGGCCAGTACGATGAGGGTAACACCCGCCCATCTTATAAATTTATCAAATGTAATCTCCTTTCCCATAACTGTACCTTTTGTTATAATTTTTCGTTAAGAATCGCCTTCTGGTAGCATTCTCTGCAGAGTGGCTCGTATTCATCTTTCTCGCCCAGAAGCACCCGCTTGTCGTTATTGACCAACCGGTGGCTCACATAGGCAACCGATCCGCACTTTACGCAGATGGCATGAACCTTGGTCACCTCGTCGGCGATGGCACAGAGAGCAGGAATCGGACCGAAGGGAACTCCCTTGTAGTCCATATCCAGTCCTGCCACGATGACTCTCACGCCACGGTTGGCAAGTTCGTTGCAAACCTCCACGAGCCCATTGTCCAGGAACTGGGCTTCATCGATACCCACCACGTCGATATCAGAAGCCAATAGCAGTATCGATCCAGAGGACTCAATAGGAGTAGACCGGATAGAGTTCTGATCATGGCTCACTACATCTTCCTCGGAGTAACGAGTGTCAAGCGCCGGCTTAAAGATTTCCACCTTCTGCTTGGCGAACTTCGCACGCTTCATTCTTCGGATCAATTCCTCTGTTTTTCCGGAGAACATCGATCCGCA
>OCJO01000312.1_pt1 | contig 10077 bp, 8 predicted proteins | sample 1538891 | NCBI WGS metagenome assembly OCJO01 (sample SAMN04571733, study PRJEB22368) | human gut metagenome | biome: human gut; material: stool | host: Homo sapiens | place: Luxembourg | collected 2013-01-11
GTGTGCTCTTCCGATCTCGCATTACTAACCAACGCATAACTCATAGGAATCATGATCGTACATATCGCCAACCCGATATACGACTCTGTCTTCAAATACATCATGGAAGACGAGCGTATTGCCAAGACGGTGCTTTCCGCCTTGCTGAAGAAGGAAGTGCTGCATGTCACGATGCGGCCTCACGAATATGCCAACACTTCACGAGACACGCTTTCGATGTTCCGCATCGACTTTGCGGCGACGGTCTGTGAGGAAGACGGTTCGCAGCAAGTCATCTTGATTGAACTCCAGAAAACATGGCTGGACACTGAGACGCTGCGCTTCCGACAATACCTCGGCGTGCAATACAGCAACAAAAACAACATACAGGTCGACTCCAAGAAAGGGTACGCCTACCCGATGGTGGCGGTCTATTTGCTGGGACACTGCGTGGGAGACATTCCCGACCCAGTCATCTACGTCAACCATAAGGCTTACAACTACGACGGACAGGAGGTATCGAAAGGCATGCCAAACCCGTTTGTAGAAAGTCTGACGCACAACAGCATCATCGTACAGATTCCCCTGCTCCGTGGACAGGTCAACAACCGACTGGAGAAGGTGTTAAGCGTGTTCGACCAAAGCAAAAAGAACACACGCGACGCCCAAGTGCTCAACATCGACGAGACGTGCTATCAAGACGATGCCGACATCATGTACCTAATCCATCGACTGACTGCCGCAGCAGCAGACGCGGACGTAAGGACGGACATGAACGTTGAAGACGAATACTTCTCAGCCATTGAAGACCGCGACACGGCCATCATGAAAAAAGAGCAGGAACTGAAGCAGAGGGAATCCGAGCTGAAACAAAAGGAGTCTGAGATTAAGCAGAAGGACGAAGACCTCAAGCAGAAGGATGAAGACCTTAAGCAGAAGGATGAAGACCTTAAGCAGAAGAATCTCATGCTCAAAGCTATGGTCAATGCCATGATTGAGAAGGGGATGGACATTCAGGACATATCTCTTCTTGTCAATAAAGACGTTGCGTTCTTGGAAGAACTCATAAAATAGCATTCGACGGATGCTTCTTGAATGCCATCGTCTTTCAAAACAAGCGCCAACAGATAGGTGCGCCAACAAAAAAAGAAACCCCAAACTAAATATGCCTTCTAACATCAAAACGAATTCTTTGCGTGCCTGGTTTTTGGCAGCACGCCCGAAAACCCTCACAGCAGCTTTGGTGCCTGTAGCGATTGCCAACGCACTGGCTTTTGTCGTAGCCAAAGAATCTCTTCATAGTTTTTCCACAACCATCATGGGGCTCACGTTGCTTTTCGCTGTCGTGATGCAAATCATGGCCAACTTCATCAACGACTATGTGGACTTCATCAACGGTACCGACGACGAAACACGCATCGGACCAGAGCGGGCCTGCGCCATGGGATGGATTTCGCCGCAGGCCATGCGGATAGGCATCGGTGTTTCTCTGACATTAGCGATGTTCATCGGCCTGTATGCCGTCTTCGCCTTTTTTGAAGTATTCGGGCACATGCCTTGGCCCATGTTTGGCGTCGGTTTCCTCTGCATGGTCTTTGCTTTTCTCTATAGCACCTATTGCAGCTACCATGCCTTAGGCGACCTCCTCGTATTGGTATTCTTCGGTTTCATCCCTGTTGCAGGCACTTACTATCTGCACTTTGCGACCTGCAATGAAGCCGGACTGTGGCCGATGGCTTTGGGATGCGGTGCTGCTATATGCACGCTGCTTACGGTCAATAACATCCGCGACCGCCACCAGGACAAAGAACACGGGAAGACTACACTCGTTGTGGTGTGTGGGGAGAAACTGGGGTTTCTACTCTACTTGATATACGGCCTTATCGCTGCCGCATGCCAAGGTTATTTTCTCTCCCGCCACACGGCCATCGGCATAGCAACAGGAACGGCAGCCGCGACCTGCATATTCAACCTCCTCGCCTTTATGAAAATCAAAAGGATTGGCAACGGTAAAAATCTCAACAAGATGCTGGCCGTCACCTCGCTCATCATTCTTTTCTACGGTGTTTCAACCATAGCGGCCCTGCTCTTGTAGAACACACGATAGATCTGACCACCATCTCATTCAGACAACCGACTTTTGTTTTTCATTAACCAACAAAACTCAAATACATCATGAAACGATTAGCCTCTCTAATTGCATGTTGCGCCGCCTGCCTCACATTGGCCGCCTCTGCCAACACCGTTTCTGCTCCTTCCATCGGGAACAATGCCCCCAATGAACTTCCGTCTGAAACAAAACACACGGCCAAATATATCAAGACACGCCTACAACTTATTTACGCCTTGGCTTTCAATTCTGTTGAGACGGGAAGAACCTCGGTTTCTTCTTATTTCTTCGCCGAAGAGTTTCGCTCGGCCTACAGTACGGCAAAACAATTGGCACCCGAAGGCGAAACAGGATATTACGACTTCTCGCCCTGGCTCCGCACACGAGACTGCAAAAGTCCGCGTGCCGAAATCGAACGCGTACGCGACATTTCCGCCACCAGTGCCATCGCCGACATCAAGGTATTTCCTAATGGCGACAGCCAAGACGGAGTCTGTGTCATGGTGCGCCTGCGCTTTGAATATGGCGACTGGTTTATCGCCAACTTCAACAACGACCTCGAGGGCCTGCAAGAATATATCAACCGACAAAAATAAACGATTCAATCCATGCAGGCCGAACGGCGGCTTCCCGTCGCTCGGCCTGCGATTTTTCACCCCATGCAACTTTTTCAGGAAGAAAATCACCACCACGGCCGCATTGAAGTAATCTGCGGTTCCATGTTTTCCGGCAAAACCGAAGAACTCATCCGCCGCCTGCGCCGCGCAAAAATAGCCAAGCAGAAAGTAGAAATATACAAACCGGCCATTGATACACGTTACAGCGACGAAGACGTGGTATCTCACGATGCCAATGCCATCCACTCCACCCCAGTAAGCACAGCGGCAGCTATCGTTGAACTGGCCAAAGACGCCGAAGTTGTTGGCATTGACGAGGCGCAGTTTTTCGATGACGAACTGGTGCGCGTATGCATCAATTTGGCCGACGCAGGCAAGCGCGTCATAATTGCAGGTCTCGACATGGATTTCCAGGGTGTCCCCTTCGGCCCCATGCCCGCACTCTGTGCCGTTGCCGAAGACGTGACAAAGGTCCACGCCATCTGCGTCCGCTGCGGCGGTCTTGCCCACGTGTCACACCGCATCGTCCCTAACGCACAGCGCGTTTTGCTCGGCGAACAAGACGAATACGAACCGCTCTGCCGCAGTTGCTATAACAAGTTGAAGGAGAACGAATAAGAGAAGCGCCACCGATTCTGATTGAGAAGTCATAAGTAAGACCATCGGCTTAAGTAGGTCATCAAAATATTACATGAATGCTGGGAAGATTATTCCTTATTTTCAAATGTAAAAATAATCCTGAACACCCACTTAATATTCTCCTTTACCACCCGACATTATTTACGACCACCTGCCTATGAAATATTTTCTCATTGCCGGCGAAGCCAGCGGCGACCTCCATGCGGCCCACCTTATGCAGGCGCTCCTGCGAGAAGACCCTGATGCGGATTTCCGCTTTTATGGGGGCGACGAAATGCAGCGCGTGGGGGGCAAATTATTGTGCCACTACAAGCATCTGGCCTACATGGGATTCATCCCCGTTCTGCTTCATCTGCGAACCATCTTGCGCGGCATAAAACACTGCAAACAGCAGATTGCCGAATGGCAACCAGACGCGGTGATTCTGGTGGACTATCCGGGATTCAACCTCAAGATGGCCCGTTATGTGACGCAAGAACACATCTGCCCTGTCTTCTATTACATCTCGCCCAAAATTTGGGCCTGGAAGGAACACCGCATTAAGGCCATTCGCCGCGATGTGACGCACCTCTACTCTATCCTGCCCTTTGAAGTTCCCTATTTCGAACAACGCCACAACTATCCCATCACCTATGTGGGGAACCCAACGGTTGACGAAGTGGCAAACTATCGTTTGAAACACCCAAACCAGCGCCGCGACGAGCACCTCATCGCCTTGTTGCCCGGTTCGCGCCGACAAGAAATTGAAGACAACCTGAGCCGCATGCTTCAAGCGGTCATACCACTGCGCGAAAAAGGTTTCCGCCTGGCCATCGCCATCGCGCCCTCCATGCCGCAGGAAGTGTACAAGCACATCTTTGAGCGTGCCCAACTGCGGGAAGAGGACGTGGAAATGATCAAAGGAGACACCTACGGACTGCTCTCACGCGCTTCTGCTGCCCTCGTAACGAGCGGAACAGCCACCCTTGAAACGGCGCTTTTCCGCGTACCGCAAGTGGTATGCTACTATGTCGCCTGCGGTCGTTTCGTTTCCTTTCTCCGTCGCCATCTTCTCAAGGTGCCATACATTTCTTTGGTCAATTTAGTCTGCAACCGCGAGGTCGTACCAGAACTTGTGGCCGATGGCATGACGGTCAGCAACGTCAGCAACGCCCTTCTTCCCCTGCTTCCCGACGGCAACAAGCGCCAGGAGATGCTCAACGGATACGAAGAAATGGCACAACAATTGGGGGCGCCAGGCGCACCAGAACGCGCCGCCAAAGACATCGTTGGCAGGTTACGGAAATAAAACAGTCTACCATACAGACAGGAGCATCCAACAGCATACGCCACCAACAACATACACCTACAAGCAAACGCAAGTCCACACGACAAGCAAATATAAGCCCACTACGACCAGGAACAGGGACGATCTTCTGCTACACATTTTGCAGAAGACCGTCCCTGTTCTCTTTTACTATACATCCCTTATATATATAAGTGGGCATCAACTCCCCTCCATCACGAATCAGCGGGTGCACCGTAAAGCCTCAGCCCATCCTTTCCTTCAAGGAAAAGTGAAGCGGAATCCAGCACGAAAAAAATCCGCACACAGATTCCGCTTAGCAAACGCTGAACACAGCCTTGACAGGGCCTTGTTCAAATTATCTCACATTCCAATTACTTAGTTTCAGCCTCTTCCGCCTTCTTTTTCACGGCAGTGGCCTTCTTGGCAGGCGCCTTTGCAGCTTTGGCAGGCGCTTTCTTGGCAACTGGTTTCTTGGCGGGAGCCTCTTTCTCCAACTTGGCAAGCATGTGCTGCAACTTCTCTATTTCCTTGTTCTTCACTTCCAGTTCCTGGTCTTGGTTCTTGATGGTCGTGAAGAGCGATTCAAGCTGTTCGTTGTCAACATCCTCTGGATAGAGGTTGTTCACGCGAGAGATGAAGTCGCCAAGGATATTCATGTAGTTAGTGAAAGCATCGTAGGGCGAAGAATAAATACCGCGATAGCCGCCGTAAGAGTTGGCCTTCGTGCTCATAAAGCGGAGGTTATTTGAAGCCTGGAGATAGTCCCAGTCTTGCTTCAAGCGGCGGTCGCCAGCGATACGCACACGGTCGGCAATGCTATAAAGTTTTTCGAAAGCCTCACGCTGCATCACGTTGCCGAGCCACGGCGAGAGGTCGCGTTCTTCGTCCACCCAAGAGATAGGGTATTCCACGTTAAGGTCGCCCGACGATTTGATCTTCGAGCAGATTTCCGACGGCGTTGAGAACACGATACCGCGCTGGCGGAGCTGTTCTGGCAAAGCCTTCATAAACTCGAGGATATTCGAAGACAACGGCTGGAAGATACCGAGAGCACAGAGCTCCATGAAGAGGTTAATCACCTGGTCTTCCTCTGGCAACTGGGCAATCCAGTCGGCATAGCGGTCGGCGAAGAGCGGATATTCGTTCCAAGAAGAATCGTTGAAACGATAGCTGATGTCCTCCGACAAACTGTAGTCGCGCAGGAGAAGCTTCAGTTTCGGGTTGCGGTTGCAGTTGTAAACGAAGTGCGGGCTCTTCCATCCCAACACCTGCTTAGCACCTTCTGCCAACATACCCTTAAAGCCCATGCTGGCCACGAGTTCTCCGATTTTGTCAGAGTAGATGAGGCAAGAATTGCGGAAGATTTTCGGTTCCTGTCCGAATAGCGACTTCACCTTCTTGCAAAGGCGCGTCACTTCTTCCTTGAAGCATTCAGGGTTGGCCAGAGAAGAGAAGCCGTGGGAATATGGTTCAGCAAGAAATTCCACGCAGCCCGTGTCATTGAGTTTCTGCAGGAGTTCAATCACCTGCGGAGCGTGGTTTTCAAGCTGTTCAATGGCACAGCCAGAGAGCGAAATGGCACACTTGAAATAGCTGCCATAGCGCTCAGCCATTTCGATGAGCGCGTTGAGTGCCGGCACATAAGAATTGTCGGCAGTTTCAGTGATAGAGCGCGCGTTCTCGTAGTCGTCATAATAATAATGGTCTGTGCCGATGTCGAAGAAACGATAGCGCTTGAGATGGATGTTTTGGTGTATCTCGAAATATAAGCAAATGGTCTTCATAGGGATATCTTGTTTTTGCAGACATCCGCCGCAAGAGACTTCGGCGGAGTCAATTGAATGTGTTAACTACTCTTATTTGTGATTGTAATTTTGAAGCACCTGCTGGTAGACATCGTAAATGCGCTTGCCCACTTTCTCCCAGGTGATTTGGTCAACCTCCTTGATTCCTTCCTCCTGAAGATACTGATAGAGTCCTTCGTTGGTGCAGAGGGAATACATGGCATCAGCCATCGCATTGATATCCCAGTAGTCTGTCTTGATACATTTGTCGAGAATTTCCGCACATCCGCTCTGATAGCTGATGATGGACGGCACGCCACACTGCATGGCCTCAAGTGGCGAAATGCCAAACGGCTCGCTCACAGACGGCATCACATAAACGTCGCTGTCGCGGAACACCTCGTAGACCTGTTTTCCCTTCATAAATCCTGGGAAGAAGAAGCGGTCGGCAATCCCCTTCTGCGCCGCCATCTCAATCATGGCGTTAAGCATATCTCCAGAACCGGCCATACAGAAGCGCACATTGCGCGTGCGTTGCAGCACGAGCGAGGCCGCCTCAACGAAATATTCCGGTCCCTTCTGCATCGTGATACGTCCGAGGAAAGTCACCACGCGTTCCTTACGCTCCGTGTGGGGTTTGCGCTGTGCGACCATCTGCTTCACCTCGTCGGAGAGCGGATAAACGGCGTTGTGCATAGCGATACACTTAGCTGGATCCTGGTGGTAGTGTTCAATAACCGTGCGTCGCGTCAGTTCAGACACACACATGATGCAATCGGCATGATCCATACCGTCTTTTTCAATACTGTAAACCGTTGGGTTGACATTACCTCTTGAGCGGTCGAAGTCAGTGGCATGCACGTGAATCACGAGCGGTTTTCCACTCACGTTTTTGGCGTGAATGCCAGCCGGATAAGTCAGCCAGTCGTGTGCGTGAATGATATCATATTCCTGTTGACGAGCAATCACGCCAGCCACAATGGAATAGTTATTGATTTCGTCGTAGAGATTATCGGGGTAGCGTCCAGAAAACTCGATACATCCCAAATCGTCCGTCATACGGTATGAAAAATCGGCATAGATATGGTCGCGCAGGGCATAATATTGCTCCGGCGTCATTTTGTTGCCAAGGCGTTGCTTGACATAGTCATAGTCAACGTCACGCCAAACGATGGGTGTTTCGCTCAGTCCGATGATGTTCATGAAACTCTTGTCTTCGTCGCCCCAGGGCTTCGGAATACAAAAAGTGATGTGCATATCGGGTTGTTTGGCCAGTCCGGCAGTGATGCCATAGCTGGCTGTTCCGAGTCCGCCCAAGATATGAGGAGGGAACTCCCATCCGAACATTAATACTTTCATAAATTGGTATTAGCTGTTAATGCCACGGTAAGCAACGGTGAAAAACAAACTTCAACCATTACTAAAGAGACGTTATCCGCGCGATATTTTGCGGAAGCTTCCCCGCCATGGCTATGGTGATTAGTTGCTTGGCAAGAGCCACACTGGTCGTGTCGCTCTCCGCCATTCCCAGAGAAAATCTCCGGCAACAACATTGTTTTAATCTTCCGCGATTTGATATTTCTCCATCAAACGGATGGCCCGAAGAATACCGCTCACGTTCATGGCAAATGAGATGGCTCCACGTCCGTGGAATGGCGGGTTGCCGTCGAAGAGTTCCGGAATGGTGCCGATGCAGTGATAGAAGAGTTCTTCCTCAAAACCGATGAGCTTGCGTTCGATGTAGTTCACGCCGCTCATCTTGTAAACGCGCAGATAAGCCTCCAGATAGAAACCAGTGAGCCAAGGCCATCCCGTTCCCTGATGGTAAGCCTGGTCGCGGTCGGCCTGTCGTCCCACATACATTGGAGAATATCCGCCGCTGTTTGGCGAAAGCGAGCGCATGCCCTTTGGCGTCATGAGTTCCTTCGTGCAGATGTCGAGCACACCCTTGCGTTCCTTCATGCTGAGCGGAGAATAGTCGAGCGCGATGGCGAAAAGCTGGTTGGGACGTACGCTCCAGTCCATCATCTTGCCATCAACATAATCGAGCAGATAACCATGTTCGTTGAGGAACACCTCTTTGAAGGCCGTCGTCATCTTTTCTGCCTCGTCGGCATAATCCTGTGCGAGAATCATGCTCGTCTCGTCGCCCTTCTCTTTGAGCACCTGCTCGTAGAATTTCATGGCGTTATACCAGAGCGCGTTAAACTCAACGATATATCCTGAGCGCGGAATGATGGGGCGTCCGTTGGCCATAGAGTTCATCCACGTCACAGCGCGGTCGCGTCCGTTGGAATAGAGCAATCCGTTTTCGTGAACGAAGAGATTTGAGTGGTGTCCGCCACGAACATATTCCATGATGTCCTTGAGCAGTTCGCCATACCTCTCCTGAAAATCTTGTGCAGACACATTCTTGCGATACTGCTGCAAGCACCATGTCGCCCAAAGCAGCGAATCTGGTTGCTCGATTTCGTAGATAGGCACCGTGACAGGCTCTTTGTTGATAAACTGGCGAATGGCTTCAGCGGCAGCGTCCATATACTTTTCATACTGCTCTCTCTCACCGATGGAAAGCGTCAAGCCCGGCATAGAGATAAACGTGTCGCGTGCGCGGCACTTAAACCAAGGATACCCAGCGAGGATGTAATGTTTTCCGTCTCTGCGAACATTAAACTGGTGTGCGGCGTTAACAAGGCAATGATAGAAGCTGTCGCGTTCGTCGAGCGCTTCGCGTTCTTCTTCCATATAGTGTCCCAAGCGGTTCGGTGCCAATTCATTGAGCGCAGCCGAGAACACAACCGACTGTCCTTTCTTGATTGGCATCTCGAAATAGCCCGGCACGAGGAGATCTTCCGTGGCGTCGTAGCCGCGTTCGCGTTCCTTCGGATAGTCGAGTCCGCGATACCAGTCGGGACAATAGTGGAATTCCGATTTGACGTTAGTCTGCATGAAGAGGTCGGGATAACCCTGATAGAGGCACATCTTTATACCATTCTTCACCTCTGTGTATCCGCTGTTGGCAACAGAGTTTTCATGTGTCCACTGGCGCACACTTCTGAAGGCCAAGAACGGTTTCAGGCGCAGCGTGGTGGCCGAATGAGCATCGAGCAGAGTGTAGCGGATATAAAACTGATAATCGTCGGTGCAGAATGCCATTTCCTTTTTGAGCAGCACGCCACCGATACGATAAATCCAGGTCGGCACCTTGTCCCATTGAAAGCTCACGATATACTTGTGTCCCTTCGGACTGTAATTTTCCCCTTGGTATTTATGAAGGCCGAGGTTGAACTCCGCGCCGTGCTGAATGACAGTTTCGTCGAGCGAGGAGAGCAACACATGGTTTTCGTCGTCCAGTTCGGGAACCGGAACGACCATGAGGCCGTGGTACTTACGGATATTGCAGCCAACCAATGTTGTGTTACAGTAAGCGCCAGAGCGGTTTGTGATCAGAAATTCCTTATAGAGGGAGTCCTGAAGGTTCGTCATCTGCGCTTTGTCAAATTTTAAGTAGCACATAGGTCAGAAGATTATAAGGTTTTATACGAATAACTTTGTGATTTTTAATTAAAGACTATCACTATTTGTCAAGTGAAGATTTTAACCCAACAGAATCTTGTGGATTCTATTGAGGAGATCGGAAGAGCACACGTCTGAACTCCA
>OCJO01000354.1_pt1 | contig 9562 bp, 9 predicted proteins | sample 1538891 | NCBI WGS metagenome assembly OCJO01 (sample SAMN04571733, study PRJEB22368) | human gut metagenome | biome: human gut; material: stool | host: Homo sapiens | place: Luxembourg | collected 2013-01-11
TGTGATAGGTGACTGGAGTTCAGACGTGTGCTCTTCCGATCTCTGTTTTACGGCTTTTATCTCGTTCTTTTAACTTGTTTCCGCTACGCAGATAATCTCTATCCGACTTTTGGGCAAAGGCACTCCCTCCTGCTACAAGCAAGAATAACAGGGTGATATAGGTTTTCTGTAACATAAGCATTTATTTAAATAGTCTCACATTTTTGAAAAGCGGATTCTTTCGTTCCAAAATAAGCATTTCTACAATCAGCAGGATGAGTATCAACCATGCCAATGCTTGGAATTGTTCATCAAATTCGGTATAAACCTGACTCTCCACATCAGCTTTCGACAGTTTGGCTATCTCGTTGTTCAGTATCTTCTCTGCTGAGTTGGAATTATCCACACGGATGTACATTCCATTGCCGGCTTTGGCTATTTCCTGACACATTTGTTCGTTCAAACGAGTTACAATGACGTTTCCATCTTTATCACGGCGATAATCGTTACTGCCTCTTTCCGAAGGAATCGGGGAACCGTCAGGCGAGCCGATACCTAATACAAATACTTGCATACCTTTTTCGGCTGCTTCCTTTGCAGCTTCTACAGCACCGCCTTCGTGGTTTTCACCATCGGTAATGACTATGATGGCACGTCCTACACCTTCCTGTGGAGTGAAGCTTTTCATAGCCAAACGAATAGCTGCTCCAATATCTGTACCCTGTGTAGTTATCAGCGAAGGATTGATAGTCTCCAAGAACATTTTGGCAGATACGTAGTCGCTTGTGATAGGTAATTGTGTGAATGCATCTCCGGCAAATACGATTAAACCTACTTTATCATTGTTGAACGTATCTACTAATCTGGAAATAAGCTTTTTTGCTTTGTCCAAACGACTGGGAGTCACGTCTTCTGCTAACATTGAGTTGGAAATATCCAATGCAATGACTGCTTCTACCCCACTGCGTTTTACCGTTTCCATTTTGGAACCAAATTGTGGGCGTGCTAACATTAGGATTACTAATGTGAGTGCAGCAAAAATCAGCCAGAATTTAATGTCGGGGCGATATTTGGAAATAGTCGGCATTAATTGTTTGAGTAATGTCGGATCACCATACTTGCGAATGTTTTGTCGGCGGCGGTAATTAGAATATAAGTACAGCGCTACTACAAAGGGCAATATGATGAGTAAATATAAAAAGTTCGGGTCTGCAAATCGAAACATAACTTCTTGTTTTTAAGGTATTTTCTTTAACACTGAGTTGCGTAATAAAATTTCAAGCAGGATACAGAAGAAAGCAATCCAGGCAAATATTTGGTATTCTTCTTCTCGTTTGCTGAACTCTTTTACATTCAACTTCGTTTTTTCCAGTTTGTCAATTTCCTGATAAACTTCCTTTAATTTAGAATTACTGGTAGCGCGGAAATAGTTTCCATTTGTTGCTCCGGCAATTTCAGTCAAAGTTTTCTCGTCAATTTCCACAGGAGTATTTATATATTGTGTTCCTGCGTATGTTTGCACCGGATAAGGAGCTGTTCCGTTAGTACCCACTCCGATAGTGTAAACTCTGATACCAAATTTCTTGGCAATTTCAGCAGCGGTCATTGGGGAAATATCTCCACGATTGTTACTACCGTCTGTCAGCAGAATAATCACTTTAGACTTTGCCTTACTGTCTTTCAGTCGGGTTACCGCATTAGCGATACCCATGCCGATGGCGGTACCATCTTCTATCAGTCCACGTTGGGCAATGTCACCCTTAATGCCATTAAAAAGATTCAGTAACACACCATGGTCTACTGTCAACGGACATTGGGTGAAACTTTCACCGGCAAAGATGGTCAGACCGATATTGTCGTTCGGCCGACCGTTGATGAACTCAGATGCCACTTGCTTGGCAGCCTCCAATCGATTAGGTTTCAAATCTTCGGCCAGCATACTGGTGGAAACGTCTACCGCCAGCATGATGTCGATACCTTCTATTTCGGTATTCTGCCAGTTGTCGGTGGTCTGCGGACGCGCCAAAATGAGAATTACCATGACGATGGCCACCGTTCGGAGCACAAACGGGGCATGCAGCAGGTAGATTTTCCAGCTTCGGGATACCTTCATATACATGCGGGTGGTAGAGACCTGAAGTGTGGGCTCAGTCTTTTGCCTCCTCATCACATACCATATTATATAAGGTATGAGCAATACCAGCAGAAATAGATATTCAATATTTGCAAAAATCATTGTTTCTAGTATTTATGAGTTAAAACCAAAGATTGTATATGCCGCGAAGCACTTGGTAGAGAATCACTGCGATAGCAATGACAATCACTCCTATGCTACCCAACAAAATAATCCTTCCTTGCTTTGAACGCTTTTCTTCTACGGTGATTTCCGTAGGTTCAGGCTTAGCATTCGGATCCGCTTCCACCTTGGTGTTATTAATAAATTCTACTGCATTGACCAAGTTCATATCGTTCTCATTCATCAGCGGTGAATGCTTGGCAAATTTCACAAGATCGGCAGTTTGGAACAGAAACATCAAATCTTTAATAGATTCTTTGTCGCTGATATCCTGTAACTTATCAATAATTTCAGAAGAAGTCATCTCCATTGCATTAAATCCGAAACGTTCTGCCATATAATTGCGAAGTACATCGGTCAGTTCGGTATAATACTCCTTCGGGTCGGTGTTGCGCAACGTTTTGTCACCCTTGATGCGCTCTATTTCCTGCAAGGCTTGTTGGTGGGGCGGTAATTTTGGTTCCACCTTAATCTTCTTGATAATAGGCTTGTTATCTTTATATCTTATATATAAATAATAACTCAATCCTGCCAATGCCAACATCAGTAGCGTGAGCCATACGATAGCAGAGACATCTTCCCAGGTAATAGGAACTTCGCGTACTGTTTTCGGTCCGAAGAATTGTTCCGGATGAAGCGTATCCACCGGGATGGAATAAACCTTCAATGCCAATGCCTTTGAACGGTAAGCCTGATTGTTAACCAATATTTCGAGAGGTGGAAGATAATAAAGTGCTGAATCGAAAGAAGTAATCGTATACTCTTGTTTGATGAGCATCCGCCGTCCATCGTTTAGCATTTGGGTGTCAGGCTTGGCGATATCAAGAATCTCCACTCCCCTTACGATAGTATCGCGCAAAGCTGGGAGTGTCAATTTTTGATTGGCATCCATACTGACTTCCAACTTTATTTTGGCCTGCTCGCCGATAAGAAGTTGCAGGGAGTCGATGCTTGCATCCACTGTAACCTGTTGCGCTTTTGCCTGATGTGCTGTCAGCAGTATCGTAGCACAAGCCAATATTTTCAAGAACTTTTTGCTAGTATGTATTATCTTCATGTTCATTAGTTTCGTTTAGCAAATAAGTTAAGCAACGCTTTTACATAATCCTGATCGGTGCGGATAGACACAGAGTCTACATTACTTTTCGTAAAGGTTTCGTTCAGCATGCCCTGACGTTGCAGCCACCATTCGTTGTGCGCGCGTCGTAAGGCGCGTGATGAGGTGTCAATCCACTGTTCGTGACCTGTTTCGGCATCGCGCACCTTCATCAACCCCACATTGGGGAGATCAGTGATACGGCGGTCGTACACCTGAATGGCAACAATGTCATGCTTGCGGTTGGCAATGGTCAACGCATTGCGGAAATCTTTTTCATCGATAAAGTCGCTCAGCATAAAGGCGGTGCAACGCTTTTTTATCACGTTAGTGAGATATTCCACTGCCATTTGAATGTCTGTACGCTTACTTTCGGGCTTGAAGTCAAGCAGTTCGCGGATAATATACAAGATATGTTTACGTCCTTTTTTGGGCGGAATGAATTTTTCAATCCGGTCCGAAAAGAAAATGACACCGATTTTATCGTTGTTTTGAATGGCGGAGAATGCAAGTGTGGAGGCAATCTCGGTCACCATATCCTTCTTCATCTGTTTCACCGTACCGAAATCCAAGCTGTTTGAGACATCAATCAAAAGCATAACCGTCAGTTCGCGTTCTTCTTCAAACACCTTTACAAAGGGTTTGTTGTAACGTGCGGTTACGTTCCAGTCTATATCTCGTACATCGTCACCATATTGATACTCACGTACTTCCGAAAACGACATTCCTTTGCCTTTGAAGGCTGAATGATACTGCCCGGCAAAGATGTTGTTTGAAAGGCCGCGTGTCTTGATTTCAATTTGGCGAACCCGTTTTAATAAATCACTTGTTTCCATACTGTTTCGTACTAAATTTATACTACTTATGCATCAGCGGGAGCGTATAAAGACTCTCGCCATTGGTGGATGGGGACGGTATAACGGCTGCACTATACAGATAGATTACGCCATATAGCCCGTACGGAAGTACCATAAGACGTGATTGAACTTCATCCACATTTCGTTTTCCCGACAGAAAAATTCGGGCAGAGGTGTTGCTTAAGGCACTTCTACCTTGTTCAGAATCTTACTGATAATTTCGTCAGAAGTCATGTTGCTGGCTTCCGCCTCATAAGTCAGACCAATGCGGTGGCGGAGTACATCATGTGCAACGGCACGCACATCTTCGGGAATCACGTAACCACGGCGCTTGATGAATGCATAGCTGCGTGCAGCCAAAGCCAAGTTGATGGAAGCACGTGGTGAACCACCGAAACCAATCATGTCTTTCAGTTCCTTCAAATCATATTTTTCAGGATAGCGGGTTGCGAATACGATATCGGCAATGTATTGCTCAATCTTTTCGTCCAAGTATACTTTCCGAACGACTTTGCGGGCTTCCATAATATCTTCCGACTTCAAAATAGGACGAACTTCAATCTTTTCACCGCTGATGTTTTGACGGATAATTTTCTTTTCTTCTTCCAATTTTGGATAGTCGATAATGACTTTCAGCATAAAACGGTCTACTTGCGCTTCGGGCAATGGATAAGTACCTTCTTGCTCAATCGGATTTTGGGTAGCCATTACTAAAAATGGTTCGGGCAACAGAAATGTTTCTTTGCTCAGTGTGACCTGACGTTCCTGCATGGCTTCCAGCAAAGCACTCTGTACCTTGGCTGGAGCACGGTTGATCTCATCGGCCAATACGAAATTGGCGAAAATCGGTCCTTTCTTAGCGATGAATTTCTCATCTTTCTGACTATAAATCATGGTACCGATAACGTCGGCTGGAAGTAAGTCCGGAGTAAACTGGATTCGGCTGTACTTGGCATCTATCAATGATGCAAGAGTCTTGATTGCTAATGTTTTTGCCAATCCCGGAACACCCTCTAACAGAATGTGACCATCGGACAACAAACCGATAAGTAAAGATTCTACCAAATGTTTTTGACCTACGATGACCTGATCCATACCGGTCATCAAATTGGTTACAAACGCACTTTGTCTTTCAATTTGTTCGTTTAGTGCACGAATATCAATTGCTTCAGCCATAATTTTGTTATTTAGTTATTTCTTTTTTAATCAGTATAACGGCCTTGTGACGGCCTTGTTCAATTAATGCAGCCAAAATTACGGTAATTAATTAACTGAGGCAACTATTTTTTATTAAAAAAGTGAAGCGTATCTCTACTTTTAAAGGATATTGGCTAAAGAATTTTAAAATGAAAATTAGCGGTGGTTTATTGCTTCTTCGGAGCTAGTTCCGGGATACGCAATGTTGTTCCAATGGGAACTCTGTCAGCATCTTTGATTACGTTTTTGTTATGCCTTACAATATATGGCCACAATTTCTTTGTTCCATAAAATTTCAATGCTAATTTTATGAGACTTTCTCCTTCTTGAAGAGTATAGTTGACCTTAGTGCCTACAATATCATATTCCACGGTATCGGCCAATGTTACTTTGGCTATCTCTTGATTGGCAGCTGACTGTACGGAGGGGCTTTTCGGTTTTGTCGGTTGCTTTTGCAAAGGAGTTTCCGCCGGTTGTGATTGAATTGGCTCTCTTGTCTGCAAATTACTTCCCGAAACGGTATCCTGTTGCTGTAGAGTAACAGAATCGTTTGGCATTTCTTTCACAGTGGAAGTTGCGGCTGGAATAGATTGTCTTATCGGTTGCTTACTCGACGATGATTGCATGAACCAATAAATACCACCGGCAATGCAAAGAACAAGAATAATTGCAATAATGATTCCCCATAGATTTTTTTTCTGTTCCTTTTGCAACAGTCCTTCGGGAACTGCCAATGGACTTTCAGAAGCTGTCATCGACTGTGGTTTCGAAGTACGACCTTCGATTGTTTCTGAAATAGTTTTTTCTTCTCGTACTGCTTTTATTGCAGCTTCTGCAATGGTAGCAGGTCTTTCCTCCGAAGTATTTTCTGCTACTTTCGAAGCCTTTTCTGTCAAGTGGTCTTCTTTTATCGATTGTTGCTCTTCCACCGTTTCAATTATTTCATCAGCCGCTATTATTTTTTTGGGGTCGGAAATATTGGTTATCGGTTTAATGTCAGCTTCATAAGTGGGTGTGCTGGTGATAGTATTGGTGTCGTCTTCTTTTAGGATTTCAGGTGTGGAGGAGATGATTTCTTCCGTATTTTCTTCTTTATCGTCTTCTCCCTCCATTTCTATTTTCGTATCTTCTAATTGGGTATTCTCATTCAGGATAACCGTTTCGAAATGTGCGAACGGTTTATTAATCAAATCCTTCATGGTAGTATCGGGAGTAAACGATATTTTATTATGTCCCTGTATTTGAAAGCGCTCTCCTGTATTTACATTAACGCTTTCACGACTTTCTACTTCTGTTAGTTTAAAAGTCCCTAACCCCTTGACTTTTACATACTTTTCAGAAGCCAATGCTTCTTCGATAAGGTCAAAAATTCCTTTAACAAAGGCTTCGGCATCTTTTTTGTTCATGCCATGTTTCTCTGCCAAAAGTTCGATAATATCTTGTATGGTTATTTTGTCACTCATAGTATGTCAATTGTATGTCTTAAGGGGGTATTTATTTAAACTTTTCTTTTAATATCGCACTCGGTTTATATGTCAATACCAATTTAGGAGGTATCAACATACGTTGTTGCGTAGCAGGATTAATAGAAATGCGTTCTAACTTCTTTCTTACCTCGAAAGTACCAAATCCCTGAATTGCAACTGTATTTCCGTCTTGCAACTGTTGGGCCATGATGCTTATCACTGAGGATACCAATTGAGTTGTATCTTTGTTGGTATATACAAATCTACACGAAAGTTCGGATATAAATTCTTTATTATTCAAGGCTTTAGCTTATTAAATTTGCTGCTATATTAGCAAAAAAACAAACATTTTCCAAATTTTTGGAAGAAATTACTTATAAAATACTACCATATAGGTCAAAATCATCAGCGTCTGTTATTCGGACGTTATAGAATTCGCCTGTATTCAAATGTTTTCCATCCATTTTAATTAAAACTTCAGGATCTACTTCAGGAGAATCAAACTGGGTGCGACCTACGTAATACTCTCCTTCCCGGCGGTCAATGATTACCTTAAACTCTTTTCCTATTTTTGCAGCACTCAGTTCGCCGGCAATTTCTTGTTGAATAGCCATTAACTCGTCCAACCGTTGTTGCTTCACCTTATGGGGAATAGAATCCACATATTCTTGAGCAGCGTATGTACCTTCTTCTTCTGAATATGCAAAAGCTCCCATACGGTCGAATCGTACTTTTCTGACGAATTCCTTCAATTCTTCAAAGTCTTCCTCACTTTCTCCCGGATGCCCTACCATTAATGTGGTACGTAAGTGGATACCCGGCACTTCTTTACGGAATTTCTCGATTAAATCGTATGTTTCTGCTTTTGTTACATGGCGGCGCATTTTGCTTAACATATTATCGCTAATGTGCTGCAGAGCAATGTCCATGTATTTGCAAACATTATCATGTTCACGCATCACCTTAAACAGCTCTTCGGGAAAGTGTGCCGGATAAGCATAGTGTAAACGAATCCATTTCACACCCGGAACGTTAGCTATTCTTTCGATGAGTTCGGGTAGTTTTTGACTTTTATATAAATCTACACCATAATAGGTTAATTCTTGTGCTATAATCTGAAATTCCTTCACGCCTTCAGAAACAAGTAATTTTACTTCATCGATGATTTCTTCCATTGGGCGTGAGATATGTCGACCTGTAATAATGGGAATAGCGCAATAAGAACATTTCCTATCACAACCTTCCGATATCTTCAAATAAGCATAATGATGCGGAGTGGTCAACGTGCGCTCAATGGCAAACTCCGATTTATAGGCTTTGCCTAAGTCAGCCAGTAGCTCATTCCAATTGAACTTACCATAAAACTTGTCTACTTGAGGAATTTCCAATGCCAGCTCTTTCAAATATCTTTCAGATAGACATCCCATTACATATAGTTTTTTCAACCTCTTTTCCTCTTTAGCCTGGCAGAATTCCAATATCATATTGATGGATTCTTCTTTGGCATCTCCGATGAAACCGCACGTATTGATAACTGCAATTTCTCCTTGAGGATTTTCGGCGTCATGAGTCACTTTGTAACCGTTTGCTTCCAGCTGACGCATCAGCTTTTCTGAGTCTACCAGATTTTTGGAACACCCTAGGGTGATAATATCTATTGTATTACGTTTCATTTATTTTTCTGTCTCTCCAAATAGTGAGTCTACAAATTCTTTTTTGCGGAATACTTGCATATCTTCGATACCCTCTCCCAATCCGATGTATTTTACAGGAATCTTAAATTGATCTGAAATGCCGATAACTACGCCACCTTTTGCCGTTCCGTCAAGTTTAGTGATAGCCATGGAGGTAACTTCGGTTGCAAGGGTAAACTGTTTGGCTTGTTCAAAAGCATTTTGTCCTGTAGAACCATCCAATACCAGCAATACCTCATGGGGAGCATCAGGAATCACCTTTTTCATTACATTCTTGATTTTAGTTAACTCATTCATTAAATTAACTTTATTATGTAGACGACCGGCAGTATCAATGATGACAACATCTGCATTATTGGCAACAGCCGAACTCAGTGTATCAAAAGCAACAGAAGCAGGGTCTGACCCCATTTTCTGTTTGATGACGGGCACTCCAACACGTGTACCCCAAATATCTAACTGCTCTACGGCAGCAGCGCGGAATGTATCAGCAGCTCCAAGATAAACAGATTTGTTTGCTTTCTTAAATTGGTAGGCTAATTTTCCAATAGTAGTCGTTTTTCCGACTCCATTTACACCTACTACCATTATGACATAAGGTTTTTTACCTGCCGGAACCGTAAATTCTTCTGAATCAACTGTGTTATTTTCAGTCAACAGGGCTGCGATTTCTTCACGAAGGATGTTGTTCAATTCTTGCGTATTGACATATTTATCCTTTGCCACTCTGTCTTCTATACGCTTGATGATATTCAGAGTAGTTTCCACACCTACATCGGAAGTAATGAGTACTTCTTCCAGATTATCCAATACTTCATCGTCTACTTTTGATTTACCGGCCACGGCGCGGGCTATCTTACTAAATACACTTTCTTTGGTTTTGGACAATCCTTTGTCTAAAGTTTCCTTCTTTTCTTTCGAGAAAAAATTAAAAAGATCGGAAGAGCACACGTCTGAACTCCAGTCACCTATCACAA
>OCJO01000377.1_pt1 | contig 9301 bp, 3 predicted proteins | sample 1538891 | NCBI WGS metagenome assembly OCJO01 (sample SAMN04571733, study PRJEB22368) | human gut metagenome | biome: human gut; material: stool | host: Homo sapiens | place: Luxembourg | collected 2013-01-11
TAATAATGAGAAAGGAAGATAAAAGTACGATTATTGAGCAGATTGCTGCTACAGTTAAGGAATACGGTCACTTCTATTTGGTAGATACCACTGCTATGAACGCTGCCGATACAAGCGCGTTGAGAGCTTTGTGTTTCAAGGCTGACATCAAATTGATGGTAGTTAAGAATACATTGCTTCATAAAGCATTGGAAAGCCTGGAAGAGGATTATTCTCCGCTTTACGGTTGCATGAAAGGTACGACTGCTGTAATGTTTTGCAATACAGCGAATGCACCTGCGAAACTGCTGAAAGATAAAGCAAAGAACGGTATTCCCGGATTGAAAGCTGCATATGCAGAAGAAAGCTTCTATGTTGGTGCTGACCAGTTGGATGCTCTCGTAAGTATCAAGAGTAAGAATGAAGTTATTGCCGAAATCGTTGCCTTGCTGCAATCACCGGCCAAGAATGTTATTTCTGCTCTGCAATCAGGTGGTAACACCATTCACGGAGTTCTCAAGACTCTCGGTGAACGTCCCGAAGCGTAACTTCGGAAACAAAAAAACATCAATTTATTTTAGTAATTAAACAATTAAAATCATACAAAAATGGCAGATTTGAAAGCTTTTGCAGAACAATTAGTTAACTTGACAGTAAAAGAAGTTAATGAACTTGCAACTATCCTTAAAGAAGAATACGGTATTGAACCTGCTGCTGCAGCTGTAGCTGTTGCTGCTGGTCCTGCAGCTGGTGCTGCTGCCGCAGAAGAAAAAAACTTCTTTCGACGTAGTATTGAAGAGCGCTGGTGCAGCTAAACTTCAGGTAGTTAAGGCCGTTAAGGAAGCTTGTGGTCTTGGTTTGAAAGAAGCTAAAGACTTGGTAGACGGTGCTCCTAGCACAGTAAAAGAAGGTTTGGCTAAAGACGAAGCAGAATCATTGAAGAAAACATTGGAAGAAGCTGGAGCTGAAGTTGAACTTAAATAACATTAGCCTGGTAATCAGGTAATTCGGTTAGGAATCCTTCGCAAGAGGATTCTTAACCTTTTTGTGTATATATTTCAAATTAAGTTCTCCAAATTCATTGACAGATGTCTTCAAATACTGTAAATCAAAGAGTTAATTTTGCTTCGACTAAGAATCCGCTTGAATATCCGGATTTCCTGGAAGTACAATTGAAGTCATTCCAAGACTTTCTACAATTAGATACCCCACCTGAAAAGCGTAAGAATGAGGGATTGTATAAAGTATTTGCTGAAAACTTCCCTATTGCCGATACAAGAAACAATTTTGTTCTTGAGTTTTTGGATTATTATATTGATCCGCCGCGCTATACCATCGATGATTGTATAGAGCGTGGGCTCACATATAGTGTTCCTTTGAAAGCGAAACTTAAGCTGTACTGTACTGACCCCGATCATGAGGATTTTGATACAGTTATTCAGGACGTATTCCTCGGCCCGATTCCTTATATGACTGACAAGGCTACTTTCGTCATTAACGGTGCCGAACGTGTAGTTGTGTCACAGCTTCACCGTTCTCCGGGTGTGTTCTTCGGTCAGAGTGTACATGCCAATGGTACGAAACTTTATTCGGCTCGTATTATTCCGTTTAAGGGTTCGTGGATTGAGTTTGCTACTGACATCAATAATGTGATGTATGCATACATCGACCGTAAGAAGAAATTGCCGGTAACTACTTTGTTACGTGCGATTGGCTTCGAGAATGACAAAGATATCCTTGAGATTTTCAACCTTGCGGAGGACGTGAAGGTTAACAAGACAAATCTGAAGAAAGTGTTGGGCCGTAAATTGGCTGCACGTGTCTTGAAAACATGGATTGAAGATTTCGTTGATGAAGATACCGGTGAAGTGGTTTCTATCGAACGTAACGAGGTTATTATCGACCGTGAAACCGTGCTGGAGGAAGTACATATTGATGAAATTTTGGAATCGGGAGTTCAAAACATCCTTTTACATAAGGACGAGCCGAATCAATCTGATTTCTCTATTATATATAATACCCTGCAGAAGGACCCGAGTAACTCGGAAAAGGAAGCTGTGTTGTATATCTACCGTCAGTTGCGTAACGCTGATCCGGCTGATGACGCAAGTGCACGTGAAGTTATCAACAACTTGTTCTTCTCAGAAAAACGATATGACCTTGGTGATGTAGGTCGATACAGAATTAACAAGAAGTTGAATCTGACGACTGATATGGACGTGCGTGTCCTCACGAAGGAAGATATCATTGAAATCATTAAATATCTGATTGAGTTGATTAACTCAAAAGCGGATGTGGATGATATTGACCACTTGAGTAACCGTCGTGTGCGTACAGTTGGTGAGCAGCTTTCTAATCAGTTTGCTGTTGGTCTGGCTCGTATGTCTCGTACGATTCGTGAACGTATGAATGTTCGTGACAATGAAGTATTTACTCCGATCGATTTGATCAATGCGAAGACTATTTCTTCTGTGATCAACTCTTTCTTTGGAACAAATGCTTTGTCACAGTTCATGGACCAGACAAACCCGCTGGCTGAAATTACGCACAAGCGTCGTATGTCTGCACTGGGGCCTGGTGGTCTTTCTCGTGAACGTGCCGGATTTGAGGTTCGTGACGTTCACTATACACACTATGGTCGTCTTTGTCCGATTGAGACTCCTGAAGGTCCGAACATCGGTTTGATCTCTTCATTGTGTGTATTTGCTAAGATTAATGATCTGGGATTCATTGAAACTCCGTACCGTAAAGTGGAAAACGGAAAAGTGGATCTTTCCGATAATGGTCTGGTTTATCTGACTGCTGAAGAAGAAGAAGAAAAGATTATTGCACAGGGTAATGCTCCGTTGAATGATGACGGTACATTTGTCCGCAATAAAGTTAAATCTCGTCAGGACGCTGACTTCCCGGTTGTAGAACCGTCTGAAGTAGATTTGATGGACGTTTCTCCTCAGCAGATTGCATCGATTGCTGCTTCACTGATTCCGTTCCTGGAACATGATGATGCTAACCGTGCATTGATGGGATCAAACATGATGCGCCAGGCAGTTCCTTTGTTGAGAAGTGAAGCTCCGATTGTAGGTACAGGTATCGAACGTCAGTTAGTGAGAGACTCTCGCACGCAGATTACTGCAGAAGGCGATGGTGTTGTTGACTTCGTTGATGCAACTACGATCCGTATTTTGTATGACCGTACAGAAGACGAAGAATTTGTAAGCTTCGAGCCTGCTTTGAAAGAATATAGAATTCCGAAGTTCCGTAAGACGAACCAGAACATGACTATTGACTTGCGTCCGATTTGTGACAAAGGTCAGCGCGTGAAGAAGGGTGACATCCTGACTGAAGGTTATTCTACCGAAAAGGGTGAATTAGCTTTGGGTAAAAACCTGTTGGTTGCTTATATGCCATGGAAGGGATATAACTATGAGGATGCTATCGTATTGAACGAACGCGTGGTTCGCGAGGACTTGTTGACTTCTGTTCACGTAGAAGAATACTCTCTGGAAGTTCGTGAAACGAAGCGCGGTATGGAAGAATTGACTTCTGATATTCCGAATGTAAGTGAGGAAGCTACTAAAGACCTGGATGAAAATGGTATCGTAAGAATCGGTGCGCGTATCGAACCGGGTGATATCATGATCGGTAAGATTACTCCGAAAGGTGAATCTGATCCTTCTCCGGAAGAAAAACTGCTTCGTGCTATCTTCGGTGATAAGGCAGGTGATGTGAAAGATGCTTCTTTAAAAGCTTCTCCTTCTTTGAAAGGTGTTGTTATTGATAAGAAACTTTTCTCACGTGTAATCAAGAACCGTAGCTCTAAACTGGCGGATAAAGCATTGTTGCCTAAGATTGACGATGAGTTTGAATCAAAGGTTGCAGACTTGAAGCGTATTCTGGTTAAGAAACTGATGACTTTGACTGAAGGCAAGGTTTCTCAGGGTGTGAAAGACTACTTGGGCGCAGAAGTTATTGCTAAGGGATCTAAGTTCAGTGCTTCTGATTTTGATTCACTTGACTTTACTTCTATTCAGCTGAGTAACTGGACTAGTGATGACCATACTAATGGTATGGTTCGTGATCTGGTTATGAACTTTATCAAGAAATACAAAGAACTGGATGCTGAATTGAAACGTAAGAAGTTTGCTATCACTATCGGTGATGAACTTCCGGCTGGTATCATTCAGATGGCTAAAGTATATATTGCTAAGAAACGTAAGATTGGTGTAGGTGATAAGATGGCAGGTCGTCACGGAAACAAGGGTATCGTGTCACGTGTTGTACGTCAGGAAGATATGCCGTTCTTGGCTGATGGTACTCCGGTTGACATCGTATTGAATCCGTTGGGTGTGCCTTCTCGTATGAACATTGGTCAGATTTTTGAAGCTGTATTAGGTCGTGCCGGAAAAACTTTGGGCGTGAAATTTGCAACTCCTATTTTTGACGGTGCTACGATGGACGACTTGGATCAGTGGACAGACAAAGCGGGATTGCCACGTTACTGTAAAACTTATCTTTGTGATGGTGGTACAGGTGAGCAATTTGACCAGGCAGCAACCGTAGGTGTGACTTATATGCTGAAGCTGGGGCACATGGTTGAAGACAAGATGCACGCTCGTTCTATCGGTCCGTACTCATTGATTACTCAGCAACCTCTTGGTGGTAAAGCACAATTCGGTGGTCAGCGTTTCGGAGAAATGGAGGTTTGGGCACTCGAAGGCTTCGGTGCTGCTCATATCCTGCAGGAAATCTTGACTATTAAGTCTGACGACGTAGTAGGACGTTCTAAGGCTTATGAAGCAATTGTGAAAGGTGAACCGATGCCGCAACCCGGTATTCCGGAATCCTTGAACGTATTGTTACACGAGTTGAGAGGTTTAGGTTTGAGTATCAACCTAGAATAAAATAATGAAAGAATGCAGGATGTCAATAGGCCGATGAAGGTCTGTTGACATTCGCATCTTCTTCAATTTCCAATGATTCAATTATCAAATCTCAATTATATAGAGTATGGCTTTTAGAAAAGAAAATAAGACGAAAAGCAATTTCTCGAAGATCTCAATTGGTCTGGCTTCTCCGGAAGAAATCCTAGAGAATTCGAGTGGTGAAGTTTTGAAGCCTGAAACCATAAATTACCGTACGTACAAACCCGAACGCGATGGTTTGTTCTGCGAGCGCATTTTTGGTCCCATTAAGGATTACGAATGCCATTGCGGTAAATATAAGCGTATCCGTTATAAAGGTATCGTCTGCGACCGTTGTGGTGTAGAAGTTACAGAAAAGAAAGTACGCCGTGAACGTATGGGACATATACAGCTGGTGGTGCCGGTGGCACACATCTGGTATTTCCGTTCGCTTCCAAATAAGATCGGTTATTTGCTCGGACTGCCGACAAAGAAGCTGGATTCGATTATATATTACGAACGTTATGTTGTTATTCAGCCAGGTGTAAAGGCTGAAGATGGCATTGCCGAATATGATTTACTTTCTGAAGAAGAATATCTGGATATTCTGGATACACTTCCGAAGGACAATCAATATCTGGAGGATAATGATCCGAATAAGTTCATCGCTAAGATGGGAGCTGAAGCAATCTATGATTTGCTGGCTCGTTTGGATCTGGATGCTCTGTCTTATGAATTGCGTCACCGTGCAGGCAATGATGCTTCACAGCAACGTAAGAATGAGGCATTGAAACGTCTGCAGGTTGTAGAATCGTTCCGTGCATCACGTGGACGTAACAAGCCGGAATGGATGATTGTACGTATCGTACCGGTTATTCCGCCCGAACTTCGTCCATTAGTTCCATTGGATGGTGGTCGTTTTGCTACTTCTGACTTGAATGACCTTTATCGTCGTGTTATCATTCGTAACAACCGTCTGAAGAGATTGATCGAAATCAAAGCTCCGGAAGTAATCTTACGTAATGAGAAACGTATGCTTCAGGAATCTGTAGACTCATTGTTCGATAATTCACGTAAATCAAGTGCAGTGAAGACGGATGCTAACCGCCCGTTGAAATCACTGTCTGATAGCTTGAAAGGTAAACAAGGACGTTTCCGTCAGAACTTGCTGGGTAAACGTGTTGACTACTCTGCACGTTCGGTAATTGTCGTTGGTCCGGAACTGAAGATGGGTGAGTGCGGTATTCCTAAATTGATGGCTGCCGAACTTTATAAGCCGTTTATTATCCGTAAGCTCATTGAACGTGGTATCGTTAAGACGGTGAAATCTGCAAAGAAGATTGTAGATCGTAAGGAAGCGGTGATCTGGGATATTCTGGAACACGTAATGAAAGGACATCCTGTACTGTTGAACCGTGCTCCGACATTGCACCGTTTGGGTATCCAGGCATTCCAGCCGAAGATGATCGAAGGCAAAGCTATCCAGTTGCACCCGTTGGCATGTACGGCATTCAACGCTGACTTTGACGGTGACCAGATGGCTGTTCACTTGCCTTTGAGTAACGAAGCAATTCTTGAAGCTCAGATGTTGATGCTTCAGTCACATAATATCCTGAATCCGGCAAATGGTGCGCCTATTACTGTGCCTGCACAGGATATGGTTCTTGGTTTGTATTATATTACCAAGTTGCGTGCCGGTGCTAAGGGAGAAGGACTTACATTCTACGGACCGGAAGAAGCATTAATTGCTTATAATGAAGGTAAGGTAGATATTCATGCTCCGGTAAAGGTTATCGTGAAAGACGTTGATGAAAATGGTAACATTGTTGACGTTATGCGTGAAACCTCTGTAGGACGTGTGATTGTTAATGAAATTGTTCCTCCTGAAGCAGGTTATATCAATACGATTATTTCTAAGAAATCTCTTCGTGATATCATTAGTGATGTAATCAAGGTTTGTGGTGTGGCTAAAGCTGCAGACTTCTTGGATGGAATCAAGAACTTAGGTTACCAAATGGCCTTTAAGGGTGGTTTGTCATTCAACTTGGGTGATATTATTATCCCGAAAGAAAAAGAGACATTGGTACAAAAAGGTTACGACGAAGTTGAACAAGTCGTAAATAACTATAATATGGGGTTCATTACCAACAACGAACGTTATAATCAGGTAATTGATATCTGGACACATGTGAACTCTGAGTTGTCTAACATCTTGATGAAAACTATTTCTTCGGATGACCAAGGATTTAACTCTGTATACATGATGCTGGATTCGGGTGCCCGTGGTTCTAAAGAACAGATTCGTCAGTTGTCCGGTATGCGTGGTTTGATGGCTAAGCCCCAGAAAGCTGGTGCTGAAGGTGGTCAGATTATTGAAAACCCGATCTTGTCAAACTTTAAAGAGGGACTTTCTGTGTTGGAGTACTTTATCTCCACTCACGGTGCCCGTAAAGGTTTGGCGGATACCGCTTTGAAGACTGCCGATGCCGGATATTTGACTCGTCGTCTGGTAGACGTTTCTCACGACGTGATCATCACAGAAGAAGACTGCGGTACACTTCGTGGATTGGTTTGTACAGACTTGAAGAATAACGATGAAGTAATCGCTACCCTGTATGAACGCATCTTAGGTCGTGTTTCTGTACATGATATTATTCATCCTACTACAGGCGAATTGCTTGTTGCCGGTGGTGAAGAAATCACAGAAGAAGTTGCTAAGAAGATTCAGGATTCTCCGATTGAAAGCGTTGAAATCCGTTCTGTATTGACTTGTGAAGCGAAGAAGGGTGTTTGTGCTAAGTGTTACGGACGTAACCTGGCAACAAGCCGCATGGTTCAGAAGGGTGAGGCTGTCGGTGTAATTGCTGCTCAGTCAATCGGTGAGCCGGGTACACAGTTGACATTGCGTACATTCCACGCCGGTGGTACTGCTGCGAATATTGCGGCAAATGCAAGTATTGTGGCTAAGAACAGTGCTCGTCTGGAATTTGAAGAACTTCGTACGGTAGATATCGTAGACGAAATGGGTGAAGCTGCAAAAGTAGTGGTAGGCCGTTTGGCTGAAGTTCGTTTTGTGGACGTAAATACTGGTATCGTTCTTTCTACGCACAATGTACCTTATGGTTCTACATTATATGTTTCGGATGGTGATCTGGTTGAAAAGGGTAAGTTAATTGCTAAATGGGACCCGTTCAATGCCGTTATTATAACTGAAGCAACTGGTAAGATTGAATTCGAAGGTGTAATTGAGAATGTTACTTATAAAGTGGAATCGGATGAAGCAACCGGTCTTCGTGAAATCATTATTATTGAATCTAAGGATAAAACGAAAGTTCCTTCGGCTCATATCCTGACAGAAGACGGCGATTTGATTCGTACTTATAATTTACCGGTAGGTGGTCACGTGATTATTGAAAATGGTCAGAAAGTGAAAGCCGGTGAAGTAATCGTGAAGATTCCGCGTGCTGTAGGTAAGGCGGGTGACATCACGGGTGGTCTTCCTCGTGTTACTGAGTTGTTTGAAGCACGTAATCCGTCTAATCCTGCTGTCGTTTCTGAAATTGACGGTGAGGTTACAATGGGTAAGATCAAGCGTGGTAACCGTGAAATCATCGTAACTTCGAAAACAGGTGAAGTGAAGAAGTATCTTGTTGCATTGTCCAAACAGATTCTGGTTCAGGAGAACGACTATGTGCGTGCTGGTACTCCATTATCTGACGGTGCTACTACTCCGGCTGATATCCTGGCAATTAAAGGTCCTACGGCTGTACAGGAATATATTGTGAATGAAGTTCAGGATGTATACCGTCTGCAGGGTGTGAAGATCAATGATAAGCATTTTGAGATTATCGTTCGCCAGATGATGCGTAAGGTTCAGATCGATGAGCCGGGTGATACTCGCTTCTTGGAACAACAGGTAGTGGATAAGCTTGAGTTTATGGAAGAGAACGATCGTATCTGGGGTAAGAAAGTCGTTGTTGATGCAGGTGATTCTCAGAATATGCAGCCGGGACAGATTGTGACTGCCCGTAAGTTGCGTGATGAGAACAGTATGCTGAAGCGCCGTGACTTGAAACCTGTTGAGGTACGTGATGCTGTAGCTGCAACTTCTACTCAGATTCTTCAGGGTATTACGCGTGCTGCACTGCAGACTTCAAGCTTTATGTCAGCTGCATCCTTCCAGGAAACAACGAAGGTATTGAATGAGGCTGCTATCAATGGCAAGACAGATAAACTTGAAGGAATGAAGGAAAACGTAATTTGCGGTCACTTAATTCCGGCAGGTACAGGTCAGCGTGAATTTGAAAAGATTATCGTTGGTTCAAAAGAAGAGTATGATCGTATCTTGGCGAACAAGAAGACAGTACTTGATTACAATGAAGTAGAATAATACAATTCAATTGACTATATGAAAAAGGAGA
>OCJO01000381.1_pt1 | contig 9267 bp, 7 predicted proteins | sample 1538891 | NCBI WGS metagenome assembly OCJO01 (sample SAMN04571733, study PRJEB22368) | human gut metagenome | biome: human gut; material: stool | host: Homo sapiens | place: Luxembourg | collected 2013-01-11
CGACCACCGAGATCTACACTCTTTCCCTACACGACGCTCTTCCGATCTTTTTCTCCACTTTCGTCTCACGTTTTCTCCACTATACCTTATTATATATAGGGAGAAAGAAAAAGAAAAAATTATTTCGCCGGAATGTAATAAATTTCCCAACACGCCGTTATTTATTTAGAGAACAGGTTACGGAAAGAGGAAAACTCATCCTCAAGACATGCCCGTTCTGAAATCAACAAATAACAAGAAGTATTATTCAAATTTAAAGATTCACGCCTATGAAGCAAGTATTTACACCAAAGAAAATGAGACCTTCGGCTCAGACCATCTACTTCATCAAGCAGATAGCCTACTCCTATCATACCATGGTGCAAAATGGGAAGCTAAAGGTGTGCTATCCTAACTAAAAGAAGAAGAAAGATGAAAACAATGGTATCCCCTTCATTGCTCTCAGCCAACTTCATTGACTTGAAGAGTGATATAGAGATGATTAACAAGAGTGAGGCCGACTGGCTCCACCTCGATGTGATGGATGGTGTCTTCGTGCCCAACATCTCGTTCGGCTTCCCTGTAATAGAAGCCGTGAGCAAGGTGTGCACCAAGCCCCTCGACGTCCACTTTATGATACAGCACCCGGAAAATTACATTGAGCAGACTGCCAAGCTCGGTGCCATGATGATGAACGTGCACTACGAGGCCTGCACCCATCTGCACCGCACCATCCAGCAGATTCATGCAGCAGGCATGAAGGCAGGAGTTACCCTCAACCCTTCTACCCCGGTATGTGTGCTGGAAGACATCATCTGCGATATAGACATGGTACTTTTGATGAGCGTTAACCCAGGCTTCGGCGGACAGAAATTCATCGAGAACACCATCAAGAAGATAGGCCGTCTGCGCCAGCTCATCAAAGAGAGCGGCAGTCAGGCACTCATCGAGGTAGATGGCGGCGTGCAGGCAGAAACTGCTCCAAGACTGGTAAAAGCCGGAGTAGACGTGCTGGTAAGCGGAAGTTATGTATTCAAGAGCACAGACCCTTATGCTACCATCCATGCCTTGAAAGAACTCCACTAATCAAGATTCAGATAAATATTGTGCTCCTTAGCCATCTTGCGGAGGTTAAGGAGCGCATAACGCATTCTTCCCAGACTCGTATTGATGCTCACATTGGTACACTCGGCTATATCCTTGAAAGACATCTGCTGATAAAAACGCATATAAACCACTTCGCGTTGTGGAGCCGGCAGAAAGTCTACCAGTTTCTTCACATCACGGAGCACCTGTTTGCGTACCATCTCCTGCTCAGCACAGTCTGCCTGAAAATCTTCGCCTCGCAGACAGGAAAGATCATTACCGTTCCCCTGTTCTACCATGCGGAACACACACTGACTGCGATAACCATCGATGATGACATTATGCGCTATGCGCATTAACCACGAAATAAATTTGCCCGAACTGGAATACTGGCCAGCATGTAAACGACTGATTGCCTTCACGAATGTCTCCTGGAAGATATCATTCGCCAGATCCTCATCGTGAACCACGAAAAGGATATAAGAGAACAGTTTTACCTCGTTGCGGGAAAGCAACAGGTCAAAGGCTCTGTTGTCGCCCCCGACATAAGCCAAGGCCAACTCTTCGTCTGTCATTTCATTGAGTTTACTCATTTTCTTAATCTTATTTTATTCATTAAGTAAATGTCTATCTAATAGGCTACCCAGTATTTATTGCGTTAATAATGTTAATTATCGTTGCAAAGGTAACATTTTATTTTCAAAACACCAATTTTTTTTCCAAAAACATTTAATTTTAACATTACCAGCACCTGTTTTACAAATAAAATTCGTATCTTTGCAGCGATGTGTTAAACGTCAGACCCAACAAACGAATTAAACAGATCAATACAAACGAATTCATAAATACAAATAATCATAAAACTAGAACAAAGACAATGAAGAAATTCTTTAAGACCTTACTCGTTGCTCTGCTCCTCATCCCAGCCTGCGCTTGGGCCAACGGATGGAACGACGCTGAATATCAGCGCATTGAACAGAGCATACAGTTGCCAGGTATCAAGCAGGCAGCTAAGAAGTATGCTATTTCTGCCTATGGAGCCAAGCAGAATGCTTCGGCTGCACAGAACCAGAAAGCTATCAACAAACTCATCGCCCTCGTTTCTAAAAAAGGTGGCGGTACTGTAGTCATCCCGAAGGGTACCTGGCGCACAGGAGCCATTGAGATGAAGAGTTTCGTTGACCTCCACCTCGAAGAAGGAGCCGTACTGCAGTTTGCCTTCGAACCGAAACTCTATCCGCTGGTACGCACCTCATGGGAGGGCATCGCATGCTGGAACTATTCTCCATGCATCTATGCCTACAAGGTTACCGACATCGCCATCACTGGTAAAGGTACCATCGATGGAGGTGGTAACAACGATACATGGTGGCCAATGAACGGTAATGCCAGATTCGGATATAAGGAGGGCGTAACCAAGGAACACCAGAAGATGGGATCACGTGCCAGACTGCTGAAGATGGCTGAAGACGGTGTGCCTTTTGACGAACGCAAGTTCGGCATGGGACAGGGTCTCCGCCCTCAGCTCGTCAACTTCGTACGCTCTGAGCGCATCCTCATCAAGGATGTCAAGATGATCAATTCACCTTTCTGGGTGATGCACCCTCTGCTCTGCAAGAACATCACAGTAGACGGCGTAACCGTATGGAACGAAGGACCTAACGGAGACGGATGCGACCCTGAAGCATGCGAGAATGTACTCATCCAGAACTGTATCTTCCACACCGGCGACGACTGCATCGCCATCAAGAGCGGACGAAACAACGACGGTCGTCTCTGGAACCAACCATCCAGAAACATCATCATCCGCAACTGCCGGATGGAAGACGGACATGGTGGCGTAGTCATCGGTTCCGAGATTTCAGGCGGATGCGAGAATGTATACGCCGAAAACTGCGAGATGGACTCTCCTCATCTGGAGCGCATCCTCCGCATCAAAACCAACAACTGCCGCGGCGGACTCATCCAGAACATCCACATGCGCAAGGTTACCGTAGGCCAGTGCAAGGAAGCCGTGCTCAAGATCAACCTCGACTATGAGCCAAAAGAGGCTTGCTACCGCGGATTTGAGCCTACCGTGCGCAACGTGAGCATGGAAGATGTTACCTGCCAGAAGAGCAACTATGGTGTGCTCATCATCGGTGGAAACAAAATAGAAAACGTATACGATATCCATGTAAAGAACTGTAAGTTCGATGGTGTCATCAAGCAGCCTGTCAAGATGACCGGCAAGACCCGCGATGTGAAGTTCGACAACCTCACCATCAATGGTTCCCTGGTTCTCAACAAGGAAGACCGTCCTTACCAGACCTATTCAGAGTGGCTCACCCACAGCGAGATGCAGCGCACTCCCCACCCATACAACCTCGACTTCAGTCCGAAGAAACCTCGCTGGAGCTACGTGATGGGCATTGAGATGGAAGGCATGCTCGACACCTACCTCCACTACAAAGACGGGAAGAGCACCTTCAAGGGAGCTGATGCCGAAGCCAACAACGAGGCTATTATCAACTACCTGAAAGAATATCCAGCCAAGATGATTGACGAAAAAGGAAACATCACAGGCTACCAATATGAGGATTTCAACCTCGACAATGTGCGCACAGCGAAGTTCATCCTCCGCATGCACAACCTCTTCCCTAGCAAGAGCAGCGAACTGGCGCTGAAGACGCTCTTCAAACAGCTTCAGAACCAGCCTCGCACCAAGGAAGGCGTTTACTGGCACAAGGCTATCTACGCCAACCAGGTATGGCTCGATGGTATCTTCATGGGTCTGCCTTTCTACTGCAACTACGCCGTACAGAACCTCAAGCCTAAGAAGGCGAAGAAGATTCTCGACGATGCGGTAGACCAAATTGTGAAGACCGACCTGCGTACCTACGATGAGAAGACCCAGCTCTGGAAACATGCATGGGACGAAACCCACAGCCAGTTCTGGGCAAACAAGGAAGATGGAAAGAGCCAGCATACCTGGGCAAGAGCCCTCGGATGGTACGTCATGGCGATGACCGAATGCCTCGATGCCATGCCTGAAGATTATGCTCGCCGCAGCGAAATCATCACCTTATTAAATAAGGCAATGAAGAGCGTGGTGAAATATCAGGATAAGAAGACGGGTGTATGGTACGATGTGATGGACGTAAAGGATCCTCGCAACTACCTCGAGAGCACCGCTTCAAGCATGTTTGCCTATGTTCTCCTCAAGGGTTACCGCAAGGGATACCTCGGCAAGGAATATCAGAAAGCAGGTATCAAGGCTTATGAGGGAATCCTGAACAACTTCATCCAGGTAAATCCTGACAAGACCATCAGCCTTACCCGCTGCTGTGCTGTCAGCGGACTCGGTCCTGGCCCTGGTCCATACGTCAAGAAGCCAAATTTCAAGCGCGACGGCAGCTTCGACTATTACATGAGCGAGCCAATCCGCGACAATGATGCCAAGGGCGTAGGTCCTTTCATCTGGGCTAGTCTGGAAATGGAAATGCAGGGACTGAATAAGTAAACTGCTAAGATTTGAATACATCATTTTAAAAATGAATAACAAGAAGATATTAACAAGTATGGCAGCAGCGCTTATGAGTGCTGCTGCTTTGGCACAAACTCCAGCCTTTCCGGGCGCAGAAGGTCACGGAAGATACGTAACCGGCGGAAGAGGCGGAAGAGTAGTACACGTAACCAATCTCAATGACAGCGGAACTGGTTCTTTCAGAGAGGCTGTCAAAACGGGAAAGAGAATCATCGTCTTCGATGTGGCTGGCGTCATCGCCCTGAAGTCTGATCTCAAGATAGGTGACAACATCACCATTCTCGGACAGACAGCCCCATCTCCGGGCATCACCCTCAGATATTACACCGTTCAACCGGGCAACAACAACATCATCCGTTTCCTCCGCATACGCCGCGGAGAGGAAAAGAACATCAATGACGGTGCGGATGCTACCTGGCAGCGCAACAAGACCGGCATCATCTTCGACCACTGTTCCTTCAGCTGGAGTATCGATGAGGTGGCTTCATTCTACGACAACAACAATTTCACCATGCAGTGGTGTACCGTTGCCGAAAGTCTCACCAATCCGGGTCACTCTAAGGGAGCACATGGTTATGGAGGCATCTGGGGCGGTAAGCTCGCCAGCTTCCACCACAACTTCGTAGGTCATCTCATGAACCGCGGTCCACGTTTTAATGGTGCAAGATACGGATGGACAGGCTACACCAGCAACAAGGATTACGATACATATCAGTGGAAGAATACCGTGCAGGCAGAAAACGTAGACTTCCGCAACTGCGTAATGTATAATGCGCAGGGCACCTGCTACGGAGGTCCGGGCGGCGGACAGATTAACATCGTGAACAATTACTACAAGGCTGGACCTAGCCAGGGACTTAAAGGAACTACTCTGAATGGTCTCAAGGTAGATGTAAGCACAGGCAAGGAACGTGGCAGTCAGGAACGTATCACCTTGGTTACCTTATCTACCAGTAGTAATTCCGACAAGAATCATCCTGAGTTCTTCGACATGACCAGCCGTTACTTCATCAACGGAAACACCACAGAAACCACCAAGGGTTCTGTTACCCAAAACAAGGATTGGAAAGGTATCAGCTACGACAAAGGCATTCCAAGCCTGAACGGAGAATACTACAGTCCGGATGCCAAGAACTTTTATGGTGACAATGTTGTCCACGTAACCATCAGCGGCAAGTCTTGTGTCAAGATCAAGATGGATGCTCCTGCTCCTACAGGAGATGTTACCACCCATTCTGCTGCCGAATCATTCAGTAAAGTACTGGCATACGGCGGAGCCTCGCTCTACCGCGATGAGATTGATGCGCGCTACATGGAAGAAGCAAAGACAGGTACAGCCAAGTACAAGGGAAGTATCACAAAATCGCCTGGTATCATCGACAAGGTATCAGATGTAAACGGCTACACCGAGGCTAACTTCGGCACCGCTACTCGCCCAGCCGACTTCGACACCGATAAGGACGGCATTCCAGACACATGGGAGACTGCCAATGGCTTAGATCCAAACGATGCCTCAGATGCCCTCACCTACTCGCTCGACAGCAAGGGTTACTACACCAACCTTGAGGTTTACGCCAATTCGCTGGTTGAGGACATCATGAAGCAAGGCAATGCCGATGCTGAGAGCAAGGTAGATGAATACTATCCTGCATGGAAGAATCCTACAGGCATCTTGCAAATCACCGGTTCCAATCCAAGTGAGTTGGTAAAAGTAACGTATTACAGCCTCAACGGCACCCTCCTTTCTGCTCCTCAAAAAGGAATCAACGTCCGCAAGATGTTGTTTAAGAACGGAAAGACCATAGTGGATAAGGTAATAAAGGAATAAAACAAAACCGCTTATAAACAAAAAGGGCATCCCCATCATTTGGGAATGCCCTTTTTGTTTTATAAGTTTATACAATCTGTTACTTTACATACTTCTTACCATTCTTGATAATCAAGCCCTTTGCAGAAGAAGAAACCTCCTGACCAGCCATATTATAGGTCTTACCATCCTTCTTAGCGGCGGCAGCATTTACTGAAGAAATGCCGGTAGATGTACCACCACGTACTACAGTAACCTTTACAACACAAGCACCAGTATTACCACTTCTTCCAAACTTCACGCTAGGCATATCTTCCGTCAACGTAATTTGCTCCTCTGCAGGATCATCCGCTGTATTTCTACTATTGATAAATTGTTTTGTCGTATAATAAGTTTTTCCATTTTCACCAACTTCACCAGTGAAGAAAGCTAAAGCAGCTTTTTTGGAGTCATCTGCATTATTAAAAACACCAGCAATAGTAATTACATCACCCTTTTTGAATCCACCTTCTGTTGTTAACTCAACAAAGTTATCTACAACAAGGTCATTTGCACTAAAGCTTTTTCCTATCTTAATGCAAGGTACCTCATCTTTATTAGTATGAATTTTCACTGTTGCAAACGAAATCTTTACGTCAACATTGTGAAGGGTTATACCTGACTGAGAAGTTGGATAATCAATCAAAGTTGTCTGAGCATTAACACTAGCAGCCAAAGCTACGGCTGCAATAAGAGTAAAGAATTTCTTCATAATCGTTTTATTTTAAGTTTATATATTATTAATTAGTTGATGAATAACTGTATTGCAGTTTAATTCATTTGCTAGTTTATTTCGGTGGCAAAAATAATAAATCATTTTGAGAATCTCGGAAAAATGTGAACCAAAATGAGCTAAAACTACGAAAACGATTACGTAAATTCAAACGTCAAGTACCAGGATATAAGAGAGTTTTAGCTAGCAGACACCAAACGGGCTGAAGAGACTGTAGCCCCTTCAGCCCGTTGTAGAACTATATACTAAAGTACAGTATTTTATCCTTCCTTTATCTTCCAATCACTAATTGTCCGCTGATTACTATCGTAATTAACACCAATTTTGAACAAGCGTTTACCATCAGCAGAATATGGAATCAGATATCCCTTTTCATCTATCTGTTTGATTGCTTCTTCGGCAGAACCATCATACTTCAATTCGAAAACAAATACAGCATCAGGCATATACACCACTGCATCAGCCCTGCCTATTGCACTATCCTCCTCTACCCTCATGTGTGCTCCCATCAGGTTGAAGATAAGATAGAACACCGTCTGGAAATCCCGTTCGTTCTTATTGCTCAAACGGTTGGAGATGCTGGCAAGATACGCTTTCAATCGAATCATTGCTCCCTCTACATCTCCATCATAAAGCATTTCCAGGAAATCACCCACCAGGCTGTTATTATCCAAAGATATTGGTGAAAGATAGTTAGGTGCAAGACTCTTGAGCATGCCAATCTTTACCTCCCTGTTAGGATATTCCAAAGTATAACGATGCAGCATCGGATTATACTTCTTGATGGTGAGATAACCGCTCTGATAGAGCAACGGAAGCGCAGAAGTCATCATTTCCGGCGAAACATCAAAGTCATCCACATCACATGATTTCTTCTCTATATCCATCACATTGACGTGATACTTCTGCAGCGTCTTGATAAGATAAGTCGGCGTACCCGAGCCAAACCAGTAAGGAGCAATCTTTCGTGCATTCAGCGCCTTTACCAGACTGAACGGATTGAAAACATCCTCTGATTTCTCACTGAAATGATAACCGTCGTAGAATCTTGTCAGCTCTGCCAGGCACTCCTCATACGTCATACCTAGGTCTTCTCCCAAAGCCTCAATATCCGGTTTCATCTGCGTGATAAGCTCCGTCTTGCTGATACCGCAGATGGCGGAGTACTGGTCGAACATGCTGATATTGTCGAGGTTATTCTGCTCGCTGAAGATGCTGAGCTGCGAAAACTTGGTGATACCCGTGATGAAGGTAAACTCCAGGTATGGGTCGAGCTTTTTCAGAGGACTGTAGAAGTTCTGCATGATGCGGCGGAGGGGCTGCAGGTTCTCCTTCTCATGTACCACATCCAACAATGGGGCATCATATTCATCGATGATGACAACCGCCTTTTCGCCCGTTTGCTCATAAGCACGCTTTACGATACCATCCAGTCTTTCATTAGGATAATTTTCACCTTCTCCCTTACCGTATAGCTTTTCATAGGGCAAAAGCTGCAGATTCAGATAACTGTTCAAGGCATCAGCATCAAAGTGCTTGGCACCGCTCATATCAAAATGAAGCACAGGATGCTTCACCCAATCCTTCTCATAATCAGCTATTGCCAATCCCTCGAAGAGTTCCTTTCTACCCTCGAAATAAGCTTGAAGAGTAGAGGCAAAGAGCGACTTTCCGAATCGTCTTGGACGACTCAGAAAGACATACGACATCTGCTTTTCTCTGAAATCCACGATATATTGGGTCTTATCTACATAGAGATAACCTTTCTCACGGAGTTTTTCGAATGTCTGTATCCCCACAGGGTATTTATTTACTATTTTTGCCATAATCTTACAAACTTTACGTTTTGCGCGGCTAAATTACAAAGAAAATCTGAATTAACCAAAGAAAAAATCAAATAACTTAACTTTCACTTATCAAGAAATGAAAGGAGATAAGGAAGTACTGTAAAGATAGCAAGTATTGCCCCACACGCCCTGGGCTAGGAGCTTTTGGACCTTCAGCCCGTTCTTGAACCACTTGCGAAAGTTCTGTGATTTATTATTATAATTTGGAGATCGGAAGAGCACACGTCTGAACTCCAGTCACCTATCACAA
>OCJO01000399.1_pt1 | contig 9057 bp, 8 predicted proteins | sample 1538891 | NCBI WGS metagenome assembly OCJO01 (sample SAMN04571733, study PRJEB22368) | human gut metagenome | biome: human gut; material: stool | host: Homo sapiens | place: Luxembourg | collected 2013-01-11
TTTCGAGCGTTCATCCGATGCTGAAACATTCAAAATTTTACGCCTTAGAGCATTTTTTCTTCTTTTCGAGCGCAAAGTTACTAATTTTTTTCTAACTTTGCAACCAGAATGAGTATTAAATAAGTTAAAAAAGAATAGTAGAGCTTTAATATTGGCATTATTTTCACTCATTACATGCCATACTGACAACTCCATATTGCAAAAAGCAAAGGAAAAACTCAGCATTCTATACCTTATTATATATATAAGAAAAGAGAAAAAGAAAAACAATCAAACTATAGTTATAATTAAAAAGATAAAAGTATGAGTAAATTTTTGAATGAATTCAAGGAATTCGCCATGCGTGGCAATGTGCTCGACATGGCTGTCGGTGTTATCATCGGTGGTGCCTTTGGCAAAATCGTGAGCTCTGTTGTTGATGACGTCATCATGCCTCCTATAGGATGGCTGATTGGCGGCGTGAATTTCGCCGACCTCAAATTCACCCTCCCTACCGTCAATGTAGGAGGTGAGGAACTGAAGGCGGCTACCATCAACTACGGTAACTTCCTCCAGACCTGTTTCGACTTCCTCATCGTTGCCTTCTGTATCTTCATGCTCATCAAGGTGGTGAACAAGATTTCCAAGAAGAAGAAGGAAGAGGAAAAACCGGCAGAAGCACCTAAGGCTCCGGAGCCAAGCAATGAAGAAAAACTCCTCATGGAAATACGTGATCTCCTGAAGAACCAGAAATAAGAATAAAAAAAGTCGCCCTCTTTGAAGGCGACTTTTTTATTCTGTTTATTCCCACTCAATTGTCGAAGGTGGTTTTGAAGAGATGTCATAACATACACGGTTTACACCCTTCACCTTATTAATAATCTCATTACTTACCTTAGCCATGAAATCATAAGGAAGATGTGCCCAGTCAGCAGTCATCGCATCAGTACTGGTTACAGCACGCAAGGCAACTGGGTGCTCGTATGTACGCTCATCACCCATCACACCTACAGAACGGACAGTAGAAAGCAATACGGTACCAGCCTGCCAGATCTGATCGTAGAGAGAAACCTCGATCTCGCCATTCTGCATGTCAGCAGGAACACCGGCAGCCAGGACGCGACGAGCTTCCTCACCACTCAACTTCACCTTATACTCACGCAAGCCACGGATATAGATATCGTCAGCATCCTGAAGGATACGTACCTTCTCAGGAGTGATATCGCCCAAGATACGGACAGCCAAACCAGGACCTGGGAATGGGTGACGAGTAATCAGGTGCTCTGGCATACCCATAGAGCGACCTACACGGCGAACCTCATCCTTGAACAGCCACTTCAAAGGCTCACACAACTGAAGGTTCATCTCCTTAGGAAGACCACCTACGTTGTGATGACTCTTGATCACCTTACCGGTGATATTCAAGCTCTCGATACGGTCAGGATAGATGGTACCCTGAGCCAACCACTTGGCACCAGTCTGCTTTTTAGCCTCAGCATTGAAAACCTCCACGAAGTCGCGGCCGATAATCTTACGCTTCTTCTCAGGGTCAGTAACACCAGCCAGGTCAGCAAAGAACTTCTCTGATGCATCCACGCCGATTACATTCAAGCCCAAACACTTGTAGTCTTCCATCACGTCACGGAACTCGTTCTTGCGGAGCATACCGTGGTCAACGAAGATACAGGTAAGGTTCTTGCCGATAGCCTTGTTCAGGAGAACGGCAGCCACACTGGAGTCAACACCGCCAGAAAGACCGAGGATAACCTTATCGTCGCCCAACTGTTCCTTCAACTCAGCAACTGTTGTCTCAACAAAAGAGTCAGCACTCCAGTCCTGCTTACTTCCGCAGATATCAACCACGAAGTTCTTCAAGAGCTGTGTACCCTGCAAAGAGTGGAACACCTCTGGGTGGAACTGTACTGCCCATACAGGCTGTTTGGTAGAAGCATAAGCAGCATACTTCACATTAGCAGTAGAAGCGATGCACTTGTAATCATCAGGGATAGCAGTGATGGTATCACCATGGCTCATCCAAACCTGAGAGTTCTCGATGAATCCCTTGAACAAAGGATTCTCCTTATCGAAATGCTCCAAGTTGGCACGACCATACTCACGGCTGTCAGCAGCCTCCACCTTACCGCCCTGGGCGTAAGAGAGGAACTGAGCACCGTAGCAGATGCCGAGTACAGGAATGCGGCCGATAAACTGGCTCAGATCTACCTTGAAAGCTTCCGGATCATGAACGGAATAAGGGCTACCGCTCAAGATGACACCAATGACAGATGGGTCATCCTTTGGAAACTTGTTGTAAGGCATGATCTCGCAGAAGGTATCGAGTTCACGGACACGGCGGCCGATGAGCTGTGTGGTCTGTGAACCGAAATCCAAAATAATAATCTTCTGTTGCATAATATCTAATTTTAATTTACAGTTTACAATTTATAGTTTACAGTAATCTTGCTATACGGCATAGCCGCTATTAACTATAAACTAATTAACTAACGATTTCAGGAAAGCTTCCGCCTCTTTCAGCGTCTCCTGCTTTCCCACATCCATCAGCTTGAGGTCGTTCTTTACATATCCCTCTATGCGCACCTTGTCGCAATGCTTCAGATAGAAGTCCATGATAGGGAACTTGTCCGGTTCCTCCTCCATCAATGGAAAGAGCGATGGGGCAACCATGTGGATGCCCGAGAAAGCATACATCTTATAATCTTTGGGATTGAAATCAGGATAAGGACTCTTTACCTCGCCCGTTTCTATATTCGTCCATCCCACCAGTCGCATGCTGTCATCAAAGAGCAGATAGCGCTTGGTCTTGCGTTCGCTCACCATCAGGCGGGCAGCAATCATATCCCTGCTCTCCATCTGGTAGAATTTCTTCAGATCTACATTACTCAGAATATCCACGTTGTGGATAAGAATAGGCTCTGACTGGTTGAAGAGCGGCCATGCCTTCCGGATACCTCCACCCGTTTCGAGCAGCTTTTCACTCTCATCACTGATACGGATGTCCATACCGAAGTTGTCATGTGCTCTGAGATAATCGATAATTTGTTGGGAGAAATGATGCACGTTCACTACAATGCGAGTGAAACCGGCATCCTTCAACTGAAAGATGACACGTTTGAGCAAAGGTTCTCCCCCGACACTTACCAGAGCCTTCGGAATGCGGTCGGTAAGTGGCTTAAGGCGAGTGCCCAAACCTGCTGCGAATATCATTGCTTGCATCATTGCTAAATAGCTATTTTTAAATGTGCGTGCAAATTTACTAACTTTTTGCGAGATAGCCAAATTTGCACGCTATTTTCTATTGTTTTGCCGGCAAAACCTGTTCAATATGCTGTTCACGATGACAAATCTGCACTTCTACACCAAACTTCCGGTGAATATGTTCGGCAAGATGCTGCGCAGAATATACACTGCGATGCTGACCGCCTGTACATCCGAAACAGAACATCAGAGAGGTGAAACCACGCTGCATGTAGCGGTTTACATGATGGTCGGCAAGTGCATAGACATGATCCAGGAACTTCAATATCTCACCATCATCCTCCAGGAATCGGATAACAGGCTCATCCAGACCCGTCAACTTCTTATAAGGCTCGTATCTTCCAGGGTTATGGGTACTTCTGCAGTCGAAGACATAACCTCCACCATTGCCCGACGGATCCTCTGGAATGCCCTTACGGAAAGAAAAACTATACACTCTTACCACCAGCGGTCCCTTACCATCATATTTAGAATAGGTGGCAGGTCCGTCCTGCGGATGCGCACGATAGATATTGTTGTCGGTAGTCTTATAGCCGTCTGCACGACTCAGCGCCACACTCTCTATCACCTTGAACTGTGGCAATTCGGTCAGTCTTCTCAACATATCCATCATATAAGGATAAGGGAAGACCTTGTCACCCATCTTCAGAAGATCGCGCAGATTCTGGATAGCTGGCGGAATACTGTCGATGAAATGCTTCTTGCGTTCAAAATAGCCGCGGAAACCGTAGGCGCCCAAAACCTGCAAGGTACGGAAGAGCACAAAAAGGCTCAACCGGTTTACAAAATGGCGCACCGATGGTACCTCGGTATAATGCTTCAATGACTGGTAGTATTCCCAAACCAGTTCTCTGCGCAGTTTGAACGGATACTTAGCAGATGCCTGCCAAAGGAATGAGGCGAGATCATAATAGAACGGTCCTTTTCTACCACCCTGAAAATCAATAAAGTATGGATTCCCCTTATCATCCAGCATGATATTGCGCGCCTGAAAATCGCGATAAAGGAAACAATCCATCGGTTCTGATGTCAGATCCTTGGCAAAAAGCCGGAAGTTGGCTTCGAGCTTCAGTTCGTGAAAATCCAAATCGGTAGGCTTCAGGAAACAATACTTGAAGTAGTTGAGGTCGAAGAGTACACTGTCTACATCGAATTCTGGCTGCGGATAGCAGTTCTGCCAATCCAATCCTCTAGCACCGCGAATCTGGATATTCGGAAGTTCACGAATGGTTTTCTTAAGGAGTTCCTTCTCTTTCTGATTGTAACGTCCGCCCGCATCTCGTCCGCCCTTGATGGCATCGAAAAGCGAAGTACCGCCAAGGTCTGTCTGAAGATAGCAGAGTTCATCATCGCTCACCGCCAGAATCTGGGGAACAGGCAACTGTCTGAGCTGGAAATGCTGGGCCAGATATACAAAGGCATGATCCTCATCACGACTGGTTCCTATCACACCAATTACCGTATCACCATCATGCCCAATGATACGGAAATACTGCCGGTTACTCCCCTGCCCTGCCAATTTTATGACATCAGCCGGTTCTTCACCCGCCCATTTCTTATAAAGATCAATCAGCTTTTCCATCATTATTCAGTTTACGTCGTTTCCGATCATCATCAATCTTCTGTGCGAAGTTATCTCCGATAAAGAGAAGCAATAAGATACCCAGCGTAGTAAGGAACGAGTTTGTAGTAGTCATTCCCAACTCTGCCTTTGTAATATAAATGAGTCCTCCGATAACAATCAGAAAGACCACTGCTTTTTTCCAATCAATATTGTTCATGCTATGAATTTTCTATTATGCTGCAAAATTACACAATTAAATTGAGAAAACAAAATAAAAACAAAAAAAAATCGGATGTCTCACGACAACCGATTTCCAAAAACAAACTACTTAAAAACTAATCTACTAAAACAAATCAAAAAAATATCTTTGCCATCCCTTAGGATGATACTTTCTTTTATTTACGATGCAAAGTTACAAAAAAAGATTATTCGAACCAAATAATTTTGCTATTTTTTGCATCTTTATGACTAAAAAAACAAAAAAATAGGGATAATTCGCTGAGAATCACCCCTATTTGATATTTTCGCTTTGCAAACTCGCAGTCTTACGATGTGCTTTGTTTGCTCAAATTATTCATCTAATTACATCATGCCACCCATACCAGGTGCTGCAGCTGGTGCAGCTGGTGCAGGCTCTGGTTTGTCAACCAATACACACTCTGTTGTCAGGAACAAGCCTGCAATAGAAGCAGCATTCTCCAAAGCTACACGCTCTACCTTGGCAGGATCTACGATACCAGCCTGACGCATATCTTCGTAAACGTCCTTGCGGGCATTGTAACCGAAGTCACCCTCGCCCTCGCGTACCTTATTTACTACTACAGAACCCTCGCCACCGGCATTGGCAACAATCTGACGGAGAGGCTCCTCAATAGCACGCTCTACGATACGGATACCTGTTGTCTCGTCAGCGTTATCACCCTTCATATCCTTCAATGCCTCGAGAGCACGGATATAAGTAGTTCCACCACCAGCAACGATACCTTCCTCGATAGCTGCACGGGTAGCGCAGAGTGCATCGTCAACACGATCCTTCTTCTCCTTCATCTCAACCTCAGAGTTGGCACCAACATAGAGGACAGCTACACCACCGGCGAGCTTAGCCAGACGCTCCTGAAGTTTCTCCTTATCATATGAAGACTTGGTATTCTCAATTTCGTTCTTGATCTGAGCTACGCGATCCTGGATATTAGCCTTCTCGCCATGACCATTAACGATAGTTGTATTGTCCTTGTTAACGGTAACCTTGTCTGCTGAACCCAGCATATCCAAAGTTGCCTGCTCCAACTTCAAGCCCTTCTCCTCAGAGATAACAACACCGCCTGTCAATACTGCGATATCCTCCAACATGGCCTTGCGACGGTCACCGAAGCCTGGAGCCTTCACAGCACAAATCTTCAAACCGCCACGCAAACGGTTAACTACCAAAGTAGTCAAAGCCTCAGAATCAACATCCTCAGCGATAACCAACAAAGGACGACCACTCTCAGCAGCAGGCTGGAGAATTGGCAAGAACTCCTTCAAGTTAGAAATCTTCTTATCATAAAGAAGGATGTATGGGTTATCCATTACACACTCCATCTTGTCTGCATCAGTCATGAAGTAACCGCTCAAATAACCACGGTCAAACTGCATACCCTCAACAACACCGATGTTGGTATCACGGCTCTTGCTCTCCTCGATAGTGATGACACCATCCTTAGAAACCTTGCGCATAGCGTCAGCCAAGAGCTTACCAATCTCTGCATCGTTGTTGGCAGAAACTGTAGCCACCTGCTCAATCTTATCGTAGTTGTCGTCTACCTGTTCAGCATGTTCCTTGATAAAGGCAACAACAGCAGCTACAGCCTTGTCGATACCACGTTTCAAGTCCATTGGGTTTGCACCTGCAGTAACGTTCTTCAAGCCCTCTGTTACGATAGCCTGAGTCAGGATAGTAGCAGTTGTTGTACCATCACCGGCATCATCACCAGTCTTGCTGGCAACGCTCTTAACAAGCTGAGCACCAGTGTTTTCGAATTTATTCTCTAACTCTACTTCCTTAGCCACGGTAACACCATCTTTAGTAATCTGAGGAGCACCAAACTTCTTTTCGATTACCACGTTGCGGCCCTTAGGACCGAGAGTTACCTTTACTGCATTTGCCAACTGATCAACACCCTTCTTCAAGAGGTCGCGGGCATCCATATTATATTTAATATCTTTAGCCATTTTCTTTTATCTTTTTAATGTTGAATGTTAAATGTTGAATATTGAGTTAAAACAAAGCAATTGAATCCTTCACTCTTCGTTCTTCACTCTTCACTTATTCTTACTCTTCTACTACAGCGAGTACATCGCTCTGACGCATCATGATATATTTAGTACCATCGAATTCGAGTTCTGTGCCAGCGTACTTACCATAGAGTACGGTATCACCTTCTTTGAGAATCATCTCTTCGTCTTTCGTACCCTTACCTGTAGCAACGACCTTACCACGCTGTGGTTTCTCTTTTGCTGTATCAGGGATAATAATTCCACCTACTTTTTCTTCAGCTGGTGCGGGAAGTACCAGCACTCTGTCTGCTAATGGTTTAATGTTCATGATTCTATAATATTTTAATTGTTATACATTTATTTTGCCAACAGGTATTGCTACCCGTCACTCCGCCGGTATACGAAAAACGTGCCAAAGCATCCATACTGACACTTTGACACGTTTAAATACTGACATTATATCACAAAAACTTGTGTTTTATTTCATTTTCCATTGATAATCGAATCTTTCAATATCCTCCTCAACCAGTGGATTACCATTCTGAACTTCGATGAAAGTCAGCTGTGTAATCGCCTTGATGGCATGATAATGCTCCAGAGGAATCACCACGGTATCACCAGCCTTCACATGTTTCTCCTCACCATCAAGTACAAAGATGCCCTCACCTTCTACGAATGTCCACACCTCTGAACGATGGTGATGAAGCTGATAACTGATATTCTTACCTGGCTTCAAGGTAATACTCTTGGTGAGCGAATGATTGCCGTCAGCATACTCAGAATCGTCAATCACCCGATAAGTACCCCACCTTCTTTCCTCATACATCGGACGCGGAGTAAGATGTTCTACCGCCTTCTTGATGTCCTCGGAATATTTCTTTGCACAGACGAAGATGCCATCAGGACTCGCTGCAACTACAGCATCCTTCAAGCCATCCACATACAGAGGCAACTGGAGTTCGTTGATGACATGCGTATTCTCGCAATGACTTCCCATCACCGCATTACCGATGCTGGCATGGTGCAGCTCATCAGTGAGTGTATTCCAGGTACCCAGGTCCTTCCATTCACCATTAAACGGTACTACCGCTACCGATTCAGCCTTCTCCGCCACCTCGTAGTCAAAAGAGATTTTTGGAAATTCGCTATATCTTGCACGAGTATCTTCAAAGTTCTCACTCTGCATATACTTACGTACAATCTGCATCATATAGCCCAAACGGAAAGCGAAGACACCACCATTCCAGTAAGCACCCTCCTCCAGGAGTTTCTCTGCTGTAGGCACATCCGGTTTCTCGGTAAATCTCTTCACTATCTGATACTTCTCTCCTTCAGCAAAAGGAACCACATAACCATATTTTGCACTTGGATAAGTAGGTTTGATACCCATCAGCACGAGGTCGGCGACGTTTTTCTCCACACATTCCACCATACGGGCTATGGTATGGAAATATTCCAACTCGGTATAAGGATCACAAGGCATAATAACCACAACCTCGTCATCCTCACATTTCTTCTTCAGTTTCAGATAACTTGCAGCTAAAGCGATAGCAGGGAAAGTATCACGCCTCTCCGGTTCGGTAACCACAGAAACCCGCTCTCCCAGCTGGTTCTGGATGATATCCAGCTGACTGGCGTTTGTAGCAAGCGTAATATCGTTGGTCAGATTTGCTTCCTGAGCCTGACGTACCACGCGCTGAACCATACTTTCCATCTCACCATTCTCCTTTTCGAGCAATGGCAAGAACTGTTTGCTTCTAGCATTATTGCTAAGTGGCCAGAGTCTTTTACCCGAACCACCCGATAATAAAATTAATTGCATATTATTACTATCTAAATCGTTTATTGTTCATACTTAAGATTTCACAAATTAACAATGAGAGACTGCATCACATCAGGAGTTTACTCCCAGTGCCAACAGGTCTCAAAGAAGAATAGATCGGAAGAGCACACGTCTGAACTCCAGTCACCTATCACAATCT
>OCJO01000419.1_pt1 | contig 8899 bp, 10 predicted proteins | sample 1538891 | NCBI WGS metagenome assembly OCJO01 (sample SAMN04571733, study PRJEB22368) | human gut metagenome | biome: human gut; material: stool | host: Homo sapiens | place: Luxembourg | collected 2013-01-11
CCAGGCGGCCGAGCATGGCGAAGCCCATGGCAGGCAGGATGTTGGCGGCAACGCCGCAACCGTCGATCACAAAGGTCGGGATGAAGTCGAGCAGGCCCTGGATGGCGTCGGAGCCCAGGTAGAATGCGCCGCCGCACAGCAGGAAGTACTCAAGGCAGCCAAAGAGGCCCATGCTCCAATGTGCCGCGTAGATACCCTTGAGGTTGCCCTTGGCAGCGCACTTGTCAGCAATGTCAACAATGATCGAGAATCCAGCATCCGTAATGTTGCCGATCGTCAGCGCAAGGACGGCGATGGGCATGGCGAGTGCGATGGCCGTCTCGGTACCCTGACCGAGCTGAATGGCAAACGCGCAGGCGAGCACGCCGCCGACGGTTTCGTTAGGCGGTACGTAGGCGCCGATGGAGATCGAGCCCATGAACAGCAACTCCAGGCTGGCGCCGACGGCAAGGCCGGTCTGCAGGTCCCCCAGCACCAGGCCCACGAGCGGGCACAGGACGATGGGGCGGAACGCGTAGAGGGTGCCGAGCTGGTAGTCGAGGCATCCAAACGCTCCGACTAAGCCGACGAGGATTGCTTGGACAAGCATAATTCCTCCCAATAAGGAATCTCGAACCGTCGTCACTCCCGTCGCGCGCGTTGTTGATATCAATTCCGGGAGTTCGATTACACGGCCCGAAGCGTACCTGGTGTGCTGCTAACACCCATGCCAGGCACAAATGATTTGATACCAATTATAGATATGCAGGTTCTTACTATTTAATACCACTCGCTCAGCGGGGTGTTTTTTACCGTAAACGGCAGACGTATCCCATCAGGCGCGCTCTTTGTTTCGATGGCGGACAAGCGCCACCAGAAAGCCATCGCCAAAGGCATCGGATGCCAAGTTGGCCACAATCACCAAAACGATAATCGCCGCGCCCAAAAACTCGTTCCAGCGAAAGACCTCGCCAAAGAGGAGCGCCGACCAGCAGGGAGCGAGCACGACCTCGCTCATGCAGACCAAGTTGGCCGCAAACGCGTTAGTGCGCGCAATCCCCTTGGCATACAGCACGCTCGCAAGGCCACTGCAAAAAAGGCCGTGCACCAGCATGAGCCCCCACTCAAATGGTCTCACGGAGTCTAGGGCGCCGGCAAAATAGACGATCGGCAGCATTGAGATACCGCAGGAGATGAGCGAGGACACCATGGGCGACGCATCGGGGCGAGAGTTCAAAAAGAAACACAGCCCAAAGGTGGCGCCCGAAATGACGGCAAGCAGGTTGCCGAGCATGCCCTCGGCACTCAAATCGCCTAAAAAGAAAAGTCCCATACCCGTAAAAGCAACCACCACGGAGGCAATCTTCGCAGGCGAGGGCAACGTGCGAGTTGCGAGCGATTGATACACGATAACGAAAATCATCGAGGTGTACTGCAGGACGATCGCGTTGCCGACCGTCGTGAGCTGGTTGGCAAAGTTAAACGTGGTGCCCGTCACGAAGTTGCAGACGGCCACAAGGACAATAAGACGGCTGACGCGGAGGACGGGCCTGCCAACGAGCAGGATAAAGAGCGCCATAAATATTGCCGTAACGGCACCGATCAAAAGAGCTGACTGCGAATTGGCGCGAACGAGGATGCCGATAAAACTCCACAAGAGCGCCGTGCCAAATAGATACATCGCCCCGCTCACGCCATTATCGGGTGGATTGTCAGATCGAATCACGAAGCACCTCCAGCTAGCTTTCGGTAATAAAAAACGGCGACCGCAATGGGTCGCCGTTTCCCTTGGGGGCAGAATAGAACGCAGGAACCTACGCCAGCACGCCGAAGAACGCGCCGATGATGCCCACGACCATGGTGGCCACGATCAGCACCATGGGGTTGATCTTCTTGGACAGCAGCCAGTAGTACAGCCAGAAGGCGATCATGCCGAGCATGCCGGGCATGATGCCGTCCAGGATGTCCTGGAGGGTCTGGGCGTCGTCGCCCGAGCCGATGGCCACCGGGATGCTGGCCCAGAACATGTCCTTGCACATGGCGCCCACGACCATGACGCCCACGATGCCCACGCAGGTCATGATCTTCTGCATGAGGCCGGTCCTCTGGGCCTCGTCCAGGAAGCCCACGCCCAGCTCGTAGCCCTTGACGGCGCCCCAGATGCGCAGCGCGAAGCCGGGGACGTTGTAGATGAGCAGGAAGGCGATGGGGCCGAAGGGGTTGCCGGCCTGGCACAGGCTGATGCCCACCGCGGCGGCGACCACGCGCAGCGTCGACAGGAAGATGGAGTCGCCGATGCCGGACAGCGGGCCCATGAGGGCGGCCTTGACGTCGTTGACGCTCTCGGGCTCGATCTCGCCGCGGGCGACCTTCTCCTCCATGGCCATCGCGATGCCGCCGACGAACGGGGCGAACTGGACGGTGATGTTGAAGAACGCGCAGTGGCGGTGCAGGGCCGCGGCGTAGTCGTCGGGGCGGCCGGCGTAGATCTTCTTCAGCATGTTGGCGACCATCAGGCAGAAGGCGATGTTCATCTGCTTGTAGTAGGTCCAGGAGAACTCCATGCCCAGGGCGCCGACGTTGACGGCGCTCTTGACGAGGTCGGAGCGCGTGATCTTGTTCTCGGGACTAGAAGTCATCGTCCTCATCCCCTTCCGCGGAGAGCTGGGGCTGGGCTCCGCCCAGGCCGAGCAGGTCGAACTTGTCGATGCCGATGATGATGGCGATCAGGGCGACGCCCAGGACGGGCACGTTGGCGTAGGAGCACAGCAGGAAGCCCAGGAAGTAGAAGGGCACGAGCTGCTTGGTGAGCACCAGGCGGCCGAGCATGGCGAAGCCCATGGCAGGCAGGATGTTGGCGGCAACGCCAAAGCCAGCAAGGACAAAGGGCGGGATGAAGTCGAGCAGGCCCTGGATGGCGTCAGCACCCAGATAGAACGACAGCGAGCACAGCAGGAACGCCATGATGATACCGGTCAAACCGATCAGGAAGTGCATCGCATAGACACCCTTAAGGTTGCCCTGGGCAGAGAAAACATCGGCGCGGTCAACCAAAATCGGCAGGGCAGCGTTGAGGATGTTCTTGATGGCAAGGCACAGCGTGGCGATGGGCATGGCAAGCGCGATGGCTGCCTCGGTGCTCTGGCCCAGCTGGATAGCGAAGGCGCAGGCGAGCACGCCGCCGATCGTCTCATCAGGCGGCACGTAGGCGCCGATGGAGATCGAGCCCATGAACAGCAGCTCCAGACTCGCACCGATCGCGAGGCCGGACTGCAGGTCCCCCAGCACCAGGCCCACGAGCGGGCACAGGGCGATGGGGCGGAACGCATAGAGCGTACCGAGCTGGCAGTCGAACTTACCAAATGCGGCGATAAGTCCGATGAGGATTGCTTGGGTAAGCATATATCCCCCTTTCCTAATAGGACACTACGAAGAGCTCAGACTCTTCGAAATTGAACGCCTAGAGCACGCTGGCGCAGTCGACCTTGGGGTCATCGGCCAGGGGTCGAATCTCGACCTCGACGCCACGATCCAGCATCTCGCGCACATCGGCTTCCTCGGCCGCGGTCAGGAAGATCTGACGAGAGACCTGACGAGCATCGGGACGCTTCTCGTCCTTTGGCTTGGTGTTGCCCAGGTTGACCGACTTGATCTGCGGGCAGCCCTCAACAAGCTGCTTTGCCTCAGCAATAGTGGCGACACAGATGATCATCTTGTACTTGTCGGTCACGCCCGAGTTGATAGCTTCGATTGCATGCTCCATATCTTTGATGACGAGCTTGCAGCCGGCAGGCTTGCCCATCTTGAGCGTCGTCTTCCACACCGGGTCGTTAGCGACCTTATCGCCCACGCAGAAGATGCAGTTGGAGCCAAGGCCCTGAACCCAGGAAACTGCGACCTGGCCATGAAGCAGGCGATGGTCAACGCGAAGTAGCTGAATCATAATGTGACCCCCCAAAGGTCTTGTGCCGTCTTACGGCGTGTCAGTAGGTGCTGCGGATTAGAACTCTTCTTCCTCGTCGCCATCGACCAAAAGATCGTTGACAAACTTCACGCGCGTATCGTCCGCAGCGACGATGGCGCGAATCGTCTCCTCAACCGGCGCCGACTCGTCAGAGAACAGCAGCTGGATGAGGAGAGGAAGGTTCATGTTGGTAACGAGGTACGTGCGGGGACGCGTCTGGACGATCTTGGTGAACTCGTTGTTGACGCTGCCGCCAAAGAGGTCGGTGCAGACAACGACATCATCGTCAGCAGACATGCCTGCCAGCAGTTTTTGGGCCTCCTCGGCCACGTCCATGCGGCCATCGACGAACATCGAAAGATCGTGGACGTTGTCGCGAGCGCCCGAGAGCAGCTCGACGCTCTCCTTGATGCCGGTAGCGAAGTGCGCATGGCTGGCGATGATGTACTGTCTCATTCTGTGTTCCTCTCAATAGCCCGGCACGGTCCCACACCCGTTTTTTAGTAGTCGAACTGGTGATAGTAGCGACGATACTTGAGGTTGTGCTTGGTGACCGTCTCGTAGTAGCGAGCCAGGCGGTCGGTCACGAGCACCGTCAGAATCCACGGGGAGACGATGACGCGGAACTCGTCGTCAAGGCCGGGGATCGCGAACTCGGCGGTGTCGATGATGTTGATGTCGGTGTCGCCGGTCACGCCGCGGGTCAGGAAGGCGCGGACGCGCTCGTCGAGCTTGCGGTTCTCGTCCTCGCCCATGAACAGGAAGACCGGGACGCCGGGCTCCACGAGCTCGAGGGTGCCGTGGAAGAAGTCGGCCGAGGTGATGTAGCGGGTGCGCTTCCACTGCATCTCCTCGAGGATGCACATCGAGAACAGGATCGTCTCGCCCCACAGGGCGCCCGAGCCGATGAACATGGTGTAGGGGGCCAGGGCGTACTTCTTGGCGAGCTCCTCGGCGCGCGGCTCGAAGCGCTTGCGGATATCGAGCATGTCCTTCCAGATGTCCTTGGTCTGCTCGATAAACAAATCGAACTTGGGGAAGCAGCCGCGGCGGTTGAGCAGGCGCAGGCCGAAGCAGTCGGCGAGGTAGTAGCCCTTCTCGCAGCCGCCCGAACCATGGTCAGAAGCCATGGCGACGCAGTTCTCGGCACCCACAGCCTGGCCGATGGGGCCCTCGGGCTTGGTCATGGCGTAGACGCGCACGCCCATGTCCTTCATCTTCTTGACGGCCTCGAGGACCTCGGGGGTGGTGCCGGACTCGGAGGCGGTGAGCACGACGGACTTCTCGGTCATGCGCTTGTGGCCCATGGCGTTCCACTCGGCGGCGTGGATCAGGTAGACCTCGAGGTCGCGGTCGCCGAACTTGTTCATGAGGTACTCGAGCTGCATGAGCTCATCCCAGGTGCCGCCGACGCCCATCAGGAACACGGCGTCGTAGCCCTCGTCGGCGACCTTGTCGGCGAGCGCGGTCATCTTCTTGCCGGTCTCGTAGAGCGCCTTACCGTCCTCGAGATAGCCCTCCTGGTCGAAATGCATGATCTCGATCTTCTCGGTTTCCTTCATTTGTCTCTCCTTTCTGGGGTTGTTTCCACATCCCCCATGCCAACGGGCATCAAACCCGCTTACATTCCGTAACACTCGGCCGCTTTGGCCTTAAGCGCATTGACTGACTCTTCGTAGCCCTCTGCCTTGACCTCCATTTGCTTGGAGACGGCATCGAGATACGGGTGCACGTCCCATGACTTCAGACGTTCGGCGATCATTGCCGCAATCGTCTGGAAGAACACGAGATTGGGAATTGCGCTGAGCAGCGGAGCCACCTGAGGCACCGCAACCTCGTGAGCCCTACCCCTGGGATGGGCCGTGAGCAGCACCGTTTTTGTCGTAACATTCGATAGCGCATCGGCGATATTCGCAAGACGCTCCGACCCCTGCGGATCGTCGACGATAAACACCAGATAGCCCGGAACGATCTGCATCTCTGGACCGTGAACAAACTCCTCGCCCTCGTGATGCATGGCCGGAATCTTGATGGTCTCGCTCAGCTTGAGCGCTGCCTCCTCGGCAACACCGTAGTTGGGGCCGTTGCCGACGACCATGGCGGGCGTGTGCTCAGAAAGCTCGAGCATGTGTTCTTGGACATATGCCTCGGCGGTCTTGCACATCACGGCATTGGCATGGATAGCCTCGCGCAGGTCGTCAAGACGCTGGGCAACGCCCTTGGCGTCAATCGTTCCGCGCGCCTGACCGCCGTAGATACCAAAGAGCACCAGGTACTCAACGAGGACCTCAACGCCCAGAGTCACAAAGTCCACCGACTCGACGCCCACACCGTAGTCAAGAACGATGTCAGCGTGCTCCTTGATGGGCACCTCGACGTTTGCCGTGAGCGCAACTGCAGCCATATCGTGTGCGCGCATGTAATCGAGCGCCGCAATCGTATTGGTCGAATAGCCACTCTGCGAGACGGCGATGTTGAGCGCATGCTGCGGATAGGTGTGTTCAAAATCGACGAAGGCCTCGGGCGTCACAACGGACACCTGCATCTGCAGCGCATCTTGCAGGTAATCGCGGGTGCAATCGGCGGCATGGCGCGACGAGCCCGAAGCAACGACGCGCAGTGCGTCAAAAGAACCGGACTGGAAAATATCTACGAGCTGCGCTACCAGCTCAGACGAACGCTCGAGGTTCTCCCCCATACGCACATGGGCAAGCTGAACGTAATCGAGCATCTTCATCTTCTCACCTCGTTACAAATCATTAGTATTTGATACCAATCACAGTTACAGGTTATGACTTTTTGATACCTCTTTGTCGATTAATTTATCCCCTTCGGCGAACGGTCGATTTTGAGCCCTGTAAGGTTGTATATACAGCTGACCCAACGATCAAAACTGGTTAGTTTCCCAGCCGTTATTCACAAAATACCAGCTAGTACGTATAGGTGTAGCCGCCCGTATCGCCACGATTGAAGGACTTTACATACTCGATAGCCTGACCGCTCGCGTCATAGCTCACGCATTCCAAAAGCAAAACAAGATCGCCCTGTTCCAGTCCAAGGAGGCCGGCATCTCGTGCGCCCAGCGCTTCGATATCGAGCTTTTCCTGTGCCATGACTGGCTTTCGGCCCAGCATCTCATAGGTCTCGTACAAACTGAAGACCGACACGTCAATATCTTCGATGGTTGGGAACAGCAGGCAGGGAATCAGCGCCGTCTCAATCGATACGGGGCTACCGTTTATGCAGTTCAGGCGTCGAACGGAATAGAGCAGGTCGTCCTCGGCGATGCCAAACAGGTCGGCGTAATATGGCCCCGCATAACGCTTGGAACGCGCGAGAATACGGACGGACGGCTCGCCGCCCGAAGCACGGACCGATTCACGGAAACCGACCGTGCGTTCAAAAAAAGCAGGTACTTTCTGCGCCACAAAGGCACCTTTTCCCCGAACACGGCGAATCTGCCCGCGCCGAACCAGCTCATCGACAGCGCTTCGGATGGTCAAGCGTGTCGTACCAAATTCCTCGGCGAGGTCTTTTTCGGACGGAATCATGGAACCCGTGGGATATATACCGCGCTCGATACGTTCCTCGATGCGGCGTCGAATGCGCATATAAACCGGGGTGGCATCTACTGTTTCAGCCATTGTTCACCTGCCACGCTCCTCATGCCGTTCTCTTCGCCGTTATCGGCAAAGCGGAACTTTGTGGGCAAAATCACCGATTTGCAATGCTCCACAAAACGCATGTCCTTATCAAATTCGATCGAGCTCTCATAGAACACCGGCGTTCCCTCTTCTTGCTGGAGCAGCTCGGCCTCTTCGACGTTCAAACGCGAGATGGAGATATGCTCACGTCCATGCTCAACACGCACGCCACCTTCTTTGAGCAAGACATCGTAAAGGCTCTCGCACTCAAAATCGTGCTCGGTAAGCGATGGGCACAGGGACAGGTTAACGTGAGCCGTCTCGATTGACGCCGGCTCGCCCTCAATAAGTCGAACGCGCTGCATGCGAAGCAAAGGAGCGCCTACAGACACCCCAAGCTTGTCGGCAAGCGCCTCATCCGCCTCGATGGTCCCGGTGGAAACCAGACGAGAAGAGGGGTGCAGGCCGGCAGTCCGCACAGCATCGGAGAAGTTATACGTTTCCTGGAAGATGTTCAACGGCTTGGGAGGACACACATACGTACCCGATCCGCGACGGCTCTCGAGCGTTCCACAAGAGATGAGCCGCGTGATACCGGCGCGCAATGCTGTACGCGAAACGCCAATCTCTTCGCACAGCACGCGCTCGGCCGGTAGGCGATCACCGCCGGCAAGCTGATGGTGCTGGATATACCAAAGAATTCCCTCAACAGCACGATCTTTGGGGGGAATTGCATAAGATTCGCCTGCCATTGCACAGACTCCTCATTCAGAAACGTATGCCGCCAAAATTAGGCCAGCCCTCCCATGGCATCAAATTCGGCCTTGATCTTCTCGGCGACATTCCGATACGATTTATATAGACTTGAATCGCGTTTGACTTCGTCGGTCATAACGGGAATCTCTAATTTGGAAACCTCGTCTTTTCCCGTCTGAACCGCCACAACAACGCCCATGCCAAGACACATATTACGCTTGGCAGCGTTTATTTTCGCCGCCTTGGCAGGATTTGCCAGGATACGCTGGGCAAATTCCTGTTTTGAGGTCACTTCCTCGGCCTCCGGATCGCCCGCCTCGGCTACTTCGCACTGCAACACGTCCGCATAGTCAAAAATCTTCGGCTCGCCGCCACGCTGATGCACGGCCCACTTGCGACGCGTGGCATCCTGGTAGATAGCCGGCAAAAACGTAAACCGCGGCGGGTCCAAAATCGTATCCGTGATGGTAAACACATCGGGATCAAAGGCATCCTGCGGGTTTTTCTTCTTGAACAGCCCCATATCAGCCTCCCGTACTAGCATTAAACAACTCAA
>OCJO01000477.1_pt1 | contig 8517 bp, 10 predicted proteins | sample 1538891 | NCBI WGS metagenome assembly OCJO01 (sample SAMN04571733, study PRJEB22368) | human gut metagenome | biome: human gut; material: stool | host: Homo sapiens | place: Luxembourg | collected 2013-01-11
GATCTACACTCTTTCCCTACACGACGCTCTTCCGATCTTTCAAAGATTCTTTAATACGAATTGTTTTTTTTATTGCTTCCGGTAATACTTGAAAATCCACCAAATAAAACTGCTTTTCATTATTTTTCATTTTGCAGAAATCCCTTCTATTGCCACATCTCGATAAGATATTAAATCAATACTCTCTTCATCAATCTTTTCCTTTACCGTTGTCGATAATAATGCCTGTAGTTCCGATTCCCCATGATATCCCCACCGAAATTGCCTATCCATTTCCTGTTCATTCGATGAAGGATGGCACATAATCTCTGTAACGCCAGACTTAACCCTGCTCAATAAATTGATTATTCTATCTTCCGTCAAATGTCCCCCGTAGAGCATTCCGTAAAAATAATCATTCGTTTTCACATTCATCTGCTTTAATACACTTCTATGTCTTCGGGCAATAAAGGCCAATCCGGTTCCTGCCATTGATCGTAAAATATTTTTTGCGCTTATATCAAAAAAAAAAGCTTTCATCAGGTACTCTCATACATGGAATTTTATATTTCTTCCCTAATGCAAGGGCAATAGGAAAAAATTTATTCCACATATGAAGATGTTGATGCCCATCAATGTGCGTAATCGAAATTCCTGCATCAAGAACCTTACGGATTTGTGCATCCCACTCCCTGTAAACGTCATCAAGACTAATAAGGCCTTTCATATCTCGGAGAATTAATTCTAAATAATCTTTACAAAGGACTCCTTTCTCCCAAGTTAGCGTCGGAACTTCTTCAGCAGGTAAAACTGTTGTCAGTGTTCCTACCAAGGTTAGATGGATTCCTATCCCAATATTTCCCATTTCGCGAGATAGCCTCACCGCTGAGGAAAAAGCATCTCCACCTGCCATAATCGAAGTACTGGTTAAAATTCCTGACTCAAAACCTCTATAAACAGCAAGATTCACAGCCTCATGTATCCCAAAATCATCGGCATTAATTATCAGCTGTTTTTTCATCATCTTTCCTTTCAATCGTACACACTATAATCAAGCATTTTTGAATTAATATGTCCAAACTCTACTAAATACTATTAATTATTAAATTCATTATCATCTAAATAATAGAATAAAATGATTGCCGCTGTCGAAGAAACATTTAATGATTCCACAGTACCTGCCATAGGGATAAACACATTCCAATCCGTCAAGTCTAATATTTCCGGACTTATTCCACTTCCTTCATTTCCAAAGATAAAAACCCCCTCTGTCACAAACTTGGCATGGCGATAATTTTGGGAAGCACTAAGTGATGTTCCAATAAAAGGAACCTTCGAAAAAGATTTAATTTCTTTTAAAAATTCTATGTCCAAATCATGATATATCGGAAGTCTAAGAATACTGCCCATAGAACTCCTTACCACTTTCTCCGAATATGGATCTGCACTCCCCTTTGTCAAAAGAACTCCACTACACCCAGCCGCGGCGGCCGTCCTGATAATCGCCCCAACATTTCCGGGATCCTGGACTGTATCCAACAAAACATATTTACCATGCAAACCATTTAATAACTGGGGATAATCCATAACATATGGCTGTTTCACCAATAAAATGATTCCCTGTCCATTTTCTGTACCCGAAATTAAACGCATCAGCGGTTCTTCAACTTCACAAAATAGCCAGTGCAGATTTTCCCCCCGTTCAAAAATGTGCTGCACTGATCCATTCTCTGCTCTTCCCGACTGAACCAGGCATACAATATCACTTATCTCTTGATTCTGAACATCTTCCGCATTACGGAGCCCCTCCATCAGAAACATTTTATTCTTATCCCTGTACTTTTTTTGTTTGAGACGGATTGCCAATCTGATCCAGCGGTTGTTTTTGCTTGTGATATGCTCCAACCAAATTTCTCCTTATACACTACTTGTTTCTTCAACAATCTGATGCACAAACAATTCACAACGATAGTTTTTTCATACATGAATCATAAACAGCCTCTACTGAAATTGTACCCATATTTGTAACTTCATGGCCAGGGGTCTCCGCCAGAAGAACCTCACTATAACGATTTCCATAGGGACCGCTCCGATAAGGAAGTGTGGGGCCAAATAACGCAATAATAGGAGTTCCAACAGCATTGGCAATATGGAGCGGTCCTGTGTCCGATGATATATGGACAGCAGCCATCTTTTCCAATGCTATCAATTCTAATAAATTTGTTTTACCTATGAAATCTACTACATATTTTGACTGTGCTATTCTGCGGATTTCATCTGCCATAGACTTTTCACCCACAGTTCCGGATATAATACAGAAAATCCCCTTCTTGGCCAATCGTTTTGCCAACTCTCCCCAATATTTAATGGGCCACTTTTTATTTTCACCTCTTGTTCCGGGTACAAGAAGTACATACTTCCCAATTACACCTGCCTCAGAAAGCTTTTTTCTCACAACTAACAATTCATTTTTATAGTCATGGAGCGGGAAATGGATTCCGTTTCCCTGCCATCCCAAATAACGTATTACATCTAAAAGCTGTTCAATGATATGCCCATTTTTATATTTGCCGGAAATGGCACGGCTAAATAATCCACTGCATTCCCGTGCATCATTATAGCCAATCCGTTCATGACAGCCCGTTAGAAATGAAATTAATCCGCTCTTTGCAATCATTTGCAAATCAATCACAAGATCAAAATGTTTTTTATGCAAATCCTTCCTTACCTGGAGCAAATAATTTATTTTCTTTATTCGTTTTCGATCAATAACATATACATTGTCGATCCACGGTTTTCCCGGAAGTATCTTCGCAAAACTTTCATGTATCGCCCAGGTAATGCACGCATCTGGAAAGAGCTCCCTCAAAGCATAAAGTGAAGGCAATGCATGAATTATATCCCCCAATGAGCTCATTTTAATAACCAGTATATTTTTGTAATCTTTCATCTATCTAGTTATCCTTTTTCCCGAAAAATATTTTTCAGAAAAAGATTTAAATTATCCCCTTCGAATAAAAAACCTTCTATACCCGCACGGGCCGCTGCTTCTATATCTCTTCTGCTATCACCGACCAAAAATGTGTTTTCTTTAATCAATCCATACTTGTTAATCGCCTGTAAAATCATCCCCGGCTTAGGTTTCCTGCAGTCACAGTCCATGTTATAGCGGGAAATTTTTGCACCATTCAGATGTGGGCAAAAAAAGAATTCAGTAATATTTCCACCATATTTCCTAAATTCTTTATTCATTTGTTTATGCAGTTTCATCACATCTTTTTCCGTATAGAAACCACGCGCCACACCGCTTTGATTGGTAACAACAAACAAAAGCCATCCCTCTTCCGTTAACCGAGCAACCGCTTCTCTCGCACCATCAATCCAGCGGATATTTTCATATCGGTATACATATCCGGAATCAATATTAAGAACACCATCCCGATCAAAAAGTATCGCCTTTTTCCCAATACGCATTATTATTTACCCCAATCAATGTCATCAATCAACTGACAAATGATATGGGCACATAATATATGCATTTCTTGAATTCTCGCCGTACTATCACTGGGAATCACAAGTGCAACATCACAAATATCAACCATCTCCCCTCCAGTCTTACCAGTTAAGGCAATAGTTATCATCCTCTTGTTTTTAGCCTCTATAATCGCTTTATTCACATTTTCGCTATTTCCGCTGGTGGATATCCCCCAGAATACATCTCCAGCGCGCCCAAGTCCTTGTACCTGCCGGGAAAAAACTTGGGAATAGTTATAGTCATTTGCGATAGATGTCAAGATAGATGTATCTGTACTAAGGGCAATTGCAGGAAGCGCCCGCCGCTCGTTATGAAACCTTCCAATAAACTCCGCAGCAATATGCTGCGCGTCAGCAGCGCTGCCGCCATTACCACAGATAAGAATCTTATGTCCGGTTATCATTGCATCTTGACATATTTCAGCCATTTGGCGAATTACAGGGAAAAGTTTTTTCGTTGCCAATAAAGTTTCTTCGTGAGCATTAAAACACGTTTCTATCGTATTAATTTTGATCATTTTTACTATCGGTTCCTTCTGTTTTACCATTTTTCATTAGCGTTTCGAGTTCGCTCATGAAACTGCTTAAATCTTTAAACTCCCTATATACCGATGCAAAGCGGACATAGGCAACCTGATCCAATTTACGCAGTTCTTCCATGATAAGATTACCGATAACTTCAGTAGGAACCTCCTGTTTCAATTCATTTCTGACAGTTCGTTCTACAGAATTAACGATTTCTTCGATCTGACGGGATGAAATATTTCTTTTTTCACAAGCTCTGACAAGGCCATTTCTCAACTTATTCCTATCAAACATTTCACGGGATCCGTTCTTCTTCACTACGCGTAATGGTGCTTGTTCAACAGTTTCATAGGTTGTAAACCGACGATTACAAGATAAACACTGCCTCCTTCTGCGAATAGACGCACCATCATCTGTATCACGTGAATCAGTCACTTTTGTATCAAGACTGCTGCAAAAAGGACATCTCATAACATTCTCCTTATAAAAAAGCCACACTGCGATTGCGGTGTGGCCCTGCTTACTATCATTTTTTCAAAAATTCAGGAACCGCAATACCGGGTGTATGAATGCTGCCTCTAAACGTACTGGTTCCTGCCGCAGTTTTTGCTCTTTCTTCAAATCCTGTTGCAATAACCGTAATTTTAACGGTATCATTATCAAGTGTCGAATCGACAGATGTTCCCCAAATAATATTTGCATCAGGGTCGGCGGCTTCCGTTATAATCTGAGACGCCTCATTGATTTCAAAAAGCCCGAGATCTTCATTTCCCGTGATATTGATAATAATCCCTTTGGCACCGTCAATGCTACGTTCTAATAACGGACTGTTAATAGCCATGGTTGCCGCATCGCTTGCACGATTATCACCTGTCCCCATGCCAATTCCCATCAGTGCTTCACCTTGATCACTCATAATCGTCCTGACATCTGCAAAGTCAAGATTAATAACCCCGGGGACAGTAATCAGATCAGAAATCCCCTGAATCCCCTGACGAAGCACTTCATCAGCCGTTTTAAATGCATCTCTCAATGGTGTTTTTTTATCAAAAATCTGAAGTAATTTATCATTAGAAACAACCAAAATGGCATCTACATTTCCCTTTAACTTCTCAATGCCCTCCAGTGCATTTTTCATACGAACCTTACCTTCAAAACTAAACGGTTTTGTAACTACGGCAATGGTTAATGCGCCAAGTTCCCTGGCACAAAGAGCTGCTACAGGAGCCGCACCGGTTCCTGTGCCCCCCCCCATTCCTCCGGTAACGAATACCATATCGGCACCACTAAGGGCTTTTGATAAATCTTCACGCGACTCTTCTGCGGCCTGTTCACCAACAATAGGTTTAGCGCCTGCCCCCAGACCGCGTGTCAGCTTCTCGCCAATCTGTATCTTTGTCGGTGCATTGGACTGATTCAACACTTGAAGCTCCGTATTTACAGCAATAAATTCTACACCGGATATATTTGCCTCAATCATGCGGTTAACGGCATTATTTCCACCGCCACCTACACCGATGACTTTAATTTTTGCGATTTCAGAATCTCCCATTTTCGCTCCTCCTTCTGGTACTTGCGATATACTACAATTATGTTCAATTTGTTTCATAATAATATATTTTATATTCTACAATACTTTGAAAAGATTCGCCATATATATTGTATATGTTCCCAAAATATTACACTACCTTTTCAATTTAATAAAGGGTGCTGCCAAATTGGCATCCAGATACTCAACAGACAATCCTCTCGCCTTGACATCGTTCACCATACTTTCCGCAAGCGCCGCCTTTTTTTCCATATCCGTTCCATTCTTTAAGTGGACGGATATCCCACCTCTTGTATAGGCCATCAGATTATCCGTATTTCCCACATTCACTTCCGAAAATATTTTGATGCCGTCTTCAGTAAGCCCGTTAATGAATTCTAATGCTGTATGGATTTGTGCATCATCGAGTTTATCCCCAAGAAGGACATTTCCCAATTTCTTTCCTGTTATCATTGGAAAAACCATTCCTTTAATAGACGGTTCTGTTTGAACGACTGTTCCTTCTTTATCCAGAAATATGTAGGCATATTCCCCCTGCATGACAGCCACTACTTTTCTATCCGTAATCTCCACAGAAATGGTGAAAGGCAAGCTCCTCTTCACCCTAACGGTTTGAATTCGAATATCATGGGTAAGCCGTTCCTCTAGATTAGTTGTGCTAATTTGCAATATATTAATCGGTGTGGAAACATTTCCCTCAAACAGGACATCTTCCAACGTGATGCTCCGTGTTCCCGAGATCTGGATTTGCCCAAAGGGTATCGGAAATAATAGCAGTGTTAAAAATATCATAAAAAATAACGCAAACACTGACATGGCATACATTCTAATTTTTCCGGCTCCATAAAAGGATGCTGGATGCCTGCCATTTCTATGAGGTTTCTCTTTTAACAGCACTCGGCCGTCATCATAAACTTCCTCAACCCTCTCTTGAACAGATGGGGTGTCATTTTTTATGTGCTGCTTCTTTGGGAACTTCTTAAAAGCTTTCTTTTCACCCATGATTCTAAACCACCTTGACACGTATTATACTTTACCAACACCAGCTTTCAGCAAAATATTTTCGCACAAAGACGGAAAATCCATACCGATTGCCGCAGCAGCCTTAGGTACAAGACTTGTCTCCGTCATTCCCGGAATAGAATTCGCTTCAAGCAGAAAAGGCGTTCCTCTTTTATCGGTGCGAAAATCAAATCTGACCACCCCGCTGCACTCTGCAGCCTCATATCCTAAAATCGCCATACGAGTCATTTCATCAGCCGCGGCTCCCGGCAATGGTGCAGGTACTATATAATCGGTTGCACCACTCGTATATTTAGAGTGAAAATCATATTGTCCTGAATGAGGGCATATCTGAATAATCGGCAAAGCTTTACCATTCAGGACCGCTATGGTAAATTCCTTTCCATCTAAATAAGCTTCTGCCAAAATTCTGGATTCAATGGCAAACACTCTTTTTAATGCCTCTTTTAATTTCTCTTTTTCATAAACAATTTCGAGCCCAATCGTAGATCCCTCACATGCCGGTTTCAACACAACTGGAAACTTAAAATTCTTTTCAATGGATTCCGCCACGGTATCAATTCCGTTTTTTAAATAATACGGTTTTGAAAAAGCCATCCGGACACCGGCATCTTTAAAAACTCTACTGCTGATAATCTTATCCATCGTAATAGCACTTGAGGAAACTCCCGATCCTGTATACGGAATCTTGCTTAACTCAAGTATACTTTGAATTGTTCCATCTTCCCCATATTTCCCATGAAGTGCAATAAAAACAACTTCCGCCCCGACTGCTTTAAGCTGTTTAAGGACACAAGACGGATTATATTCAACTTTTACCGCATGGTACCCCAAAGACAACAGCGCATGAAGAATAGCCGTTCCTGTTTTCCTGGATATATCCGCCTCACGAGATACGCCTCCCATTAAAACAGCTACTGTATTATTTTTTGTAATCACTGGATAAACCCTTTCCTTTCATAAGATTCGCAAGCATTTCGCCTGCCATATATATATTCCCTGCGCCCATAGTAATCAGCATATCATCAGGTTTGATGACCTTATAAAGCTCTTTGGGCAAATCTTCTACATTCTTCACGTAATTAATTGGTTTATCCGGGAACCGCCTTTTCACAAGATTTGGAATCAATGTTCCATCTATTCCCTGAATAGGGGATTCACCGGCTGCATAAATATCAGTAAAAAACAAGACATCAGCATCAATAAATGCTTCTGAAAACTCTTCTTGCAGCAATTTTGTCCGAGAGTATCGATGTGGCTGAAATGCACAAATAACTCGATGCCTTCCCATCTCTTTGGCCGCTTTTAACGTTGCTGCTATTTCAGTCGGATGATGGGCATAATCATCTACGATCCAAACCCCATGCTCTTTCATTTTTGTCTGAAACCGACGCTTAACGCCGGAAAACACTGATAACGCTTTTACACTTGTTTCAAAAGAAATTCCACAATATAATGCTACCACAATGGCTCCCAAAGCATCTCTAACATTATGAATCCCTGGAATCTGCAAAGATACCGTTCCAAGTTTTTCTTTATAGTGATACACATCAAACAACATATTCTGCTTTTCATATCTTTTATTCACCGCACGATATTCAGCAGAATCATTTATGCCAAAAGAAATAACCTTTTTCTTTATTTGCGGCAGTATAGCCTGTACACCTTCACTATCGATACAAACAATTGCTCCCCCATCTTTATAAGTAACATGGTTAAGAAACTCAACAAAGGCCTTTCTTATATTTTCTACTGTCCCATAGTGGTCTAAATGATCATCCTCTATATTAGTTACTACAGAAAGAAACGTAGCGAATTTTAAAAAGGAGCCATCACTTTCATCAGCTTCCGCGATGATATGTTCACCATGTCCCAAACATGAGAGATCGGAAGAGCACACGTCTGAA
>OCJO01000478.1_pt1 | contig 8503 bp, 7 predicted proteins | sample 1538891 | NCBI WGS metagenome assembly OCJO01 (sample SAMN04571733, study PRJEB22368) | human gut metagenome | biome: human gut; material: stool | host: Homo sapiens | place: Luxembourg | collected 2013-01-11
AGGTGACTGGAGTTCAGACGTGTGCTCTTCCGATCTAAGAAATTGAAAATACTTGCCGATATCCAAGATTCTTATAACGAATTGGTACATAAGGTTTCTTGGCCTACCAAGTCGGAGTTGGCAAATAGTGCTGTGGTGGTTATGTTTGCTTCCCTTATTATCGCTATAGTCATATTTGCAATGGATCAATGTATTGACAAAATCATGCACCTTATTTACGGAGGTCTTTAATTAGGGAGGTAAATCAATGTCTGAAGAAAAAAAAGGCTGGTACGTTTTGCGTGCCATAAGCGGAAAAGAGAACAAGGTCAAAGAAGTTCTTGATGCAGAAATCAAGAATACCGATCTTGGCAATTATGTATTTCAGGTCTTGATACCTACCGAAAAAGTTTACACCGTACGTAACGGGAAAAAGGTGGTAAAGGAGAAAAATCTTTACTCGGGTTATGTTTTTGTCGAAGCCATTTTAGTAGGTGAGGTTGTTCATCATTTGCGTAATACAACGAATGTGATTGACTTTTTGGGTGGAAAATCCAATCAGCCGGAGCCTTTACGGCCTTCGGAAGTTAATCGTATGTTGGGCGCAGTCGACGAGATGCAGGAGGTGGGTGACGAACCGGCCGTTGTATATCATGTCGGTGAAACGGTAAAAGTAAACTATGGTCCGTTTAACGGATTTAGTGGAATTATCGAGGAGGTGAACAACGAGAAAAAGAAACTGAAAGTAATGGTTAAAATTTTTGGTCGCAAGACTCCGTTGGAGCTGGAAAATTCGCAAGTAGAGCGGGAGTAATACAAGAGGTTACGCGCTTGTATGAACCCTCGGTATTTTAATAATATCAAAATTAAAAACAATGGCTAAAGAAATTGCTGGACAGATCAAATTACAGATTAAAGGTGGTGCAGCAAACCCCTCTCCTCCCGTAGGACCTGCATTGGGTTCTAAGGGTATAAACATCATGGAGTTTTGCAAGCAATTCAATGCCCGTACCCAAGACAAAGCTGGTAAAGTATTGCCGGTCGTAATTACTTATTATAGCGATAAATCTTTCGATTTTGTCGTTAAGACTCCTCCCGTAGCTATTCAAGTTATGGAAGCTGCCAAAGTAAAAGGCGGTTCTGCGGAGCCTAACCGTAAAAAAGTGGGAGAGATTACTTGGGAACAGGTAAAAGCAATCGCCGAGGACAAATTGGTCGATTTGAACTGTTTTACGGTAGAATCGGCGATGAAAATGGTTGCTGGTACAGCGAGAAGTATGGGTATCACCGTAAAAGGGGAATTCCCGGTAAATAACTAATAAACTTCAATTGAAATGGGTAAACTGACAAAAAATCAAAAGTTAGCTTTAGCAAAGATTGAAGCAGGGAAGGCCTACTCACTCGGCGAGGCATCTCAATTGGTAAAAGATATTACTTATACCAAATTCGATGCATCGCTTGATATTGATGTACGCTTAGGCGTTGATCCTCGTAAAGCCAATCAAATGGTAAGAGGTGTCGTATCGTTGCCTCATGGAACGGGTAAACAAGTGCGTGTGTTGGTACTTTGTACTCCCGATGCCGAAGCTGCCGCAAAGGAAGCCGGAGCCGATTACGTAGGATTGGACGAATATATCGAGAAGATCAAAGGCGGTTGGACCGATATCGACGTAATCATTACGATGCCTGCTATCATGGGTAAGATCGGTGCTTTGGGACGTGTATTAGGCCCTCGTGGTTTGATGCCTAATCCTAAGAGCGGAACTGTGACTCCCGATGTCGCTAAAGCTGTAAAAGAAGTAAAACAAGGAAAAATCGATTTCAAAGTCGATAAGAATGGTATAGTACATGCCTCTATAGGTAAGATTTCGTTTACTGCCGATCAGATTCGCGATAATGCGAAAGAATTTGTTTCGACATTGATAAAACTGAAACCTACTGCTGCTAAGGGTACTTATATCAAGAGTATTTATCTTTCGAGTACAATGAGCCCGGGTATCAAGATTGATCCTAAATCAGTTGACGAGATCTAAAACAAGGAATTATGAGAAAGGAAGATAAAGGCACTATTATTGCGCAAATAGCAGAAACTGTAAAGGAGTACAGCTGCTTCTACCTTGCAGAAACTGCAACGTTGAATGCTGAAAAAACAAGCAATTTACGTCGTGCATGTTTCAAAGAAGGTATCAAAATGATGGTTGTTAAGAACGCTTTGTTACACAAGGCACTGGAAGGGCTTGATACCGATTATTCGCCCTTGTATGGTTCTTTGAAGGGTTCTACAACGATGTTCTTTGCAAATGTTGGCAATGCACCTGCAAAGCTGATTAAGGAGTTTAGAAAGACTTCTGAAGATTTGGTTCTAAAAGCCGCTTATGTAGAAGAAGGGTTTTATATCGGAGCCGATCAGCTTGATGCACTTGTTGCTATCAAGAGCAAAAACGAACTTATTGCTGAGGTTATCGCCCTCTTACAATCTCCTGCAAAGAATGTTGTATCGGCTCTTCAGTCAAGTGGTTCTACCTTACATGGAGTATTGCAGACTCTATCAGAAAGATAAAATTTATACAAAAAACATTATTACGAATAATAACATTTAATTCATACAAAAATGGCAGATTTGAAAGCTTTTGCAGAACAATTAGTTAACTTGACCGTAAAGGAAGTAAACGAACTTGCTCAAATTTTGAAAGACGAATATGGTATTGAACCTGCTGCTGCAGCTGTTGCTGTTGCTGCTGCTCCTGCCGCTGGTGGAGCTGCTGCTGAAGAAAAAACATCTTTCGATGTTGTTTTGAAAGCTGCTGGTGCAAATAAACTTGCTATCGTTAAATTGGTGAAAGAACTCACTGGACTTGGCTTGAAAGAAGCAAAAGACCTTGTAGACGGTGCTCCTAACAACATCAAAGAAGGTCTTGCTAAGGCTGATGCTGAGGCTTTGAAAAAACAATTGGAAGAAGCTGGAGCAGAAGTTGAACTTAAATAATACATCTGTTAATCAGAGAGTTTGGTTAAGAATCATCTCACTCGGTGATTCTTAACCTTTTTGTGTATATATTTTTAATTAAGTTCACTTAATCCCTTTTATAAATGTCTTCTACAATAGGTAAACCACGCGTAAATTTCGCTTCAATTAAGAATCCGCTTCCTTATCCGGATTTCCTTGAAGTTCAGTTGAAGTCATTTCAAGACTTTTTGCAACTCGACACCCCGCCTGAAAAAAGAAAAAACGAAGGGCTTTTCAAGGTATTCGCCGAGAATTTCCCCATTGCTGATACGCGCAATAACTTTGTCCTCGAATTTTTGGACTATTATATCGATCCGCCGAGATATACGATTGAAGAATGTCTCGAAAGAGGGTTGACTTACAGCGTACCGTTAAAGGCCAAATTGAAATTATACTGTACCGATCCCGATCATGAGGATTTCGCTACGGTAATTCAAGACGTTTATTTAGGCCCTATCCCTTATATGACTGCTAAGGGTACGTTTGTTATCAATGGGGCCGAACGTGTTGTCGTTTCACAGTTGCACCGTTCTCCGGGCGTGTTCTTTGGACAAAGTATACACGCTAACGGTACAAAACTTTATTCGGCACGTATTATTCCGTTCAGGGGCTCTTGGATTGAATTTGCCACTGATATAAACAACGTGATGTATGCCTATATCGACCGGAAGAAAAAGTTGCCCGTTACCACTTTGTTGCGTGCGATTGGTTTCGAGACCGATAAGGATATTCTCGAAATATTCGGTTTGGCAGAAGACTTGAAAGTCTCCAAAGCAAGTTTGAAAAAAGCCATTGGCCGCAGATTGGCGGGTAATGTCGTTAAGGCTTGGGTGGAAGACTTTGTAGACGAGGATACCGGTGAGGTCGTTTCTATCGAACGTACCGAGATTGTCATTCCTCGTGAAACTGTCCTTGAAGAATCGCATATTGCCGATATTATCGAATCGGGAGTCCAAAATATCTTGTTGCATAAAGAGGATAGCAACACGTCGGATTACTCGATTATATTCAATACGTTGCAAAAGGATTCCAGCAACTCGGAAAAAGAAGCCGTGTTGTATATTTATCGCCAATTACGTAATGCCGAGCCTGCCGATGATGCCAGTGCCCGCGAGGTGATTACCAACCTTTTCTTCTCGGAGAAACGTTACGATTTGGGAGAAGTAGGACGTTATAGAATAAACAAGAAATTAAATCTTTCTACCTCGCCCGATGTGAAGGTGCTTACGAAAGAGGATATCATCGAAATTATCAAATATCTCATTGAGTTGATTAACTCGAAGACCGATGTCGATGATATAGACCATTTGAGCAACCGTCGTGTGCGCACGGTAGGAGAACAATTATATAATCAGTTCGGAGTGGGGTTGGCTCGTATGGCGCGTACCATTCGTGAGAGAATGAATGTGCGGGATAACGAGGTGTTTACTCCCATCGATTTGATTAATGCAAAGACGATATCGTCTGTTATCAATACATTCTTCGGGACGAACGCTTTGTCGCAGTTCATGGATCAGACGAATCCGTTGGCCGAAATTACTCACAAGCGTCGTATGTCGGCTTTGGGCCCCGGCGGTTTGTCTCGCGAACGCGCCGGTTTCGAGGTTCGTGACGTGCACTATACGCACTATGGACGTCTTTGTCCTATCGAGACTCCCGAAGGTCCTAATATCGGTTTGATCTCGTCTCTTTGTGTATATGCTAAAATCAATGATCTGGGCTTCATCGAAACTCCGTATCGAAAAGTAGAAAATGGGAAAGTAGATTTGTCGCCCGAGGGTGTGGTTTATTTGACCGCCGAAGCCGAGGAAAACTTGGTGGTAGCGCAGGGTAATGCACCGTTGAATGACGACGGTACATTTGTCCGCAATCGGGTAAAATCTCGTTTGGAGGCCGATTTCCCCGTCGTGTCACCCGATCAGGTGAATTTGATGGACGTGTCGCCTACTCAGATAGCTTCTATCGCGGCATCGTTGATTCCGTTCCTCGAACACGATGATGCGAACCGTGCGTTGATGGGGTCGAACATGATGCGCCAAGCAGTTCCTTTATTGCGTCCCGAAGCTCCTATTGTGGGAACGGGTATCGAGGGTCAGTTGATTCGCGATTCTCGTACGCAGATTACGGCCGAGGGCGATGGCGTTATCGAGTTTGTCGATGCCACTACGATTCGTATTCGCTACGATCGTACGGAAGATGAAGAATTTGTAAGTTTTGAAGATTCCGTAAAAGAATATATCATACCCAAGTTCCGTAAGACGAACCAGAGTACGACTATCGATTTGCGTCCTATCTGCCACAAGGGAGACCGGGTTAAAGCCGGAGATATTCTTACTGAAGGTTATTCCACCGAGAATGGCGAGTTGGCTTTGGGACGTAACCTCAAAGTCGCATTCATGCCGTGGAAAGGATATAACTACGAGGATGCTATCGTGTTGAACGAGCGTGTCGTTCGTGAAGACATTCTTACTTCGGTTCACGTTGATGAATATTCGTTGGAAGTGCGTGAAACCAAGCGCGGTATGGAGGAACTTACTTCCGATATTCCCAATGTAAGCGAGGATGCTACGAAAGACCTCGATGAACGTGGTATTATTCGTATCGGAGCTCAGGTTAATCCCGGAGATATTATGATCGGTAAGATTACTCCGAAAGGAGAATCCGATCCTTCTCCCGAAGAAAAATTGCTTCGTGCGATTTTCGGTGATAAGGCCGGCGATGTGAAAGATGCTTCCTTGAAAGCTACTCCTTCGTTGAAAGGTGTCGTTATCGGTACGAATCTATTCTCTCGTGCCATTAAAAAGAAAAAATCGAAACTCAGCGACAAAGCCATTCTTCCGAAACTCGACGAGGAATATGAAGAAAAGATGAACGGTTTGAAAGCCATTCTCATCGATAAGTTGCTTGTTTTGACACAAGGTAAGGTTTCTCAGGGTGTGAAAGATTTCATGGGAACCGATGTCGTGTCGAAGGGAACGAAATTCACTCAGGCTGTTCTGAATAAAATCGATTATACGACGGTACAGGTAAGCAAGTGGACGACTGATGCCGCTAAGAACGAATTGATACGCGCTACTATCATCAATTATTTGAAGAAGTATAAAGAATATGATGCCGAGTTGCGTCGTAAGAAATTCGATATTTCTATTGGAGATGAACTTCCTTCTGGTATCGTGCAAATGGCCAAAGTGTATATTGCCAAGAAGCGTAAGATAAGCGTGGGCGATAAGATGGCCGGACGTCACGGTAACAAGGGTATCGTTTCGCGTATCGTTCGTCAGGAAGACATGCCTTTCTTGGCTGACGGAATTCCGGTCGATATCGTTTTGAACCCGTTGGGTGTGCCTTCTCGTATGAACTTGGGACAGATTTTCGAGACCGTTTTAGGTTGGGCTGGAGCCGAGTTGGGAGAAAAATTTGCGACTCCGATTTTCGACGGGGCAAGCCTTGATGATTTGAATACTTGGACCGATAAAGCCGGGCTTCCTCGTTATGGTAAGACCTATTTGTATGACGGTGGCACAGGCGAGCGTTTCGACCAGCCGGCTACGGTGGGGGTAATCTATATGCTGAAACTGGGTCACATGGTCGAAGACAAGATGCATGCCCGTTCCATCGGTCCGTACTCTTTGATTACGCAACAACCTTTGGGTGGTAAAGCACAGTTCGGTGGTCAGCGTTTCGGAGAAATGGAGGTTTGGGCTCTCGAAGCCTTTGGTGCTTCTCATGTTTTGCAGGAAATCCTGACGATCAAGTCGGACGACGTGGTTGGACGTTCGAAAGCTTATGAGGCAATCGTTAAGGGCGAACCCATGCCGACACCCGGTATTCCCGAGTCTCTGAATGTGTTATTGCATGAATTGAGAGGTCTTGGTCTTAGCGTCAACTTAGAATAAATAAAATCCAATGGCCAGACTGTCGCAGAAATGTGACAGTCGGCCAATAACTCTTTATACATTAAAAACATATGGCTTTTAGAAAAGATAACAAAATAAAGAGTAACTTTTCGAAGATTTCGATCGGTTTGGCTTCGCCCGAAGAGATTCTGGAAAATTCGAGCGGTGAGGTCTTGAAACCCGAAACCATCAATTACCGTACCTATAAACCCGAGCGGGACGGTCTTTTCTGCGAACGTATATTCGGACCTGTAAAAGATTACGAGTGTCATTGCGGAAAATATAAACGTATTCGCTACAAGGGTATCGTGTGCGACCGATGTGGTGTGGAAGTAACAGAGAAAAAGGTGCGCCGTGAACGCATGGGGCATATACAGCTCGTTGTTCCGGTAGCTCATATCTGGTATTTCCGTTCGTTACCCAATAAGATTGGGTATTTGTTGGGATTGCCCAGCAAGAAATTGGACGCTGTTATCTATTATGAGCGTTATATTGTCATACAGCCGGGACCTCAATCGGACTTGGCTACTTACGATTTGCTTTCCGAAGAGGAATATTTGAACATCATGGATTCACTTCCTCGTGAAAATCAGATGCTCGAAGATACCGATCCGAATAAGTTTATCGCTAAGATGGGAGCAGAAGCTATCTACGATCTGCTTTCTCGTTTGGATCTCGATGAGCTGTCTTACGATTTGCGTCATCGTGCCAGCACCGATGGCTCTCAGCAACGCAAAACCGAGGCTTTGAAACGGCTCCAAGTCGTTGAGTCGTTCCGGGCTTCGAAGGGTAGGAACCGGCCCGAATGGATGATTTTGAAAGTCATACCGGTTATCCCTCCCGAATTGCGTCCGTTGGTTCCTCTCGATGGTGGTCGTTTCGCGACTTCCGATTTGAACGATTTGTACCGTCGGGTGATTATCCGTAACAATCGTTTGAAACGATTGATGGAGATCAAGGCTCCTGAGGTTATTCTTCGAAATGAAAAACGTATGTTGCAGGAGGCTGTGGATTCTTTGCTCGACAACTCTCGCAAGTCTAGCGCAGTGAAAACCGAGGCTAATCGTCCGTTAAAGTCTCTTTCCGATAGTTTGAAAGGTAAGCAAGGACGTTTCCGCCAAAACCTGTTGGGTAAACGTGTCGATTATTCTGCGCGTTCGGTTATCGTCGTAGGTCCCGAATTGAAAATGCACGAATGCGGTCTGCCCAAAAATATGGCAGCCGAATTGTATAAACCGTTTATTATCCGTAAACTTATCGAGCGTGGTATCGTTAAGACGGTAAAATCGGCTAAGAAAATCGTCGATCGCAAAGAGCCTGTGGTATGGGATATCCTCGAACATGTGATGAAGGGACACCCCGTGCTGTTGAACCGTGCCCCGACGTTGCACCGTTTGGGTATTCAGGCGTTCCAGCCCAAAATGATCGAAGGTAAGGCTATCCAGTTGCATCCGCTCGCTTGTACGGCATTTAACGCCGACTTCGACGGTGACCAGATGGCTGTTCACTTGCCTCTCGGAAACGAGGCAATTCTTGAAGCTCAACTGTTGATGTTGGGTGCTCATAATATCTTGAATCAAGATCGGAAGAGCGTCGTGTAGGGAAAGAGTGTAGATCTCGG
>OCJO01000490.1_pt1 | contig 8443 bp, 10 predicted proteins | sample 1538891 | NCBI WGS metagenome assembly OCJO01 (sample SAMN04571733, study PRJEB22368) | human gut metagenome | biome: human gut; material: stool | host: Homo sapiens | place: Luxembourg | collected 2013-01-11
CGAGATTGTGATAGGTGACTGGAGTTCAGACGTGTGCTCTTCCGATCTGGTCAGCGAGAGAATATGTTGACTTTATTTACACACAAAAAGAGTCTGTTACGATGCAGGAGAGATCAGAAGGAGGGCTTGCTATGGAAAACAATAAAAAGAGTCTTGATGAAATTTACCGCGAAGTTGAAACCGATTTGAAAAAAGGTTCTTTTAAGGGCCCCAAATACGAAAAAATAGACATAATGGTTTATGGTGCTGGTGATCAAGAAGCGAATGAGGCGAACAAGGCGGACGAGAATTAGTTGTATAGGTGACTAGTAATATACAAGAAAGGAGGCATCTTGCTGTTGTAAGATGCCTCTGTTTTTATATAATGAAAGTCGTTCATACAGGAGGGAAAAATGTACGAACCAATTGTAGATAAATTTAAATATGTTCCAGAAAGTGCATTAATTGAATTGTGCTTTAAATGCAATCTAAATTGCAAACACTGCGGCTCGAGTTTGAATGCATATAAAAAGAGCAGGAAAGGTGAACCACTAAGTCTTACAGAATTTTATTCCGCAATTGATGATTTAAAAGGCTTGGGAGGAAAACGAATAGGTCTTGTCGGAGGTGAGCCTCTACTATATGAAAATTGGGAAGAGGTGGCAAAATATGCAAGCGACCGCAATTTTTATGTTTCAATGATATCGAATGGGATGATTATTGATGATGAAATGGCGCATAAAATTAAAAAATGTGGAATAGCTTTAGTGGCTTTAAGCTTGGATGGGCCAGAAACATACCATAACGAGTTAAGGGGAAGTCAAATGGCATTTAAAAATGTACTAAAAGCCATAGCATCATTGAAAAAAGAAGGCGTGCAAGTCAACATAATTACAACAATTATGAAAGGAAATCTTCCGCTTCTGCCAGAAATCGAAAAAACAATATCAACAAAAGGGGTGTCGTTCTGGCAGCTGCAACTCGGTATACCAATGGGCAAGCTAAGTGAGCATATGGAGTTTGTAATTGAGCCGAATCAACTTCTTGATGTCAAAAAGTTTATTCTTGAGGCCAAACAACGAAACCAAATACAACTTACAATTGCTGACTCTATCGGTTATTGCTCTCAGGATGAATTGATTATGAGAAACAACTCAAGTACAAATGGTGAAAGAGTATATTTAGGATGCATGGCCGGATGTAAAGCGGTTGCAATAGAATCAAATGGTGACGTAAAAGGATGCTTGTCGCTTCAAAACGAACGTTTTATTGAGGGGAATATACGAGAACGTTCTTTAAAGGATATCTGGACAGATAAAAAAAGCTTTAATTATAATAGGAACTTTAATTCGGAAAGTCTTGGCGGATATTGTTCAAAATGTGTATATGCCAACATATGCAGAGGAGGATGCACATCATTAGCATACAATACATCAGGCCACATTAATAATAACAATTATTGTATGCATATTATGGAGCAAAGATGGTGATTAAAGTATGAAGGCTTCATTGGTTTCACTCCCAATGGCGGATTACTGTATGCCGCCATTGGGCATTTCTTCAATTAAAGGGTATTTGAAGGAACATGGAATAATAAACGTTAAGTGTTATGATCTTAATTTGGAGTTTTTTTACTATGCAGTAAATACCAAACAATTGAGGCGCAGCATTCAATATGATGAAAATCGTTTGTTCTTTTCTGGCGAAGAATTGACTGATAGCTATAGACAATTGCTTCTCGAGTGCTTACTAAATGGAGAGTACTTATGTTCGCATATAGATGAAGCGATTTCTGCTTTAAAAAAGGAAGAAACCTATTACAAATATTCAAAATATGAAATTTATTCATCCATCATCGAACGTTCACTGAAGTTGTTTGGATCAAGATTTTATCCTACATCGATTTCTTCTGCTGTAATATTATTTCAGAAAGGTGAAGATTGTTCCGATGCTATAAAGTCATATATTAACTATCGCGAGCAGAACCCGCTGATTGAATTTTATCATAGTATATTGCCTTTAATTATTCAAGACGATACACAATATGTTGGAATATCTGTAAATTATTCTGGTCAAATTATCCCTGCAATTACTTTGGCAGCATTAATAAAGAAAGCCTTTTCTCGTGTGAAAATAATTTTTGGCGGTTCGCTGTTTCCAGCATATGCAAATAAAATAAGCGCATTAAATATCTTTGCTGAATATTCTGATGCATTGATAATTTATGCCGGTGAGTATCCATGGAATAATATAATAGAATACGACACCCTAGATTATATTCCTGGGTGTATGCGTAGTAATGGGCATTCATTCATCCATAACAATCTTCCCCTTCCACAAATCAAAAGGGCTCTGCCGGACTTTTCTGATTATTCATTGCAAAGATATCTCGTTCCTCATAATATATTACCATACGCCATGTCAATTGGCTGTTATTGGGGAAAGTGCAGCTTTTGTGGATATCAATCTTACAAAGATATATGTGTAAAAAGATACGCACAAAATGATATCGATTTAGGTAATTATGTTTTTGATGATTTGTACAGGCTTTATAAAATTTATGGTGTAGAAAATTTTTATTTTGTCGATGAAGCCATGACAGCTTGGATTGGAAAAATTATCGCAAAGAGAATATATGAAAGCGGATTGTCGTTTCATTGGTACTCCGAATTCCGTTTTGATTCTTTTCTCAATTATTCATATTTGAGTGAAATTAAAAAGGGCGGTTGCTCTTTGATGTTTTTTGGCCTCGAATCGGGCAGTGACAAAATCCTAGGCAAAATGCAAAAAGGGACAAACAAAGAACGCATATCACAGATTTTTGATTATTGCAGAGAGCTTAAAATCAAAACTATGCCAATGTTCTTTTTTGGGTTTCCTGGCGAAACTTATGCGGATGCAATTGAAACCATAGAATTATTGCAAAAATATAGTGACTCAATCCAACATATTGCAATGGGTACTTTTGTGTTGCTTAAAAACATTCCTGTATATCAAGATGCAAATTTGTTTGGAGTAAAGATAATTCATCGAAACGGAGAATTGTGCCTATATGATAATTATAGTGTTTCCAATGGAATAACTCCATTACAGGCCCATGATATAACTGACTATGTATACAGAGATAAAAATCTGAAAAGATACTTTGACTATGAGTTGTTATCCAGGAATCATCTTTTGTTTCTGCCATTGCGGAGAAACGATAATGAACCATGTGACATTGTAGAAGATGCACTTTATTCAATGAATCCATCTTGTAATATTTTTCATGGTAAATTCATTCTGGGTACCGGCGAAATATCTGACAGAGTGTTTAACTATCTCGTTGATGCATCGAAAAACTCGTTTTATACGCTTTCGGATGAAATGTCTGAATTTTTTGAGAAAAATCATTATTTCAAAAAATCGGATTTTGACATTCAGGATTTTAGTGTAGAGATTTTTCGCTATTTTATTAATGAAGGTGTAATAGTCATACATGAAGACAATTAACCATCACAGACGCGGCTTTTTGGGATGCACATTCAAAGCTGAAAAACAAAATGTAAAAGTAAAGGAGGTTTATTTGAATGCCTCTTTCTTCAAGCAAGAAGATACAATTTATTCTATCCAAAACGAACCGATAGAATCGATGTATCAATTGGAAGCAATAATAAAAAAGTACCATGCGGGGGATTCGCTGGATATTACTGTGGTTAGAAACGAAAAGTACATCTCACATAATTGCATCTTATACGAATATCCTCGTGAATCTTCAAGTCTTTTTGACATTGAATATGATTCATTTATATACAAAAATTTGTTTATAGAACTTCTGATTACAAAACCTAACGATAATGATTTTGTCCTTTTTTTATTGCAAGGCATTGATTGCTCAACAATTGATACTCCATTATTGAGTAAAAACACGTATCGAGATTTAATGTATAGCTTGAGCAATTTTGGGATTCCTACGGTAAGGGTCGAACTATTTGGGAACGGTGATAGTGACGGATATAAATGTGGTAAATATGGTTTCAACGACATAATTGACTTATACGACGCTGCCATGCATCATGTTGTTGCCTCTGGGAAAAAACTGATTCTTTTTGGATACAGCATTGGTGCTCTAATGGTTCCGTCTTTAGTTAATCGAAATAGAGAGAGCGTATTGGCTGCAATTATTTTTGATACAATGATTTTTGGCCCGAAGGATTACTTTGTCAAAAATAAAATTCGGCAAGATATATTAAGGGGAATACCAAAAGACAAAATAATGTATAATGCGCGGACATTTGATTCCTTTATTGAAATTGTTCTTGATGGAAAGCACTCCATTAATGATATCGTGAAGCAAAATCCTCAGTATAGTACATATGTTGAACATGGACTATTTGCAGGGCATGATACAAATTATTACCATGAGCTGTCTGAAATTGATTTCTTAAGTGGATGCAAAAGCATCTCTTTGCCATTACTTTTGCTTATAGGAAGTCGAGATTGCGCAATCGACTTTAAACAACATCTGTTTTTTTTCGATTCAATTAGTTCTACTGAAAGTGATATAATTCATAAGGAAGTCTTTAGCATTGATCATTCCTTTCGTAATGAAACTGGTTCAATTGATTCCGAATGTATTAAATGCATTTGTGATTTTATATTTGAGATTGTGATGAAGCACATCCCATTTGATGGCGGAAGGGCATAATAGTTATGAATATCAATTCGTCTTATAGGAAAGTTTGGTTTGCAAGATTGATTTCCATTTTGGGGACAGGATTAACGTCATTTGGGGTAAGTGTCTGGGTTTACACGGTCACAGGAAAAGCGACCCCAATGGTTTTGATTCTCCTTTTCTCTATATTACCAGCGATATTTTTAGCACCTTTCAGTGGTTATTTATGTGACAAATACAATCGTAAGGCTATCATTATTTGCGCCGACTCCATTGCCGCTTTGATAAGTGTGTTTATCTATATTTGCGTCAGTTATTATGAATTCAATTATTTTGTTCTTTGTGTTTTTACCTTTCTTGATTCTTGTGCAAATTTCTTTGATAATAATGCATATCAAGCATCAATTACAACTTTGGTTTCTCCTGATGAAGTAAAAACTGCTAACGGCATGAGTCAGATTATTGATTCATTGGATAGTATTGCTTCCCCGATTGTTGCCGGAATGCTCTATCCATTAATTGGACTAAATGGGATTATAATAATTGATTTAATAAGCTATCTTGTTTCTTTAGTAATTCTTGTTACGATAGATTCAAGCAAGTTTTCAATGGACAACGAAAATCAGAAGAAACGAAATACAAAAAGAGAAATTTTGCTTGGATTCAAATTTATTTTTTCTCAAGGAAGTTTACGTGTACTTTTGATTTACTTTACTATTTTAAACTTTACGTTTAATCTCGCAACCTCATTAATAGAGCCTTTCGGCTTGACACTTGGGAATACATTTGACCTAGGCATTATTAAGGCTTGTGGTGGATTCGGGATTTTATGCGGAAGTTTGGTTGTTACATTTTCAAAGAAAATACATTTTACTTATAAAACGATCGTTATTGGTGGCTTGGTTGCTGGCATAGCTTTGCAACTTATGGGGTTCACACATATTACTTGCATTGTTGCAATCGGAAGATTTTCCTTTTCATTTGTTACGCCAATTTTGAATACGGTTGCCGGCACATTGTGGATGCAGGAAACACCACGGATTCTTCAGGGGCGTGTGTTTGCATCGCGTTCCATGATTGCAAGGTGTTTTGTTCCTTTGTCATACGTTGTCGTAGGCCCGCTTGTTGACATTGTTTTACCGAAGCTGTTGCAATCAAATCTTGGACTTATTATTAATGTAGTCGGCACTCAAGCACTTGAATACCGTCTCGTTTTTTGTGGAGCGGGGGTTTTGTGCGTTTTAATAACTTGCTGTGTTGCAGCAAATACAAATTTCAGAAAACTTTAACTTTTCCGCATCAAATTGTTTTATCAATGTTGTAAGAATTGTTATTAATATGCTTCAATTTTTTGTATGTTCTTTTCGCTATGCTATAGTCTTGGGGGATTCAAAATCTTTTGTCTGTTTGCGATGTTTGCACTTGTAAACATCAAATATAAAAGAAAGCCGGCCGAGAACGAAATCAACGTATACTCGGCCTGTTTGTGGTTCATAACTCTATTTCATTGCGTTTGGGTATTTGCCTCGGCGGATCTTCAGCCATTGCTTGACGATTGCGTTTTTCTTCCTGAACAGACTGCGGCGGTTCGGCTCTTTCATTGAGAACTTTTTCAACATCACGCCTGCCATGAAGCATTGTAGCAGGAGTAAACTGTTCTCCATACGCCTTTTGCAGTTGCTGAACAGCGTTCTATTCTTTCTCGTTGCGAATAGCCAGCCTTGCTTCATATAACTCTCCTGCGTCCAAATCTTTTGCCTGTTCCTGTAAGTCGGCAAAAGCGTTTTTTGCATCATCCAGCGCATAAGAATACTTTGCCTCGCTGACTTCGAGCTTTTCAAGCATCGTCTCTGCGGCAGTACACCTTTTCTTGACTTCGGCGGTATCCCTACTTTCTTCACAGTCAAGATACATGAGGATTATTGCCCGCTCCGAGCGCAAATCTTCGAGCTGTTCCGTCAAATCCTCGATGCGGCTGGTCAGCTCACGATGCTTCAAAACATTAAGAATTGGCGTTGCCTTTTTCTCGGCCTGTAACTCTTTCCGCGTTTTGATAGCAGCCTTGATTTGCTTTGTCAAAACATCGTATTTTTCAAGCTCAGGCTTGGCAGCTTCAAGATACGATGTCTCCAAAATGATAACATCGGCAGTCGTGGTGCTATCGTTACGGTTGTGGTAAATGGACAGAATGTCCGTTTGCTGCTAAGCAGAATCGTTTTGAAATTTCGTTACGGCTCTACCATGTGTCTTTTTTGATCGCATGATTTATCCGTAACGCTCTGGCGGTAGGATTTCTGACGGCAGGCATTACTACAATAGACAGCATCTTTGCGTTTAGGCGTAAATGTTTTGCCACAACACCTGCAAACAAGGCCGGTGCGCTGTGCAAGCCGCTTCTGTCGCTGGCGTTTCCAGTTGCCAAGTTTTCCGCACGTGTAGTAGTCACAATATTTTTTCGATTTGACAATTGTATAAAACGTTTTTCCGCAGCCCTTACAGATGATTTTTCGCACAGGGTACATATACTCATGTGCATTATGTTTTGCCTGTTGCTCGTCGTACCGTGCTTTTATGGCTGCGAATTCTGTGGAAATGGAGGATGCAGTGGGAAGTACAACATAGATTGACTTCACTTGCAATGTGGAATGACGCGACAAGAATTATTTACATGGATACACCAGCAGTACGGCACAGAGCCGGAATATCCCAGGCATGACTGGAATGCTGTGTTGCGGCACAACGACAATAATAAATGGTATGGTGTAGTTCTGGAAGTATCAACTGATAAGTTGGGACTGCCGGAGGCAGGCATCGTTGATGTCCTTAATGTGAAAAGCGATCTGCTACTGATTGGCTCTCTTCGCGGGCAGAAAGGCTATTTTCTGGCCTATCACATGAACAAGGAAAAATGGCTCAGTATTCAGCTTGGCAAGCCGGAACTGGATGATGCTATCAAAGATTTGCTTTCTTTGAGCTATGAGCTGACAGCACCGAAAAAGCGCAACTTAAAGTCATCAGGAAAAAATCCGGGAGATTCCGCAAATGGCAAAGAAAAAGAAATTGACGAAGGCTGAGCGAAAGGAAGCACGCCTCCGAAAAGGCAAGCAGTGGCTGCTCACCTATACCGGTTCACCGAAAAAGATGAACAAGCATTACCGGGAACGCTTTCATGTGGATGCTGTGACTGCCGCTAAAGATTTGCAGGAGCTGGGGGTCAATTATACACAGGAACAGCTCGACCAGATAAAACAGGCTGAAGAGCAGCGGCTTCGGCAGCGGAGAATGGAGCGGGAAGCGAAAGAGAGGGAACGTCTGGCAGAACTGTATGAGGACTGCGATGATCGTTTTGCCTTTATCGCTGGATACACAGATGGCGGCGCACCGTTCGGTGTGATGTGGGAAGAAGTCGGCATTGATCCGGGACTGCCGTTCGAGGAAAAAGTGAATCTCTATCATATGCAGATGTTAGGCTGATAATTGTGCAGACGTCATCTGCACAATTTGCAACAAAAAAGAGAGGAGCCAGTCCAGGCTCCTCGAAGGTACATTATTTCAAAAAGTTGCTTTTATGTTCCAGCGCGTGCAGATTATATCCAAGTGTGGCCAGGTGCGCCACCTTCAGCGCAACCAGATTGATGTCGGTGGACATCGCACTGGCGATCTGCTCAGCTGTGTATCCATACTCATAGATGTAGCGAAGGACTTCATCGCTGTCCATCAGGATTTCTGCTGCTACGATGTTGGCTTCATATTCTGGTTTGGATTTCATATCGTAGAGCATGAACTCATGAATCGGGGTGGTTTTCGCCA
>OCJO01000555.1_pt1 | contig 7998 bp, 6 predicted proteins | sample 1538891 | NCBI WGS metagenome assembly OCJO01 (sample SAMN04571733, study PRJEB22368) | human gut metagenome | biome: human gut; material: stool | host: Homo sapiens | place: Luxembourg | collected 2013-01-11
GACCACCGAGATCTACACTCTTTCCCTACACGACGCTCTTCCGATCTTTTGTCGTTCCTATTCATTCAATAAGGCTTTACCTTTTGAGGTAAGCATATATTTTTGCCCAGGGTGTTTAGGATTCTCTGGGTGTAACTGTCCAACATATCCTTGCTCAATTGCTGGATATAGATATTTATCAAGAAAATGGGTCTTATCTTTCAAGGACATTATCTCCATTATCTCTTTTGCAGACAAAGTCGCAGTACCTATTACAGATATAACCTTTTTGAGCTGTGGGGTAGCTGTGGGGTAACTGTGGGGTGACTGTGGGGTGACTACCACACTGCTTCTATTATATTTAAAAACGACCCATACAAAATTACCATCCGTATTGATTTCCGGAGCAGGCAATCCGACACGCTTACATTCACCTACCATCGTGCTTATACCACGTCCCCAACTTTCCAAAATTTTACTCTTGTAGAGTACATTGGCAATTATTGGATTCTGTGGTTTGGAATCATGCTCCTCCATTAGACGCTCTATTGGCAGATCTGCAGGAAATGTTCCCGTATTTCTTATTTCTACCCGGTCATCATAAATGGCAATGCTGACTGAACTCCCAGGGTGATGATAGGACCTATGACAGAAAGAGTTGATACAACTTTCTCTCAAAGCCTTGTAAGGGATGCTCAGTTCCTCTTCACGATACAGACCATTTATCTTTCCAGACAATGAGAGGTGTTTAAAGAAGAATGCCATTGCTGCATCAAGCAGTTCATATATGTTGCCTTCCGCACGTTGGTTGTCAATAAACTCTTCCTTTGTAGTTCCCTTGAAACGTGCCATACGAAGCAAACACTGTGGATAATCATACAACTCTTTGCCGAACAATACGGCAGCGGCATTATTCAGTTTCCCGTCATTGAGTAAACGGAACTTTTTCAGAATGACAGGTATCTCCTCGCGAATAGTTGTTTCAGGAAGTCTTCCGTTTCGTATTCCCTCACGGACAGCACCGAGAATAGCATTTTCGTCCAGATCCGCTATTTTCAAGTCAGGATTAATCATCGCTTCCCAACCATACTTGCCACCTCGTTCCATCAATAAGTGATTGTACCGTTCCTGTGGCATGACGGTTGTGGTGCTTTCAATTCGCTGATAAGCTCTTCCTTTGTATGTGAAAGGACGCATAAAACGTTGCTCCTCAACAAAAATGACAATGACATATTTTTCAGTGCCGGGAATAGCAACATAGGTGATTTCTAAATCCACAAAAGGCTCTATACGATTGACTGCTTCTGCAATAGAACGTTTTGTACTGTCAGATACCGTTTGTCCTATGATTTTTCCATCGTCCTTTACTCCATAAAGGATTGTGCCGCCTTCACCATTGAGAAATGCGCATAGAGTCTCCATCGAACGATCTAATTGACCTGTCGATTCCTTAAACTCCAAGCTATTCCCCTCTTTCTTTATTGTTAGGGCTTCTATATCTTGATATGTCATGTTTGCAAGTTTTGTTACTATTAAAATTGCAAAAATACAGATAAATATCCAAAATTGGGTGTTTCTGTAAAAATCTTAATGATTATTATACAATTATCCCAAATAATGGCGCAATTTCATCGTCTCATTCTTTCCAATTCATCATCCCTCCGCATTTTCTCATTCAACTTCTCCTGCATCTTGTCCAGAAAATAGGTGCGACTATGGTTCTTGCGTCTTCTGATGTCGGTGTAGAAACGATAGCAGTCCTTGGCTTTGATGCCGAAGAACTGGTACATGGCTTGCGCCAAGTCCTTGAACTTCACATCGCCATCGTTCACGCTTCCCATGACGCAGATGCCATATACCATTTCTACAAGGTCAACGGCATTGCCAGTCCATTTCACTAATGGTTTTGATTCTGATGATACTGGTGGAGAACCTTCTGAAGTGGATGTGGTCACATGAAGATGATATGTTGCTGACACATGCTCTTGCATTCTGCGGATAAATGCAATTGCTTTACGCACATACAAGCCTACGGTTCCCAAACTATCCTTTATATGGGGCATTGACAGATGAAAGTCAAGCTCGGTCTCTGCGTATGACAGTGCAAAGACCGCTTGCTTCACGTTGGTGCTGCATAAATCAACCACAACCTTGATAAACTCACGGTATGAGCTCTCCAAAGCGTTACCACCTTTGTTCTTATAACCTGCATTCAGCAAGTTGAAAAAATCAGTCTCTATCAATATGTTGTATTCCATGTTGCTGTCTCTTTTATGGGTTTGTACTAATTTGATGTATTCGTGCGCACACCATTTATTAGTCCAATACCTATGCCATTCCAAGACAGACTAAACAATAGGATGATGATATTTCCTGATAATCAGCAACTTTATCAAGAGAATAAGATTTTCACAATGGAATTGCAAGCAGAAATAGTGTAAGGAAAACCGGACACTCGTCCAATCTTCCTTACACGGTTCTTATACCGTTACAACTTGTTCGTAGAAATGCCATACTCTTTCATACGGGCATAGAATGTAGTATGGCTCATTTCCAACATTTTTGCCGCATCACGCTTGATGCCATTGCATTGCTTCAAAGCCCATAAGATACGCTCTCGATTGATCTTGCGTTCTTGTTCATCAAAGTCCAAAGCCTCTTCTGTCAATGTCGATTGTGACAACTGCAAGTCCTCGACATCTATTATCTCATTCTCGCATAACAACATAGCTCGCATGATACATGATTTCAACTCACGCACATTGCCTGGCCATGTATGGCTTACAAGTGCCCTTTGCGCTTCCTTACTGATACATTTTATTTCTTTGTTCGTATGCCTATCATATAGTTTCAGGAAGAAGTTAGCTAATGGCATAATGTCTTCCTTGCAATCTCGCAACCGTGGAATCTCAATAACCGCTTCGTGAAGTCGATAATACAGGTCGCTTCTGAATCGTCCTTCCCGAACTGCCTCTTGCAGGTTTTCGTTGGTGGCGGCAATAATGCGCACATCAGCCACTTTGTCTTTTGTAGCTCCCAATGGTCGGTAGCTCTTGGATTGCAACACACGCAGCAGCATCGCCTGTACGTCTTTCGGCAGGTTGCCTATCTCGTCCAAGAACAGCGTACCTCCAGCAGCCAATTCAAAGTAACCTTTTCTTGCTGCGTCCGCACTTGTGAATGCCCCTTTCTCATGCCCGAAGAGAGCGGAAACGGCAAGTTCCGCAGAAAGCGTACCGCAATCTACTACTTCAAAAGGCTTGTCGGCTCTTTTGCTTTGCAGATGTATCTTTTCCGCTATATGTTCTTTGCCAGTACCATTGTCGCCCAATATCATAACAGCCATGTCGCTTTTGGCAAACAATTCTGCCATTTTGTATATACGGCGAAACTTCTCACTTTTGCGGTAAACAATCTTGTTATTCAACTCTACGAGTCGTTTCTGCTTGTCTATGATTTCTTCCAAACGTTCATAAACTACATCAAGCAACAATTTCTTCGGTATATAGTCTTCCGCTCCCAATTTCATAGTCCTCACGGCACTCATGCTTTCATCGTAAGATGTCATGATAATAAATGGATTCTGGTAGCCGTTACTACGCATCCATTCCAACAGGTCGATGCCGTTATCATTCCCCAAGCGCATATCCGAAATGACAACATCCCATTCAGAGGATTCCTTCACAGCTTTCAGACCATCTCTGTAATTGTAGCATAAGATTGTTTTCCATCCCTTCGCTTCCAACTTCTTGCCCAACATATTGCAAAATGTCGGGCTGTCTTCAATGATTATTACTTTCTTCATGCTGTTACCTCCTCTATTTTCTTTTGTGCGGCTTTGATGATTTCCTCACCATGTGCGAAAACATCCTCAACCGCTTGGTTGATAACGTCGTCTGATGATGTAGAATCTTCTATCAGGTCAAAGAGATGGTTCAAAGACTCGTCAGATTGTACCATCATCCACGAGCTTCTTGCGTGGTGAATGGCATCGGACATTTTCTTGCGGTTCTCCTCTTGGGCTGCATTACGGATACTGCCCAATGTATCAGTCATTTCCTTTACGAAATTCTCCAAAGTCTCTTTTTCATTGCCGTAGGTCAGCAACATAGAGAAGTCTATTTGTTTTTCTGCTATCTTACCGTTCACACACTTTCTTGCAGTGTTTATTAAATCCTTGTCAGACATCGGCTTGAACAGACAAGCGACAAATCCTGCGCCAAGCAGTTCTTGTTCACTCACATTTGGTGCTGCTGTCATAACGACAACAGGAATGGTCTTGGAGTTACGCACGTTCACCATACGCATCATTTCCAGAATCTCGATACCATTCACTTCAGCCATCTTCAAATCCGTTATCAGCAGATCATAAGATTTTTTGCGCATCATATCCAATAAATCCGTGGCATTATTACAAGTGTCACATACGATGCCGTTTGATGCAAACGCCTCACGGATGGTACTCAGTTGCACATGGCTATCATCAATGGCAATGACAGTAAACGTATCTTGTCGTTTCGTTCTATACTGAGTTGGTTCCACATTCTGTTTTTCGGCTGCAGCCATAGGAAGACTAATGGTAAAGATACTTCCAAGCCCTTGGTGACTGGACACATCGATTTTTCCTTTCATCAGTGAAACGAGGTTCTTGACAATGGAAAGTCCCAAACCAAATCCCGGTTGGGTGACCGCATTTCCCAATCTTGCAAATTCCTTGAAGATTTGTTTTTGTTGCTTGTCATCCAATCCAGTTCCCGTATCCTTAACCTTTAGCATGAACACACCATTCTTATAGGTTGTGGACAATACTATCTCACCCTTTCCCGTATATTTGATGGCATTGGAAAGTAGATTGCGTCCTATTGTAAGCACCTTTTCCTTATCTCCATTGACAACACCATCTGCCTTATTGTTGACGCTCAATTCAAGTTGTTTCTTCGCAGCAAAGGGCTCATACTCCATCTTTAATTGCTCGGCAATGTCCATCATACGGAAAGGGCGTTCCTTGACGGTCGCCTTTCCATTTGCTAATTTGGAGTAAACCAGGAAACTGTCTATCATAGAAGTCAAGCCTTTCGATGTGTCAACAATCAAGTCCGCATATCGTTTGCTTTCATCCGTAGCATCATCAAGTCCGCTAATCTTGCGAGCATAATCCTTGATGGCAGACAAAGGACTGCGCATCTCATGCGTTACTGTCAGCATCACCTTTCTTGTTTCTTCCTTGCTCTTACGTGTCTTGAATGCGAATCGCCACACCAATAGGAATAATACGAAAAATACCAATATCAACAATCCTATCATCCCTATATAATAATAGGTATAATTGCCTTCCAAGTCTGCGATTTGTCGCTCACGAACTTTTATGCCTTTATCCACATTCTCATCAGCTATGCTGATTACTCTTTGCAACTGCTTATTGATACTTTCATTTCTGTTTCCCAGACTATCCAATATCTCCACTACCTTACGGCTTTGCTGGTGCTGTTTAGCAACAACCGTTTGGTTTAGGTTGGTGAGCATCTTTTCAGTTTGGGTTAAACGGCTGCCTGTTGTTACTGCATTTTCTTTCTTGCCGAACATTCTGCTGAAGAAACCGCGCTTCTTTGACTTTGCCTGCTGTGGCATAGCTGAAAGTCTTTTGCTTTCAGTTTTATTCTGCTCTACAATTCTTGGAACTTCTGCGGTCAGCTTTTCTTGAGTGGCATTCAGTTCCTGCATAGCATCCTTTATATCCAGAAGAAGCTGTTCCTTTTCTGAAAAAAGATGGCAGATTGTATCAGCATCTTTCTTCGGACAGATACCTGCGATGCCTTGAAGCATACTGTCCACTTCCAATCGAAGCGAATGATACTCATTTACATCTGTTGAGTCCCAATCCGCAACCATTTCACCAAGCAGTGACAATTCCGTTATGTGCAAGTTTAAGTCATGCACATTCTTTCGCCACTGATGCAGTTCTGCATTTCTACACTCAATCTCCTTTCTGTCGCGCCATTCAAATAGGCCGATTACAATGGTACATCCTACGATGACGATGGCAGTCATGATGCCTAAAGCCATCCATCTACAGATATGCCCGGTCTGTTCTTTGCGTTCCATGTTGTTTACTTTTTACGTTTCTATTACTTCATTATTGCTTTGCACTAAGATTTTAATCGGCAAAGATAATGGCAGGAAGTATCAAAGACGAATATTTAATCATATTATAACAACTTTTATGGAATAAAGACCTTTATGGGAATGCGATGAAGATGGAGAGGGTTGCAATCATACAATTGGGCATACAAAGACCTTTGTATAATATCTTATAAAAAGGGACTGTGCCATTTCACACAATCCCTTTTTGAAAGAATTTTAATTAGTCTATATTGACTTCAGCTTTATAGCTCTGATAAATTTCTCCTCTATTATTGTATTTAAATAGAAAAGCCGAAATAACAGGCGATCCATAAATGCCAACCATTTTATCTTTGGGTAGGATGTCGCATCTTATCATTCCTTTATATGGCTCCGAAAAATTTGCTATATACATACAAGAATCACAAGTTTCAGGACCGAATATAGATAATAAAGCTTCAGAATATGTTGGAGCGTTCCAAATAAATTTTTTCTCTATTCGATAAGACCAGAGAATTTGTTTGGTCTGAGTATCAACCATATCTGAAAAAATATCCCAATCAAGATCATAAATCGAATCTGAAACACACAGTTCTTTTGAATGGTAATAAACTTGCAGAATATCAAATGCCATATTTATAGCTCTCTGCTCATTTTTATTACCATAAATGATATTCTGAGCTGCTATCGTCAAAGAAGCCCCCAAAATGCACATCAAAAAGAATATTCTCATAATGATTCTCATTTTATTTTAATATAATGAGCCTTTTTCCCCATGGAACTATTGTACTTCAACGAAGTTAAAGCCGATTCATTAAAAGGAATAATATTACCTTCTTTTGTATGGATCGCTTTATAATTTAACCTTTCTCCATAATTAAGCCCTTGTTTGTTGAGTTCATTGCGGATTATATTCATGTTATCAACAACTGGTCCAGTTCCAAAAAGTTCTGTAGAATCATGATAGTCTCCACCTATTGTTGTATGATGAAGTTCATGTAAGAAGGTCATGCCAAAACCAAGCGTATTGCCATCTACACCAACAGCACCTTTAACCATGTTACTGATTTGCTCAAAACTGAGACCTATTTGAGTTCCAGATGTAACAGTACGTTTAGCATGATAGGATACTTCTATCTCGGTTTTGTTGTCAATCATTTTTATCAAGAAATTCCTTGCAGTTTTACTTCCTGCATCTATTTCTTTTCCTTTTTTGTTGGTAATCTTATTAACAATAGGTTTTCCTTCATCATTTTTAGCATATTGCAACTTGTTATCCTTGTCCAAACTGAGTTGTAATCCCGTTTGAGAAGCCAAATCTTTTATTACAGACTGAGTTGTTGACAATTTAAGTTGTTCATCAGCCAAACGAACTTTTGTCATATCAATTTCCATACCTGTAGGATCTGTATATTTCAGCGGATTAGAAATAACATAACAATACGTTGACACATTGGAATATTTTTCCTCTTTGGGATCTATAGAAAGCCAAAGACTCAACCTCGGATCATAGTACCTCGCTCCATAGTAATACAATCCTGTCTCCTCATCGAATTCCTTCGCATTGAAAAGATAAGGTGTATTCCAAATGTTGTTGCGCTCCTCAACGAAAACTTCTCCGAAAGGAACATACTCGATATGCTGCACCACCTCGCCGTCCACATAGTCGTTGTTGTCCTCGCTATTGTACGGCACTGCAAAGGTTGCCTCCTTTTTTTCTATTTTATCTGTCATATTTATATTCATTTTTCCAATATCACAAATTGTGACTTTGAACATTACCATATTTAACAGCATTCAAAGGTAGTGCTTTTAGCCTTTAAGCCACTATTGCACAACCTTTTTTTGAAAAGAACGTAAAATTAATAGTTTTATTGCTGTGATTGTAGTTTTATTAAC
>OCJO01000566.1_pt1 | contig 7946 bp, 7 predicted proteins | sample 1538891 | NCBI WGS metagenome assembly OCJO01 (sample SAMN04571733, study PRJEB22368) | human gut metagenome | biome: human gut; material: stool | host: Homo sapiens | place: Luxembourg | collected 2013-01-11
GAGATTGTGATAGGTGACTGGAGTTCAGACGTGTGCTCTTCCGATCTTTCCCTTCTTCTTATTACCTATATCAGCAGTTTTATTGGTATTCGTAATGGGAATGGGTATCATTACAGGTGACCGTGTGAACGGAGCAGCCCGATGGATGACTTTTTTCGGCATCCAGTTTCAACCGTCCGAGCTTGCAAAAATGGCTGTTATTATCGTTACTGCTTTCATTCTTTCCAAGTTTCAGGAAGAAGACGGTGCCAACCCGAAGGCATTCAAATATATCATGTGGATTACCGGTATCGTATTCATATTGATTGCTCCCGAGAACGGTTCAACAGCCATGTTACTGTTTGGAGTCGTTTTTCTGATGATGATTATCGGTCGCGTACCATGGAAGCAACTTCTCAAGCTGATTTCTATCGTAGGAGTCATTGCCGTCATATTTATAGGAATGATTATGGTAACACCTGCAAAGCAATATCGTGATATACCGATGATGCATCGTGTAGAGACGTGGCAGAATCGTATTAAAGGGTTCTTCGAAGATAAAGAAGCGGTTCCGGCCGCCAAATATGATATTGACAAGAATGCCCAGATTGCCCATGCCAATATCGCCATTGCCTCCAGCAATATCATTGGTAAAATGCCGGGCAACAGTGTCCAGCGAGATTTCCTTTCGCAAGCATTTTCCGATTTTATTTTTGCTATCGTCATCGAAGAGCTTGGGTTGTTGGGAGGCGGCTTTGTTGTCGTACTTTACATTTGGTTGCTGATGCGCGCCGGAAAGATAGCTCGAAAAAGCGAAAAAGCTTTTCCCGCATTCCTTGTCATGGGTATTGCCATTTTGCTAGTTTCTCAAGCTATGTTGAATATGATGGTGGCAGTAGGTCTTTTCCCTGTTACAGGACAACCATTGCCTCTCATCAGTAAGGGAGGTACCTCTACTTTAATCAACTGCGCCTATATCGGCATGATTCTCAGTGTCAGCCGATATGTAGCAGAGAAAGAAGAACAAAAGAAACAGGAAGAAGAGACTACTGCCGAAGTCAAGTTGCAAGCAGCTACCCAAATTTTGTTGGAACACGCACGAGGCCTGGTAACAGCAGAAGCAGCCGGCAAACCTGAAAACGAAGATACGCTTTCGGAGGTTTCAGAATCTATTCCGACAGACGAAACAATACCGACAGAAGCTTCCGAAAACAATAAATCAGTCTAAGACTGAACATATTAGGAGTTTATTCATAACTTTGCATCAAAATAGAGCAAGAAATGGAAGAGAATTTAAGAATTATCATCAGCGGAGGAGGAACCGGCGGACATATTTTCCCTGCCGTATCCATTGCCAATGCCATTAAAGAGCAACATCCCGAAGCGGAAATCCTGTTCGTAGGTGCTGAAGGCAGAATGGAAATGCATCGTGTTCCCGCTGCCGGTTATCCGATAAAAGGTTTACCCGTTGCAGGGTTCGACCGTAAGAACTTGCTGAAAAATATATCCGTTCTTTACAAACTGGCAAAGAGCCAATGGAAAGCACGCAAAATAATCAAAGAATTCCGCCCTCATGCAGCAGTCGGAGTCGGTGGATATGCCAGCGGCCCTACATTGAAAGTAGCCGGTATGATGGGAATCCCCACCTTGTTGCAAGAGCAGAATTCTTATGCCGGAGTTACGAATAAACTATTGGCAAAAAAAGCCTGCAAGATATGTGTAGCATACGACGGTATGGAACGTTTCTTCGAAAAAGATAAAATCATCCTGACCGGTAATCCTGTACGCCAAGGGTTACTCAATCATACTATCAGCCGCGAAGAAGCCATCCGTTCCTTTGGTCTTAACCCCGAAAAGAAAGTTGTCCTTATTTTGGGAGGAAGTCTTGGCGCACGTACTATCAACCACTGTATGATGGAAGGACTTGAAAAGATACGCACATCAGGTGTGCAGTTCATCTGGCAAACCGGTAAGATTTACATTGATGAAGTTCGTGCAGCCGTGGCTAAAGCAGGGGAACTGCCCATGCTTCATGTTACCGATTTCATTAGCGACATGGCATCGGCATACAGTGCTGCTGACTTGGTAATCAGCCGTGCCGGGGCCGGTTCTATCTCTGAGTTCTGTTTATTGCAGAAACCGGTCATTCTGGTACCCTCTCCTAACGTAGCAGAAGACCATCAAACCAAAAACGCATTGGCGCTAGTCAATAAAAATGCAGCGCTCTACATAAAAGATGCTGCTGCCAAAGAAGCTTTGTTGGATAAAGCGATTGAAACCGTCCAACATCCTGAATTGCTAAAGAGTTTAAGTACAAATATTGCAAAACTGGCCTTTACAGACTCTGCAAATGTAATTGCACGCGAAGTCTATGAATTGGCTGATGATTATAGAAAGAGAAATGAATGTTAATACACTAAAATCAGTTTACTTTATCGGTGCCGGAGGCATCGGTATGAGTGCATTGGTACGTTACTTCTTGTCAAAAGGCAAGAATGTAGGTGGCTATGACCGTACTCCAAGTGAACTGACGGAAAAGTTGATAGAAGAAGGAGCAGCTATTCATTACGAAGACAGCTCAGACCAAATACCCGCATCATTCCGTGACGCATCAAGCACTTTGGTCGTATATACTCCTGCTATTCCCGAAACACATAAAGAGTTTACCTATTTCCGTGAAAATGGATTCGAGATACAAAAGCGTTCGCAAGTATTGGGCATGTTAACTCGTGCCGGAAAAGGTCTTTGTGTAGCCGGCACACACGGCAAAACAACCACTTCGACCATGACAGCCCACTTGCTTCATCAATCCCATGTAGGCTGTAACGCTTTTCTGGGAGGTATCTCAAAAAATTACGGAACTAATTTACTGTTGTCCGATACCAGTGAATATGTAGTCATCGAAGCTGATGAATTCGACCGTTCCTTTCATTGGCTTTCACCTTATATATCGGTAGTTACTGCTACTGATGCCGACCATTTGGACATCTACGGCACTAAAGAAGCCTATTTGGAAAGCTTCCGCCATTACACTTCTTTAATTCGTCCGGGGGGAGCGCTTATCATGCGCAAAGGCATTGAATTGCAACCCGATTTACAAGAAGGTGTACAACTATATACCTATTCTAAAGAAGAAGGTGACTTTCATGCAGAGAATATCCGTATCGGAAGCGGTGAAATATTCTTTGACTATATTTCGCCATTGGGCAATATTGATGATATTCAATTGGGGGTGCCCATTGCCATTAATATTGAAAATGGAGTGGCAGCTATGGCATTGGCCCAAATGAGCGGTGTCACCAATGAAGAGATAAAAGAAGGCATGAAAACTTTCCGTGGAGTAGACCGTCGTTTTGACTTTAAAATCAAGAACGACAAAGTAGTATTCCTGAGTGACTATGCCCACCATCCGTCTGAAATCCGTCAAAGTATTCTTTCCATGCGTGCTTTATACCGGGACAAGAAACTGACTGCAGTATTTCAGCCGCATCTCTATACCCGTACACGTGACTTCTACCAAGACTTTGCCGATAGTCTGTCATTGCTGGATGAAGTAATTTTGGTGGATATCTATCCGGCACGAGAGAAACCTATTCCCGGAGTAAGCAGCCGATTGATTTACGACAATCTGCGCCCCGGCATTGAGAAATCCATGTGTTCAAAAGAAGAGATTCTAGATGTACTGAGAAATAAGAATATAGAAGTATTAATCACTTTAGGTGCAGGAGACATTGAAAACTATGTTCCCCAAATCTGCGAATTACTGAACAAACAATGATTAAACGAATTTTCATACTCCTGTTCTTGTTACTGATAACAGCTTACCTTATAGTAGCAGTTACAGTCTTCAATACCAAGCCTGCAGATCAGACTTGCAAGGGTATGGAATTGATTATCAATGACAGTATCGACCATGGTTTCATCACCCAAAAAGAAGTACTCCGCTTACTTAACAGTAAGAAACTGTCTCCCATAGGGAAAAAAATGGGAGATATCAATACCCGGCTTTTGGAAGATGAACTCAGCAAGCACCCATTGATTGAAAATGTGGAATGCTACCGCACTCCCGGCCGTAAGATAGGCATCGAAGTTACGCAGCGTTTGCCTTTATTAAGGGTAATGGCTGCCAACGGAGACAATTATTACATTGACAGCAAAGGAAAAGTGATGCCGATACCCAACAGTTCGGCCCATGTAGCTGTTGTTACCGGTAGTGTAGACCGTGACTTTGCCACGAAAGAATTATATAAGTTAGGTATCTTCCTACAAAATCATCCTCTATGGGAGGCCCAAATTGAACAGATAAATGTCACTCCTGCCAAAGAGTTGGAACTGGTTCCGCGCGTTGGAGAACATATTATTTTCCTTGGGAAACCCGGCGATTATGAGGAAAAGTTTGAAAGACTGAAGATTTTTTATAAAAAAGGTCTGAACCAGGTGGGCTGGAACAAATACAGCCGCATCAGTTTGGAATTTAGCAATCAGATTATTTGTACCAAAAAAGAGAAGTAAGATATGGCAGCAACAGATTTTATTGTAGCAATAGAATTGGGGTCTTCAAAGATCACAGGTATTGCAGGAAAGAAGCATCCGGACGGAAGTATACAAGTACTGGCCCTCGCCAGCGAACCTTCGTCTGATTTCATCAGAAAAGGAGTTATTTATAATCTGGACAAGACCGCACAAAGCCTTACTTCGATTATCAAGAAACTGGAATCGACATTAAAGGCTTCTATCGGAAAGGTATATGTAGGCATCGGCGGACAATCGCTCCGCACTATCCGCAACACGGAAGTACGCCACTTGGAAGAAGAAACTAAAATATCACAAGAGTTAATTGACTCGCTGATGGACAGCAACCGCGAAGTACCCATCATCGACCAAGATATATTGGAGGTAGCCCCGCAAGAATATAAAGTAGGCATCAACTTGTTAGCAGATCCTGTCGGTGTTCCCAGTGACCATATCGAAGGGCGCTTCCTCAACATCATTGCCCGTAGCAGTGTTAAACAGAATATCGATAAATGTTTCCACCAGGCAGGAATAGAAATTGCAGACTATGTCATCTCGCCATTGGCACTTGCCAATGCAGTACTGACCAACAGCGAAAGACGTTCCGGGTGTATGCTCATCGACTTTGGCGCAGATACAACCACAGTTTCGGTTTATAAAAACAATATCCTCCGCCATCTGGCAGTTATTCCTTTGGGTGGCAGCAATATTACCAAAGATATTTGCAGCCAGCAAATAGAAGAAGAGGATGCCGAAGAGTTGAAACTAAAATATGGTAACGCCTATATCGACCCGTCAAAAGATGAAGAAGAAACGCCCAACTATGCCATCGACGGAAAATGCAGTATTGAAGCCCACCTATTGGAAGATATTGTGGAAGCGCGTGTCAACGAAATATTGGCAAACGTATGGAATCAGATTGTGCTCTCCGGCTACGATGACAAATTATTGGCAGGAGCCATTGTCACCGGTGGTGCAGCCAACTTGAAAAATATGGAAGAAGCCTTCAGCAAACGAACCAAACTGGAAAAGGTGAGAATGGCAAAAGACTCCCAACTGAGCCTTAAAGGAGGAATTGAACTGAAAAAAGACGGAATGTCCAACACCATCATTGCACTGCTGGCTGCCGGAAAAGAAAACTGTTATCGCCCTGAACATCCGAGAGAACCGGCTCAGCCCATTCAAACCGGACTCTTTACCGAAGAAGGAGAAAGTGCAGAAGAAAAAAGAAGAAGACTGGCACAGGAAGCTGAAGAAAAACGCAGAAAGGAAGAAGCTGAAAAGCAACGCATTGCCGACTGCGAAAGCTTTATAAAGAAAGCCATCGAATTAAAGAATGCCGAAAAATATAAAGAAGCATTAGCTGCTTTGAGCAAGGCAGAACTACTGGATGTAGAAACCAAGAATGCTCAAATACGAGAATTGGAGAAAGAAATCAAGCAATTGAAAAAAGGCAGCAGCCTTTGGTCAAAGCTCGGTAAAAAAATTACCACACTCTCTGACGACCTGTTGAAAGAAGATTAAAAGAAACAAGTAAATTACATCACCTTATATAATATAGTAAGATTATGTCTGATGAAACTATAATGCCATTCGATTTCCCACAAGACAACCCGACTATCATTAAAGTAATCGGTGTGGGTGGTGGCGGCGGCAATGCCGTAAATCACATGTATAAAGAAGGTATTCACGATGTAACATTTGTAGTGTGCAACACAGACAATCAGGCATTGGCCGAATCGCCTGTTCCCGTCAAGCTGCAACTGGGTAAAGAAGGACTGGGGGCCGGAAATCGTCCTGCACGTGCACGCGAAGCCGCCGAAGAAAGCATCGAAGATGTAAAACATATGCTGAACGACGGCTGTAAAATGGTATTTATCACTGCCGGAATGGGGGGTGGAACCGGAACCGGCGCTGCACCTATCATTGCCAAAACAGCCAAAGACATGGATATCCTTACCGTGGGTATAGTTACTATACCCTTCTTGTTCGAGGGTAACCGCAAAATAGACCAGGCACTGGACGGTGTGGAGCAAATGAGCCAGCATGTAGATGCTTTGCTGGTCATCAACAATGAACGCCTGCGCGACATCTACTCCGACTTCAGTGTCATGAATGCTTTCGGAAAAGCAGACGACACCCTTTCTGTAGCAGCAAAAAGCATTGCTGAAATCATCACTATCCGCGGTACCATCAACCTCGACTTCAATGATGTGAAAACAGTATTGAAAGACGGTGGTGTGGCCATAATGAGTACCGGATACGGTGAAGGAGAAAATCGTGTGAGCCAGGCCATCAATGATGCGCTGCACTCGCCGCTGCTGAACAACAATGATATTTTCAACTCAAAGAAGATTCTGTTCAACATTTCTTTCAGCACCAAAAGCGAACTGATGATGGAAGAGATGAACGAAGTGCATGATTTCATGAGTAAGTTTGGCAAAGATGTGGAAACCAAATGGGGACTTTACATCGACGAATCTCTGGAAAACAAAGTGAAGTTCACTGTATTGGCAACCGGCTTCGGCATCAAAGACGTACCGGGCATGGACAACATGCTCAACAAACGCACCATCGAAGAACAAAAGAAGCTGGAAGAACAAGAAGAAGAAGAACAGCGCAAGGATGAACGCCGTGGAGACTACTACGGTCGCGACACTTTCAAAAACAGTAACAAGAAAAAACGCCACAACATCTATATATTCAGTCTGGAAGACCTTGATAATGATGACATCATCAGCATGGTGGAAACAACTCCCACTTATCAGCGCACCAAGACCGTGCTTGAAAGCATCCAATCCAAAGCCATAGCCGAAGAAGAGGAAACATTCAATAACAACGATACCGAAAACGGTGGCATAACAATAACATTTTAACAACCAAAATTATAGAGAATATGGATTTATTTGACGTAATCAGCAACGATATCAAAGAGGCTATGAAAGCTAAGGATAAAGTGAAATTAGAAACTTTACGCAATGTGAAGAAATTCTTCCTCGAAGCAAAAACCGCTCCGGGAGCCAATGATACACTGACCGATGATGCTGCTCTGAAAATTATGCAGAAATTGGTAAAACAAGGCAAAGACTCTGCTGCTATTTACACCGGACAAGGCCGTTCCGATCTGGCAGAAACCGAACTGGCCCAGGTAGCCGTTATCGAAGCCTATCTGCCGAAACAGATGGGGGCCGAAGAATTGGAAGCTGCTTTGAAAACAATCATTGCAGAAGTAGGCGCAACCGGCCCGCAAGATATGGGTAAGGTAATGGGCGTGGCTACCAAGCAACTGGCAGGCAAAGCAGAAGGTCGCGCCATTTCCGCTAAGGTAAAAGAGCTGTTGGCATAAAGTTTTTAAACAGCATAGAAAAAAGACGGAAGCGTTTGCCTAAAAGCGGCTGAAGTCTTTGAAAAAGGAGATCGGAAGAGCGTCGTGTAGGGAAAGAGTGTAGATCTCG
>OCJO01000572.1_pt1 | contig 7933 bp, 9 predicted proteins | sample 1538891 | NCBI WGS metagenome assembly OCJO01 (sample SAMN04571733, study PRJEB22368) | human gut metagenome | biome: human gut; material: stool | host: Homo sapiens | place: Luxembourg | collected 2013-01-11
GTCTGGAGTTCAGACGTGTGCTCTTCCGATCCTCTGGCGTAGGGCTATTTATAGAGGTTGCAGAATACAACGAAGTTACTAATCACCAAAGACATAGAATCACAAAATGGAACAACAACTCATACGCGTACACAGCTACGAATCAACCGGCACTTTCGACGGCCCGGGACTGCGGTATGTGGTCTTTCTGCAAGGCTGCCCCTTCCGCTGCCTCTATTGCGCCAACCCCGACACGATTGAAGCCATCGGGCAAAGCAAACTGACAAGTCCCGACTATATCGTGGAACAGGCTGAATCGCTGAAGCCTTTCTTCGGAAAACGCGGCGGCGTGACGTTCTCGGGCGGCGAACCGACCGTGCAGGCCAAAGCACTGCTGCCGCTCTTCCGTCGCCTGCATGAAAAGGGACTGCACATCTGCGTGGACACGAACGGCGGCATCTGGAACAGCGACGTGGAAGCGCTGCTGAAGGAAACGGACCTGGTGTTGCTCGACGTGAAGGAAATCCGCTCTGCACAACACGAGCACATCACGGGGCGCCCCAACACGCAGACGCTCGCAACGGCGGCATGGCTGGAAGAAAACGGACGACCCTTCTGGCTGCGATATGTGTTGGTGCCTGGCCTCAGCGACGCTGAGGAGGACTTGCGAGCGCTCGGCGAACATTTCAAGAACTACAAGATGATTGAGCGCGTGGAACTGCTGCCGTATCACCGGCTCGGTGTACATAAATATGAGTCGCTCGGATGGGACTACCAACTGAAGGACACAAAAGAGAACACGGCAGAACAACTGAAGCACGCGGAGGATGTCTTGCGAGAATATTTTCCGCAATTGGTGGTGAATTGACCCCGCATTTTCCAGTCAAGTCGCATTAGAATACAATTAACACAAGATTAATATGGAGACAAAATTTCAAACACAAACACAGAGCACCCACACGGCCTTATCGCAAGAAGAAGGTTTCTTGACGGGCGCGCGCAAACTTCGCTTGGCGGCGGTAGTGACCATATTGCTGCTGATGCCACTTTTCATAAACCAGATCAACCATCTGCTGTACATGGTTTCATACGATAACAGTGTGAATCTCTTCACAAACCTTCTGTCGTCGGTGGGCAGCGCGGCGTTCATGTTTTTCATTGCTCCCCACGTGCTCAGCGGTAAGCAAGCAAAAATTTGGGGCATTGTGGCTACGATTTTGCTCGGTCTGCTGCTCGTTGTTGACTTATTCGACAGCGTCTGGCAGTTCCGAGGCATAGAAAGCGGAGACTATTATTTGTATTCCGACATACAATGCAGCACAACCTATTGCGTCATAAACACGCTCCGCAACCTCCTCACCATTGCATTCTTCGCCCTGCTGGCCATTGGCTGCGACAAAAGATACAGACTGGGACTGATGGTCCTTGCCGTAGCGAGACTGTTTACAGCCGTGCTTTTCTTCCCCAAACTGAGCCTCCCTTTGTTTGGCGACATGTTCCTCTACGTGCTGGTGAGCAGCCTCAGCTGCATCGGATGGGCCTGCCTGCTGTATCAAAGTCTCTTGCTGCCAGGCAAGAAAGCGCCCAAGAAATTGGCATTGGAGGAGGAGCAAACAAGCGGTGACATTCTGCTCCGCATATTCAACATAGCGGCGGCGACGTGCCTCCTTATCTTCGTGATATTCGGCACGTTTTTTAGCCAAAAGACAAAGGAATTTCTGATTTCCACTACTACGAAACATTCATGCCCGCAGGCGGTTTCATCTTGGAGTTCGCTTCGCTGTTCCTGATTGCCTCGATGGTGGTGCTTAGCATCCGCTTCAAGACGCTCTCGACCAAAATCACGGGATTCGTTCTGGCTGGCCTGTTGCTGACCGTCAACCTCGCGCTGGTTATCGTGAGCATCGTAGACGACCCAAAACACATGACAGAAGGCATGAACGTGACCAACATCGTAACCATCGTCCTCTACGCGCTCATGTCTGCCGTATGGTTCTGGATTGCCAAAGCGCAATGCAACGGCACTGCCCGGAAAGTCATGGCGATGAACGTTACAGCAACCTTGATATTTCTCTCGTTGGTAAACCATGCCAACATGCTGCAACTCCACAACTATAAATTCTACGCCACTGGAACAAATTACATGGATGCGGTTGTCATCATCGTGGCGCTCTTCATGCTCTTGCCCTGGATTATGCTTCAACTCATCAACCTGAGCTGGCCCAAAATGCGCCTGTGGTTCGCGGCCGTGCCGCTGGCCATCGTGATGTTGGGCTTCACGGCGTTGCGGCTATACATGAACGGTTCATGGGAGCGCAGAAACACCACGGACAGTTATTCTTTCTCAAGCACGTCCGATGAAGAAGAGAATGACAGCGTGGCCGTTTACACGGAAGACATCGACAGCTTGGTGGACTACGAAGACACAGAACCAGACTATACTGGAGACGATTACGATATGTATTAAGTAATGTTGAATCACATTTTCACACAAACCGGGCCGACTTCTCGCAAGCCGGCCCGGTTGATTTTATCTTAACGCCACACGGGGTTTTCTTAAATCTTGAACACCTGCTCACCCATCGACCTCATTATAAAAGCAAATTGGGAAAGCATTCGTCTGTTTGAGCATTTTTTGCTAAATTTGTAGCCATTCATAGAAAATCACATTTCGAAATGACCGACGCTAACAATACAACCCCACAACAGACTCCGCTTCTCGGAATGACCTTGACTGAACTGCAAGGCGTTGCACAGGAACTCGGACTGCCACGCTTCGTGGCCAAGCAAATGGCCGACTGGCTCTATAAAAAGCACGTGGCCACCATCGAGGAGATGACCAATCTCTCGAAAACGGCACGGCAAAGGTTGACGGAGAAGTATTGCGTCGGAGCTGCAGCGCCTGTCGATGAACAGCGCTCTGTGGACGGGACGGTGAAATATCTCTACAGAACACACGACAACCACTATATCGAAACGGTGTACATCCCCGATGAAGACCGCGCCACGCTCTGCGTGTCGTGTCAGGTGGGCTGCAAAATGCACTGCGCCTTTTGCATGACGGGAAGGCAGGGTTTCTCAGCGTCGCTCTCGGCATCAGACATCCTCAACCAAATTTATTCGCTGCCGGAACGCGACACGCTGACCAACATCGTTTTCATGGGACAGGGCGAACCATTTGACAACCTCGACAATGTGTTGCGGGCCACGGAAGTGCTCAACGCTGATTGGGGGTACGGATGGAGTCCGAGACGCATCACGGTGTCGAGCGTCGGACTGGCCAAGGGACTGACACGATTCCTCGACGAGAGCGAATGCCACTTGGCCATCAGCCTCCACCACCCCATCCCTGAAGAACGCGCCAAACTGATGCCAGCGGAACGTGCCTTCAGCATCCGCGACGTGGTCAATGTGTTGCGGCAATATGACTTCTGTCGACGGCGCCCCGTCGACGCTTCGGCACCACGCCAACGCAGACTCTCGTTTGAATATATCGTCTTCGATGGCATCAACGATTCCCTGCGGCACGCTGATGCGCTGATTGACCTTCTGAAGGACTTGGACTGCCGCATCAACCTTATCCGATTCCACGACATTCCCGATACGCCGCTACACGGCGTTGACCGCGAACGCATGTTGCGCTTCCGCGACTATCTAACGTCGCACGGACTCTTCACCACACTGAGGGCCTCACGCGGACAGGATATCTTCGCGGCCTGCGGATTGCTTTCAACCGCCAAGAATGAGGCGGAACGACAACAATAGAATTTCCAATACCCATATATCTATGGCAGACTTTAATATGAGCGGCAACGACACGCCGCAAGAAAAAAATACATCGGCCAACGAAAAGCCGACTCTGCTCCGCGTTGGCATCACTCACGGCGACACCAACGGCGTGGGCTATGAAATCATTCTCAAGGCTTTTGCCGAACAGACGATGTTTGAAGTGTGTACGCCAGTTGTTTTCGGTTCGGCGAAAATCGGCAGCTACCACCGAAAAGCGCTCGGCATCGAAACGCAGTTTCATTTTGTCAACTCGGCGAAGGACGCCGTTGACGGACGCCTCAATCTCGTCAACTGCTTCGACAACGACGTGAACGTGGAATTTGGACGCACCAGCCAAGAGGCCGGACGCGCTGCCTACTGGGCACTCGAAGCGGCGACGGAAGCGCTGAAGAACGGGGAAATCGACGTTTTGGTCACTGCCCCAATCTGCAAAAACGCCATTCAAAGCCCTGACTTCAATTTTGCAGGACACACTGAATATCTGGCCAACAGAATCGGAGAGGGCAACGAACCGCTCATGGTTCTCGCCAACGACGTGATGCGCGTGGCATTGGTGACGACGCATTTGCCAATCAGCGAAGTGGCCGCTGCCATCACGAAGGAAAACGTGGCAAAGAAAATCCGCCAGCTCAACAAGAGCTTGCAACACGATTTCCTGATTTCCGCACCGCGCATCGCCGTGCTCGGACTGAACCCACACAACGGCGACGACGGGGTGATGGGACACGAAGAGAAGGAGGCCATTGCTCCAGCGGTTCAAGAGGCCGTTGAACAGGGCATACAGTGTTTCGGCCCTTATCCCGCCGACGGTTTCTTCGGCGCTGGCATGTTCTCGCATTTTGATGCTGTCTTGGCCATGTACCACGACCAAGGATTGGCACCGTTTAAGGCGCTCTCTATGGACAACGGAGTAAACATCACGGCCGGACTGCCTTATGTGCGCACATCGCCCGACCACGGCACGGCGTTTGACATCGCTGGCTGCAACAAGGCTTCGGAAGCGTCTTTCCGCCAGGCCATCTATACGGCCATCGACATCCACCGCAACCGCAAGGCTGATGATGAAGCACGCAAAAACCCGCTGCCGAAGCTCTATCACGAGCGCAAGGAAGATGGCAACCGCAACCGACACGTCACGCCTAACGCTGCCGCTGAGGGCAAAACGCCAGTGCGCGAGAATGTGGAGGAGAAGGCTGAATAGACTCTTTGATAATTACGACTTATGAAATTTGCAATTATTGCCGCCGGCGAAGGTTCGCGCTTGTCGCAAGAGGGTGTGGAACTTCCCAAACCGCTCGTAAGGCTCAACGGCGAGGCGATGATCGACCGCCTCATACGCATCTTCAACGAAAACGGAGCTGAGGAGATTTGCATCATCGTCAACCGCCTGCACCCGCAGACGGAGGCGCACGTCAGAGCGCTGATGGAAAACAACGAAGGGGCACCTATCAATTTGGTGGTGAAGACCACGCCGAGCTCGATGCACAGTTTCTTCGAACTGAGCCAATTCCTCAACGATGCGCCCTTCTGCCTAACAACGGTTGACACCATCTTCCGCGAAGACGAATTTAAAGCATACATCGAGGCGTTCAAAAACACGGAGGCCGACGGCATGATGGCTGTCACTGACTACATCGACGACGAGAAACCTCTGTATGTGGCCACCGACGAAGCTTTGAACATCACTGGATTTCTCGACAAAAGCGACTGCTGCCGCTATATCTCTGGTGGCATTTATGCCCTCAAACCTGTGGCGATACGGACTTTGGAACGCTGCATGAAGGAAGGACAGAGCCGCATGCGCAATTTCCAACGCGGACTGGTGGACGACGGACTGCGCCTGAAGGCCTGGCCGATGAGCAAAATCCTGGACGTTGACCATGCCAGCGACATCGCCAAAGCGGAAGATTTTCTGAAGTGATTTTTCCGAAAGCTTTTGAACTCTGAAAAATAAAACATGAACAGAATATTAGGCGTCAGCCGTTCTCATCGTTTTTCCCCTAACTCTATCGACCGCGACAACGCCATCTTTCAGGCTGTCGCGGTCGCTTTGCGCGGTTCGGGCTACGAAGTGGAATGCGTGGGCGAGGACGACTTGACGAGACAATCTCTGGCGGAGGCCCCATGCCTGGTTTACAGTATGGCACGGAGCGAAAACGCGCTCAGCATCCTGACGGAGGCGGAGGAGAAGGGCATTCCTGTTGTCAATTCCGCCAACGCGCTGACGAAAGGGACGCGCACGGCGTTGGCACGCTGTTTTGAACGCCACGACTTGCCAGTTGCCGAAAGCAGATGTTTCGATGTCAACGCAATGAAGCCCACGCTTTGCTTTGAAACGGGAAAGCGATATTGGCTGAAACGCGGCGATGCCTGCGCACAAAATTCGGGCGACGTGCGCTTTGTTGCCTCAGAGAAAGATTTGGAAGAGGCGGCCGACGATTATAAGGCACGCGGCATCACCGACGTTTTGCTGTCGCCCCACATCGAAGGCGACCTCGTGAAGTTCTACGGCGTTGAAGACACCGATTTCTTCCATCTCTACTATCCCACACGGGGGGCCTGCTTCAGCAAATTCGGTCTGGAACGCTTCAACGGCAGTCCGACGGGCTATGCCTTTTCGGAAAGCGCCCTGAAGAAAAGCGCCGATGCTTGTGCGGCCGTCAGCGGTTTCACGGTCTATGGCGGCGACGCCGTCGTGCGCCCCGACGGTTCGTTTCTCATCATCGACTTCAACGACTGGCCGAGCTTTTCGCGCTGCTGCGACGAAGCAGCGGAAGCCATTGCTGAAAGGCTGCGCAAGATGATCAAGGCCAAGCACAGAATATAAAACGCTGACAGAAAACGCTGACGATGCTTGCAACTATTCCATATATATAGAAGCGTCCTGAAATATCATTAAAAATATAACGACATGGCTGAAAACAAAAAACTGGCGGCCACCTTCAAGTCGCAAGACACCGAAGAATGGCTCGACATACATTTCACGCGCCCACTGGGCTTGCTCTGGGCTAATTTCTTTAATTTCTTTGGCATACACCCCAATGTGGTGACGATTCTTTCCATCTTCCTCGGTGCGGCAGCTGGCGTGATGTTCTATTTCGACAACATGACTTACACCGTCATCGGTATTCTGCTGCTCGTCTGGGCGAATCTCTACGACAGCGCCGACGGACAGTTGGCACGCATGACGGGAAAGAAGACCCGCTGGGGACGCATCCTCGACGGATTTGCTGGCGACGTCTGGTTTGTGGCCATCTACGTGGCCATCTGTCTGCGACTGATGCCGCAATGGGGCATCTGGATTTGGGTGCTCTGCTCTTTCGCTGGTTTCATCTGCCACGGCAAGCAATGCCAGTTGGCCGACTACTACCGTAACATCCATCTCTATTTCATCAAAGGGGAACAGGGAAGCGAACTCGACAACGCGGCCAAACTGACCGAGGAGTTTAAGAGCCTCACATGGGGAAAGGACTTTGCCTGGAAACTCTTTCTCTATTTCTATCGCAACTACACCAAATCGCAGGAAGGCATGACGCCAGCTTTCCAGCATTTCAAAAAGGAGATTGACCAACGCTACGGCCGCGCCATTCCGGAAAACATCAAGCAGGAATTTCGCGCCGGCAGTCTGCCGCTGATGAAATGGGCCAACATTTTGACGTTTAACACACGCGCCATCGTGCTCTACATCTCCTTGCTCGTCAACCAACCCTGGATTTACCCTGCTTTCGAAATCACCGTCATGAACGGCCTGTTCTTCTATATGCGCGCCAAGCACGAATCGCTCTGCCGACGCATGGAAGGCGAAATTACTAAAGCGTAATACTCACCGCCCGACTAACATTTTTTCATGAAACCTCTCTACAGAAATTTATTTCTTCTCTTCGGCGTTGCCGCCATCGTGGTGATGCTCTGCACTTTCGACGTTGACTATGAACAGCTGCGCGACAAGCTGCCCCGCGTCTTCGCTTTCCTGCCCGCCGTTGTGGGCATCTGGGTGTTTGTCTATGCCTTCAACGCCGCGGCTTTCCAAATCATCGTCAACAGCGGCAAACACGACAAGCATCTCTCGTTTCGCCATGCCTACAAACTGACGGTTTCGGGATTTGCCTTCAGCAGATCGGAAGAGCGTCGTGTAGGGAAATAGTGTAGATCTCGGTGGTCGCCG
>OCJO01000574.1_pt1 | contig 7908 bp, 7 predicted proteins | sample 1538891 | NCBI WGS metagenome assembly OCJO01 (sample SAMN04571733, study PRJEB22368) | human gut metagenome | biome: human gut; material: stool | host: Homo sapiens | place: Luxembourg | collected 2013-01-11
CCGCCGATTTCCTGCGCGGCTATGCGATCGAGCCGGGTACCAGACTTGGCGAATAAAAGAGAAAAAGCAACCTGAAGTTGAGGCGGGGAACGGCACAGCGGTGTGATGGCTGCTGTGCCTGAGAAAAAAGGAGAAAAACGATATGGGACTTTTTTATGACAGTACGTATCTGCTGGTGATTCTTGCCGCACTGATTTCCATGGCGGTATCCGTCCGCATGAACACGATTTTCAGCAAATATCAGACCGTCCGCTCGTACAGCGGCATGACGGGACGCGAGGCGGCGATGCGCATTCTGCATCAGGCCGGCATCTACGATGTGACCGTCCGCCACGTATCCGGTAAACTGACCGATCACTATGATCCGCGGACAAAAACCGTGAATTTATCGGATGCGGTTTACGATTCAACCTCGGTCGCAGCGATCGGTGTCGCAGCGCATGAGTGCGGCCATGCCGTACAGCACAATACGGATTACGTGCCGCTGAAAGTAAGAAGCGCCATTGTTCCGGCAGCGAATCTTGGATCCCAGCTTTTCTGGCCGCTGTTCCTGATCGGACTGATTTTCAGCCTTCCGATGCTGGTGAAAGCCGGTATCTGGCTGTTTGTGCTGGCACTGGCATTCCAGGTGGTAACACTTCCGGTCGAGTTCGATGCGTCGAGAAGAGCATTAAAAATGCTCAGTGAGGGCGGTATGGTGACAGAGACGGAACACGACGGAGTCAAGAAAGTACTCTGGGCTGCAGCCATGACATACGTGGCAGCGGTGATCGGTTCTCTGCTGCAGCTGCTCCGGCTGCTGATTTTATCCGGAGCATTTAGGAGAAATGATGACTGATACAATCAATACAAGAGAGCTGATTATGAACATTCTGCTTGAGATGGACAGGGAGAAAACGCCCTGCCATCTTGCTGTAAGGGATGCCCTCGATAAATACCAGTTCCTGCCGCGGCAGGACCGTGCGTTTATCAAGCGGGTCTGCGAGGGAACCGTGGAATACGGCATCCAGAATGACTACATCATCAATCAGTATTCCAAAATCAAGATCAACAAATGCAAGCCGGTGATTCGTGCGATCTTACGGATGTCGGTGTACCAGATCCGTTTTCTTGACGCAGTACCGGATTCGGCAGTCGTCAATGAGGCGGTGAAACTGGCGGAAAAGAAGCATTTTTACAACTTAAAGGGCTTTGTCAACGGCGTTCTGCGCACGATCGTGCGGGAGAAAGATCATCTGCCGATGCCGAAGGAGAACAATACTACGCAGTATCTTTCCGTGAAATACTCCATGCCGGAATTTCTGGTTGAGGAGTTCGTATCCCAGTACGGAAAAGAAACGGCAGAAACGATGATGGCGGATTTCCTAAAAGAAAAACAGGTGACGATCCGTATCAACCGCTGGAACAATACGATCGAGGAGACGAAGAAAAGCCTGGAAAGCCAGGAGGCAGAGCTGGAAAAAGCGCCGTATCTTGGCGAGGCGTTCTATCTGAAAAACTTTGAGACGATCGCATCACTGAATGCCTTCCAGGAAGGCCGGTTCCAGATTCAGGATGTGAGCTCCATGATGGCGGCGCATCTGGCGGATCCAAAGCCGGGTGACCAGGTGCTGGATCTCTGCGCGGCACCGGGTGGAAAGAGCCTCCATGCAGCAGATAAAATGAGAAATCAGGGATGCGTGGAAGCGCGTGATCTCACCGAATACAAGGTCGATCTGATCCGGGAAAATGTGCAGAGAGCAGGTGTTTCCTGCGTCGTGCCGAAGGTAAAAGATGCGGAACAGCTCGATGCGGAATGGATCGGAAAAGCGGACGTTGTGATTGCGGACCTGCCGTGCACCGGATACGGCGTCATCGGCAGAAAGCCGGATATCAAATATTACGCTTCAAAAGAAAAAGAAGAGGAGCTGGTACGGATTCAGCGGGCAATCCTTGCAAATGCCGCATCGTACGTAAAGCCGGGCGGCACACTGCTGTACAGCACATGTACCGTCAACAGAAAAGAAAACAGCGAGAATGCCGCATGGTTTCTGGAACAGTTCCCGTTTGAAGCAGTCAGTCTGGATGAACTGCTGCCGGATGAGCTGAAAAGCGGAGAAACGGCCAAAGGACAGCTGCAGCTGATCCCGGGGGTACACAAGACAGACGGATTTTTCCTTGCAAAATTCCGGAAAACAGAGAAAGGACGGGCGTAACAGATGGATATTAAATCAATGACCTTAGACGAATTAAAGGACGCCTGCCAGCAGATGGGAGAAAAGCCGTTCCGTGCCAAACAGTTATACGACTGGATGCATCATCGTCTGGCGGGCAGCTACGATGAGATGACGAATCTCTCGCTTGCCTTCCGGGAAAAATTAAAGGAACAGTATCCGCTTACCTGTCTCGAAAAAGTGCAGGTGCAGGAGTCCAAAATCGACGGAACGAGAAAATACCTGTTCCGCCTTAGCGACGGCAACGTGATCGAGAGCGTCTGGATGAAGTACCACCACGGAAATTCCGTCTGCATCTCATCCCAGGTCGGTTGCCGGATGGGCTGCCGCTTCTGCGCGTCCACAATCGGCGGACTCGTGCGGTGCCTGACTCCGTCGGAGATGCTCGACCAGATTTACCGGATTTGGGAGGACACCGGGGAGCGGGTCTCCAATCTGGTTGTCATGGGAACGGGTGAGCCGATGGACAACTACGACAATCTGGTGCGCTTCGTGCGGCTGCTTTCGAGCCAGGAAGGACTCAACATCAGCCAGAGAAACATCACCGTTTCCACCTGCGGAATCGTACCGAATATGTACAAATTGGCAGATGAGGGACTCCAGATCACCCTGGCACTTTCCCTTCATGCGCCGAACGATGAAAAGCGCCGCGAGCTGATGCCGATTGCCAATAAATATTCTATTGATGAAATTCTCGATGCATGCCGCAATTACTTTGCAAAAACAGGCCGTCGGATTACATTTGAGTACTCTCTCGTTGGCGGGAAAAATGACAGCGAAGCCGATGCAAAAGAGCTTTCCGCGCGGATTTCGGATATCAACTGTCATGTAAATCTGATCCCGGTCAACCCGATCAAAGAGCGCGATTACGTGAAATCAACGAAAAAAGTCGTAGAGAATTTCAAAAATAAACTTGAAAAATACGGAATTAATGTTACTATTAGAAGGGAAATGGGCGCCGATATTGACGGAGCCTGTGGACAGTTAAGAAAAAGTTTTATCGATAAATCAAACGAACAGCCGTAAAAAGCGGCTGTCAATACAGGAGAAAAAAGCATGAAGGTATTTTCTGCAACCGATATCGGACAGAAACGGACGATGAACCAGGATTTTGTGTTTGCCTCCGCCTCTCCGGTCGGAAACCTTCCGAACCTCTTTGTCGTTGCAGACGGCATGGGAGGCCATAACGCGGGCGATTTTGCTTCGCGTTACGGTGTTTCTGTACTGGTGGAATCTGTAAAAAGGGATACGAATTTCAACCCGGTGCGGATTATTCGGCATGGAATTGAAGCAGCAAACAGCCAGATTTTTGAGCAGGCAAAACGAGATATATCCATGGAAGGCATGGGTACGACGATGGTAGTAGCTACGGTTGTCGGCAACTATGCCTACGTTGCAAACGTAGGAGACAGCAGGCTGTATCTGGCAGCAGATGGCACGTTTGACCAGGTGACGCAGGACCATTCCCTGATTGCAGAGATGGTGCGCCTTGGAGAACTCACTCCCGAGCAGGCGCGGAATCACCCGGACAAAAACATTATTACCAGAGCAGTAGGCACACAGGATACCGTAAAGATTGATTTCTTTGACATTCAGCTTGAAGAGGGCAATCAATTGGTGATGTGCTCGGACGGCCTTTCCAACATGGTAACGGATGAGGAGATTTTCGAACTCATCTGCCGAGAAGACGGTGAGGACAAGGCGAAACGTTTAATTGATAAAGCAAATGCAAATGGCGGCAGAGACAATATCGCAGTCATTGTCGTTGAACCATTTACAAACGAGGTGAAAGAATGTTAAAAGAGGGCGTTATTTTAGGAGAACGATATGAGATCATAAGCCGGATCGGTTCCGGCGGTATGGCTGATGTCTACAAAGCAAAAGACCACAAGCTGAACCGCATGGTGGCCGTCAAGGTTTTAAACCGGAATTCCGGGAGGATAAAACCTTTATCCGCAAGTTCCGCACGGAGGCACAGGCCGCAGCAGGACTGTCCCATCCGAATATTGTAAACGTGTACGATGTCGGGGAGGACCGCGGCGTTTACTATATCGTCATGGAGCTTGTCGAGGGAATTACTCTGAAGGATTACATTGACCGCAAAGGGAAACTGAGCGTAAAAGAGGCAACCAGCATCGCCATTCAGGTTTCCCTTGGTCTTGAAGCAGCACACAACCGCAATATTGTACACCGCGATGTCAAACCGCAGAACATCATCATTTCCACAGACGGAAAAGTAAAACTTTCCGACTTTGGTATTGCAAAGGCAACTTCTTCCAATACGATCAGTTCGAACGTTATGGGAAGCGTACATTACAGCTCTCCGGAGCAGGTGCGCGGCGGATATTCGGACTATAAGAGTGATATCTATTCCCTTGGCATCACCATGTACGAGATGGTAACCGGAAGAGTGCCGTTTGACGGCGATACCACCGTTGCCATCGCAATCAAGCATCTGCAGGAGGAGATTGAATCTCCATCCAAATATACCCCGAACCTTCCGTTCGCACTGGAGCAGATCATCTTAAAATGTACCCAGAAGAGCCCGGACCGCCGTTACAATAACATGGCGGAGCTGATCGACGACTTGAAGCATTCGCTGATGGAGCCGCAGGGCAATTTCGTAAAAGTAACTCCGTTAAGTTCTCACGCCGAGACTGTTATGGTATCCGCAGAGGAGTTAAGCCAGATCCGTTCCGGCGCAGCAGCAAAGGCAAATGCGCAGACGGCAGAGGAGCCGGCCCGCAAGCGCTACAGCAAGATCGAGGATGAGGAAGAGGACGAAGATTACAGCTACGAGGACGAAGAAGACGAGGATGAGGACGAAGAAGAGGATGACCGCGATTCCTACGATGAGGATGACGACGATTCCTACTACGACGATGACGACGACGATGACAAAGCCGGAAACAAACTCGAAAAGATCATCACAATCGGCGGTTTTGCGATTGCAGCCATCATCATCTGCATGCTGATCTACTTTATTGCACAGGCAGCCGGCATTGTCGGCGGAAAAGGACCGACCGCAGCTTCTTCCAGTTCCGCATCATCTTCGAGCAGCACGGAAGTTGTTTCTTCCAGCAGCAAAGAAGAGGAAAAAGTAACCGTTCCGGATCTGACCAACAAAACCGAGGCAGATGCCGTCGATCTGGCAAACAGCCTGAACCTTGGTGTAGTCAACGGCGGAACCGAGGCATCGGATGTCATTGAGGCAGGAAAGATCTGCCGCCAGGATCTGAAACCGGGAACGAAAGTCGATAAAAATGCAACGATTACGTATTATGTAAGCTCCGGAAAAGAAACCGTAACCATTCCGACCGGCATTGTTGGAACACAGAAAGACGCTGCAAGTGCTGCACTGACTCAGCTGGGACTGCAGGTTTCCACAACAGAGGATTTCAGCGATACCGTTGCAGAAGGCTTGGTTATTTCCGTTGACCCGTCAGAGGGAAGTCAGGTTGCGCCGGAATCTACCGTTACGCTGGTGATCAGCAAGGGATCCAAGGACGCGGAAGAAATTGCAATCCGTGATGTAATCGGCCTGGATGAGGAGACAGCAAAATCAATCCTGAGCGATTTCAATATTATTGTAAAAACAGGAACCAGCAGCAAGGTGGCCGAGGGCGAAGTCATGGAGGTTGACCCGGCAATCGGAACCAAAGTAAAGAAAGGTTCTGACGTTACGATTTATGTCAATAGCCCGAGTGCACAGCCAACGACGCCGGATGAGAATACACCGACCCCGACACCGGCAGAGCCGGGCGCAAATACCGCTACGGATGTTACCTGGTCCTGCAGCCAGACCTTAAGTGCGCCGGATCAGTATCAGGGTGGTATTGCAAAAATTGAGCTGATCCAGGATGATGGGAACGGAAACGAGACCTCCATCACCATCATGGACGGACAGGCCATTACGAGCTGGCCGTATTCTGTCAACACCAACTGGAGTGCTTCATCGTCTGCTTCTTCTACCGGAAGAATCGTCTTCTATGAGATGGATTCGAGCGGAAGTTATCAGGCAATTGCACAGTACCAATCGGTTCCGTTGAGTGAAGGGTGAGTATGACAGGAAAGATTATGAAAGGAATTGCCGGATTCTACTACGTAGACGTAGAAGAATCCGGCATTTATGAGTGCAAAGCAAAAGGAATTTTCCGAAAGGAAGGCCAGAAACCGCTCGTCGGAGATCTTGTGGAAATCGAGATTCTGGATGAAGCGGAAAAAACAGGAAATATGACCCGGATTCTGCCGCGAAAAAATGAACTGATCCGTCCGGCAGTGGCCAATATCGATCAGGCGCTTGTGATTTTTGCGCTGGAAAATCCGACCCCGAACCTGACGCTTCTGGACCGTTTTCTTGTGATGATGGAACAGCAGAACGTTCCGACGGCAATCTGTTTCAATAAAAGAGATCTTGCGGGGGAAGATTACACAGACCATCTGCGAAGCGTCTATGAGAACTGCGGTTACCGTGTCTTTACGGTGAGTGCAGCGAAAGAGCAGGGCATGCAGGAAGTGGAAGCATACCTGAAAGGGAAAACAACGGTGGTAGCCGGTCCGTCCGGCGTCGGAAAATCTTCGATCACAAACCGGATGCAGAAAGAAATCCAGATGGAGACCGGAGAGATCAGCAAAAAGCTGAAAAAAGGAAAACACACGACGCGCCATTCCCAGATGATCCCGATCGACCATGAGACGTATCTGTGCGATACGCCGGGGTTCAGCTCGCTTTATACAACCGATATGGAAAAAGAGGAGCTGAAAAACTTTTTCCCGGAATTTCATCCGTACGAAGGAAAATGCCGTTTCCTCGGCTGTATCCACGGAAAAGAGCCGGGCTGTGCCGTCAAAGAGGCACTGGAACAGGGAAATATCAGCAAAGAAAGATTTGAAAACTATACCATGTTCTATGAAGAACTGAAAGAACAGGAAAAGAGGAGATACTAGCATGAGCCGAGTATATCAGTTGGCACCTTCTATTTTATCCGCAGACTTCAACCGTCTCGGAGAACAGATCCAAAGGGTAGAGAAAGCAGAGTGCCGGTGGCTTCATATCGATATTATGGATGGAATGTTTGTACCATCCATTTCGTTTGGAATGCCGGTGGTAAAGTCGATCCGAAAAGAAAGCAGTCTGTATTTTGATGTTCATATGATGGTAAAGGACCCGGAGCGGTACGTAGAAGAATTTCAAAGCTGCGGGGCGGATATGATCACGGTTCACGCGGAGGCATGCCGCGATCTGGCAGAAACCGTGAAAAAGATTCATGAAACAGGCGCAGATGCCGGAGTTGCCGTAAATCCGGATACGCCGCTTTCTGCGGTTACGGACGTGATGGATCAGGTAGAAATGATTCTGATTATGAGCGTTTATCCTGGCTTCGGCGGCCAGAAGTATATCCCGGAGTCGACGGAGAGGATCCGTACGCTCCGCAGAATGCTGGATGAAAAGGGACTGGAGCATGTGCACATTCAGGTCGATGGCGGCATCAACCGCGCGACCATCGATGAAGTCCTTGCGGCAGGTGCCAACATCATCGTGGCAGGCTCTGCTGTATTTGGCAGCAACATCGAGCAGAACGTGCGCGAGCTGCAGGAAAAAATTTCTTCATACAGCAAAAAGGCAGAATAAGATACAAAAAGACAGAAAAAAGAGGCAGGGAAACGTGAGAACATGTATTATTTCGGGAGGGAT
>OCJO01000640.1_pt1 | contig 7596 bp, 5 predicted proteins | sample 1538891 | NCBI WGS metagenome assembly OCJO01 (sample SAMN04571733, study PRJEB22368) | human gut metagenome | biome: human gut; material: stool | host: Homo sapiens | place: Luxembourg | collected 2013-01-11
ATAGTCGCCCGTCTGGGTTGGCCAAAGGCAAAAGCCGTCGTGGTGCTTAGCTGTCAGGATCACCCCTTTCAGGCCGGCCGCTTTGATGATACGTACCCATTGTTCGCAATCCAGGTCTGTCGGATTGAATGTTTCCGCAGGTGTATTCCCATAGCCCCATTCCAAATCATTGAATGTGTTCAACCCGAAATGCACGAATGCATAATTCTCCATTTTCTGCCATTTGATCTGCTCCGGCGTCGGAACTGGCAAAACAGGTGCGGGCGGCTCTACTTCCTTGCAGGAAAGAAATAACCCGGCAAACATACCGGTGATTAAAAGATTCTTTGTGTTCATGTTATTTTCAATAAATAGAAAACACATTTATTTTACCAAAGCATGGCGGTATCCCTGAATTTTGTTCCAGCTGCCACGGGTGAAATCAGGAACAGCAACAGGAGCATTCCCATTTTCTATTGAAATACGGGTAAGTTCAGCCAAACAGCACCATTCGGCCAAGTCATATACATCCATATCCAATGGTAATCCGTTATGCAGACAATACACCAGACGGTAATCCATGATGTAGTCCATACCGCCATGTCCACCGACTTTTTTGGCCGTCTCTTCCAATTCTTGATGGATAGGGTGCTTATATTTTTTCATCAAAGCCTCTTTCACTTCGGCGGAAATGGCAGCATGCATGTTCAGGTTCTCATGATCGGGCACCTCGTCGGATTTGATTTGATCGGGGCGGAAACAGTATTCTTCAAGCGGATACTTGTTCGCATACCCATGCGTACCGGTCAGCTGATACATGCGACTGTAAGGACGCGGATTCATGACGTCATGCTGGATATGGATCGTCTTCCCTTTTTCCGTACGGATAAAGGTCATGGTATGGTCGCCGTTCTGAAATTCGACGGTATCGTTTTCCAGTCCATATCTTCGGCCTAATTCTGGACCGGTAGCGGCTTTCGTATCCATCGCTACCAGCGTTCTCATGCGGTCTCCGCGATGGATGTCAAGCAACTAGCAGGCCGGTCCCATACCGTGGGTCGCATAAATATCGCCTCGGAACTCATTATTGTAATTCAAGCGCCAATTGCTCCAATAGTAAGGCCAGAACTCTTCCAAGTTGTGGATATAAGCGCCTTCGACGTGAAGAATTTCACCGAACAGACCTTGTTGTGCCATATTCAACGTGGTCAACTCGAAAAAGTCGTACACACAGTTCTCCAGCTGTATACAGTGTTTACGGGTCTTTTCTGCCGTATTGATCAATGCCCAGATTTCATCAAGCGTCATGGCAGCAGGCACTTCGATAGCTACATGTTTGCCGTGCTCCATCGCATAGACACCCATTTCGGCATGATGTTTCCAGTCTGTTACGATATAAACAATGTCGATATCGTCCCGTTCACACAACTTCTTCCAGGCATCCTCCGTGTCCGAATAGGCAGCAGCTTCCGGCAGGTTGGCGTTGGAGAGCGTCTTTTGTGCTCTTTCCACCAGTTCGGGACGCAGATCACAAAGGGCATTGATCTGAACACCGGGAATATGCGTCCAGCGTTCAACGGCGCTGATTCCGCGCATACCCAGACCGATGAATCCAACGCGAACTGTTTCCATTTTAGGGACAGTCAGCCCTACCACATCCTGTTGTCCGGCCGGCCGTTCAGGAGTTTCCACTTCAATAGGAGCATAAACTTTCCCTTCTTTGGTTTGTGTAGAGGTATTGCAACCGATAAGGCAGGAAAGGAGCAGTACCGTTATGCTAACGAATAGATTTTTCTTCATGATGTGTTATTATTAAATTGAAGTTTATTTCTCGAACAATAGAGATAAAAAAGGTACAGAAATCTCATGGGTCATCCAATAAATCCTGTACCTCCTATCATTGTCCTTACCATTGTCGGGGATACAGAAGACACCCCCGTAGCGGTAAGATGTGCTTTATTTGAAAGTCAGCGAAACGGTCCAAATCTGTTCGTCTCCATTGGCGGCTTTTACTTTGTAACGGTTCGGCTTGCTCCAGTCTCCGGGTTTTCCGAATTGTGGAGCACCCTCGATCGGTGATACAATAGCGGCTGTCGAGATATTGACAATCACAACCAGTGCCTGGCTGCTGACTTTTTCTGCTTCGCCTTTCGGGAAGTTTCCAGGTACGGATACGCTGAACGTACAAGTTCCAGCCTCTTTGTCAATCAGAATGTCTGCAACAGACAGGTTGGCTTGTTTGACCGCCTGTTCTCCGCTTCCGTTATGGATGTAAGAATCATCGTAATACCGGTGGTATACGCCAACGACACCGGTAATCTCTTTCCCTTCGTAAGTATCCAATTCTTCGAGGTTGGCATCCAAGCAGGAACTGCAGCAGATTGCCAAAAACAAAATAACGATTATATTAAAATATTTCTTCATCTTTTTTATTGTTTAAATTACCATCCTTCGTTTTGTGTATGATCCAATCCATAGACTTCGCGTGTATCCAAGAATCCTTGCTGGATTGGCAACAAATACCGTTTGACCGTAAAATTACGGTTTGCACTGTTCAGCAATGTAACTTGTCCGATGAGCAGTGCCGTACGATCGCGGTTGATCTCGATCTTGTAAGCCGGCCGATCGAAATCGACGATGATGTCGCCCGGTGCACGTCCATGGTTGGCGTGTCCGCCATATTTACCCCAACGCAGATAGCTGAAATAGAGGTCACCACCCTCATTTGTCAACTCACAATTGCGTTCGCGGATATAATCCACCCAAGCTTCGGCTTCGGTTGTCGCCGTTGACGGAGCCAATCCGCCATGAACCGTACGGGTCTGGTTCAACGCTTCCACCGCTCCGGCAACGTCTTTCTTGAGCAACTTCGCTTCGGCAAGATTAAGATAGGCTTCACCCAAGCGTGCCAGGTTGAAATGCAGCGCGACTTTGCTCGCATGGTAAGCCCTCGGATCCGGATTTTCGATATTCCCTTTTCTCCAGTAATAGCCGGTGACCGTATTATACCAACCACCGTCTTCCTTGTCGCGGACTCCCTGGGAGAGATTGCCTCCTAAGTTTGTCTCAACGGTTTCGCCGATCCATGTACATTTGTCATGTACGACAGCGGTATAAAAACGTTTGTCGCGACCGGTATACATCAAGTCGCTGATGTCACGTGCCGCTCCTTTTTTCAGCCGGGCATAGCGTGTGAAGTTGGCATATCCCTCTTTCGTTTGTGCCAGGTCTTGAGGAGTCGGCATCCGTCGTTTGTCGGTATTGACCTGCTCATAGGCGTCAATTTGTCCGGCTTCTGTTATGCTGTTCGGATCGAGTTCCGTCACGTTGTTCAAGTATTGTGAGGTTTCGTACCACGGCAGTGCTTTACCGGTGGCCTCGTCCGTCACCAAGTATTGGTCCACCAGATCCTGTGTAGGGAAATAGACAGCCCATCCTTCGAAGGTCTGTCCGTTCGCCTGTTTTAAAGCAACCGGACTTTTCGAATTGATCACGTTGTCAGTCGAAATGTTCGGATAGGTTCTCATCAGCTCTTCAAAATCGACGATGGAGGTATTGTCTTTTTCACGGTAATACGCCCACAGGATTTCGGGATTGTACAGGTCGGTTTCATTGAACAAGCCGGAAGATTCCGACAAGGCAATGCCACTGTTGTCAATCACGTCGCTGGCGGCCGCGACGGCCACATCCAGATATTTCGCATCGTTCGTATAAGCGTACGCCTGTAAGGCTGCGCGGCTTAGGATGACATCGGCAGCCCACTTGGTCGGCAGTCCGTAAGAATTGCTTGCCGGCAGCCCTTCGGCAGCGATTTTCAGGTCGGAAATCACATAATCGTAACTTTCCGCTACATTTGCAGTCATTGGGATTTCGGCCTCTTCCGGCTTGGCAGGATCGAGCGGAATCGTGATAGGGACGAAACGTCCCATTTTGCGCGCTTGGTCAAAGAAGATCAGACCTCGCAGGAAATGTGCCTGAGCCAACAAACCCGGTTTTTCCGTTTCGGTCAGGACTTCACTTTCAGTCACGTTGGCAATTACCAGATTGCACCTTCTCAGCAGACCAGCCCGGTTGGCGCCGTAGTCGTCGGAATTGGTGATTCCCAATTCGGTAGCCATTCCGTCGATGCCTTCGCCTACTTGCGAACATTTCACGGCGTTAGGCGTACGCGCTTCCCATTGCACGCTGCTGCCTGAACCGGCGTATCCGGCATTTCGGATCACCTCGTCGTAAATACCATTGATAAACGCTTCGACAGTCGATTTACTGCCCCATATCGTCTCTTCTTCAAAACTGGAGGAGGGATGCGTATCCATCGTGTCGACACACGCAGACAGGGTGAACAGCCCCAAACCGAACAGTCCGTATTTTATTGTCTTATTCATATCGATGTCTAATTAAAATCCTAAATTAAGTGTAAATGCTAATGTTCTTTCAACAGGATATCCGTATCCGGCGGTCGATGAGTTTTCCGGATCCAAGCCATATTTGGTCGCTTTCGAGATTGTGAACAGGTTCTGGCCCGAAATACCTACTTTGGCTCTTGTCAGCCAGCCGATCCGTTTCAACACGCTATACTTGAAGTCGTATCCGAACTGGAAATCCTTCATGCGGAGGTAGGAACCGTTGAGCAACCAGAAGTTACTGGTCACGTAGTTATTGTTCTGGTTCAAACCCGTATTGGACATCAGGCGGGGGAATTTGGCATCCCGGTTGTCGGGTGTCCAGAAGTCTGTCTGGAAGTCATAGGCTACCGGCATGACGGAACTCTGGCCGGTCTGCATACCGAGATTGCCATCAATATACATGTCAAATGCCGTCGAACCCTGAAACAGGGCGCTGAAATAAAACCCTTTGTATCCCAGGTTGATGTTGATACCGAACTGCCCACGCGGCTTCTTGGCGTTACCCAACCGGCGTTGGTCTTCCGCCGTGATGCGTCCGTCACCATTGGTATCTTCATATTTGAGATCACCGGCGGTCAGATAACCGGAGTTGTAGGCGTTCAAAATACCGACTGAATTGTATACGTCTTCCGCGCTGGTGTAATAGCCCAAACAGTTATACAGCGTGTTCTGATCGTCCGAATAGATAAAATAACCTTTCTGCTGCTGTCTTCTCTTATACGGATTCATGCGTGAACTTTCAGATTCGCCTTCGTCCAATGCCCATAATTCATTGAAGTAGGTGAAGTTGGCAGAGACATCGTACTTGAAGTCACCGATATTGTCACGCCACCCCAACTGTACTTCGACACCCCCGCGGCGATATTCGCTGTCAGACTTGATTTTCGGCATACTGACCCCGATGATGTTGTTGATGTAGTTCTCGCCCGTAGGAGCGGTCAGATAACCGGTCGTCTGGTAGTAGAAATAATCAAACGAACCGTAGAGACGGCTGTTAAGCGACGAGAAGTCAAACCCCAAGTCGAACTGGCGGGTAGTGTACCAGGTCAGGTCCGGCGAAGGCAGGATCCCTTCGGAGAAGCCGGGCTGATACAGGCCGTTCATCACGAAAGCGTTGGGGTTATAATTATAGATTCTCATATAGGAATAGCGTCCGGCACTTTCGTCCATACCGGTCTCACCGTAAGAGGCGCGGAGCTTCAGCGAGTTCAGGATATTCTTTTCGACCAGGCTTTCCATGAATGCCTCTTCAGTCACCACCCAACCGAGTGATCCACTGAAGAACGTTCCCCAACGTTTGCCTGGGGCAAACCGGTCTGAACCGTCGTGACGGATACTTCCTTCTACATAGTACTTGCTGTCGTAATTGTATTTCACCTGTCCGATCCAGGCTGCGCGCCCCAACTCGGTTTCAGCCGGATAGGTCTTGTTGCCATACGCGTCCTGCTCCTCCAACAGTCCGCCGTTGGTCTGCGAGTTGGCATCACCGATGATGATCTGGTCAATGTTGAACAGGTAGTTGTCGCGTTGCAGCCAATAGCCTTCGCTCTTTTCGTAATATTGTTCGAAACCGAACAGACCGGAAACAGAGTGTTTGCCAAACTGGTTGGCATATTCCAAGAATGCCTGGTTGGTAAACGCATAGCCATTTCCGTTCTCATAGCGGAGCAGCGGTTTATTGGCATATTGGGGGTCTTTGGAATCCCAGTTGTACTGTGCCGCGTCTTTTCTCCATTTTTTGGTCGAGTTGGAGTAGTAGCGATAGTTGCTGGCAGCACGTACTTTCAGTTCTTTCAGCCAAGGAACGGTCCAGATCAGTTCGCCCCGGCCGTTGATGACGTTCGAGATGGTGCGGATATAACCTGCGTCGGACGCCGTTTCGGCTACGGGGTTGTCCGTGATGTTGTAAGGCAGCCCGTATTTATTCAAACCAGGCGTGCTGGGCAGCTTGTTGTTGATATGCGAGAACACGCCATTGTAATCCGATGCCGTTGAGGTATAGGGGTGTGTCTGATGCTGTCTGTATCCATCGATACTAGCATTGATCTGCAACCCGATTGCTTCGATGTTGGAGGTTTGTGCCAGACGGAAATTTGTACGTTTCATCCAGTGGGTATCACTCTTGTACAGCGAGTTCTGGTCGATATGTCCTAATGAAAGATAATAACGGTTGCTTGCTGTACCTCCGGTGACACGTACGGAATGTTTGCTCTGCGGAGCCCAATTGTTCAGAACCAATCCGCGCCAGTCTGTATTGGAGAAGTTCTGCAGGTCAGAACCGGTCTTGAATGCATTCAGTGCTTCTTCACTATACAACGGTTCGGAATTGTCATTTTTACGGCCTATATTGGAATAGAGCGCCCGATCGTAAGCACTCATCTTCTCCGGCCAAATACTCGGTTGCGAATAGCTAAGGTTGAAGTCATATTCGACAGAAGGTCTTCCTTCTTTGCCTCGCTTGGTCTGCACCTGAATGATACCGTTCGTCGCACGTGAACCATAAACGGCCGTAGCCGAAGCGTCTTTCAAAATGGACATCGCCTCAATATCGTCCGCGGACAGGTTGGCAAAGTCATCTGCCGAACGGATCACACCGTCAATGACATAGATCGGACTGCCGCCACCACGGATACTGATCGAAGGTTTGGAGTTGACACCACCTCCGTTGGCTTGTACGATCAAACCCGGAGAACGTCCTGCCAGCCCCTGCGTGATATTGGTTACCGGCATGTTGGAGATCTGTTCCGCCTTCACGGTCGAAACAGATGCGATCAAGTCGCGTTTGCTGGTGCTGGTGTAACCGACCACTACGACTTCGTCCAAGGCTTGCGTATCTTCTTTCATGACAACCCGGACATCAGCTTGTCCGCTATAAGAGATTTCTTGCGTGAGATATCCGATGTAGGATATCTGGATTACATCTCCTCTCTTAAGTCCTTCAAGAACGACTTTACCGTCCATGTCGGTCACATTACCGTTTGTCGTTCCTTTGATAACCACGGAAGCTCCGATCACGGGGCCGAATGAATCCTCCACGATGCAGGTCACTTTCCCGTTTTGCTGGGAAATGTTTGTCTCTTGCTTAAACGGTGCCGTTTCGGCAGAAGCACCTGCGGGGACAACGAATGCTCCCGAAAGCAAAATCAGACTGATTAGTTTAGTTTTTTTCAACATAGAGTATATATTTAAAAGAAATAATACATACTACGAA
>OCJO01000642.1_pt1 | contig 7591 bp, 6 predicted proteins | sample 1538891 | NCBI WGS metagenome assembly OCJO01 (sample SAMN04571733, study PRJEB22368) | human gut metagenome | biome: human gut; material: stool | host: Homo sapiens | place: Luxembourg | collected 2013-01-11
AGGTTGCATTCTTGTTGGAGAAAACAAAGTTGTAGGAAAAGTGATCAATAGTGAGATTACATTTCATAAAGTTTATGATATTCTAAAATCTGCTACTGATGAAATTTACTTAACTATAGAATAATGAATTTAGGTTGTAAGTTATCAAGAGCTTCAGTTACTGATAATGTAACTATTCAGATCAAACCATCAATCCCAAAGTCATATAATACTCCTGCTCAATTAGGGGTACAAGACCAAGGAAGTACAAATAAATGTGTCGCTTACTCTCTTTATGAAATTCTTCATTATAGAGGAAGATTGACAAACATTAAACCAAGAGTTTCAGTTGATGATATATACTCTTGTCGTGAAGAAAAGGGTGATAACGGAATGAATGTCAAAGAAGGTCTCAAGTACCTTAAAAGTAAAGGACAAATTAAGACCTTTGGAAAGCTTACATCTGTAAACTTTATTCCTACTTCATTGATAGCCAATGGACCTGCTGTTATTGTTCTTCCTGCATATGATAATTCTGGAGTAGAGCAGTTTTGGGTTGGTTCAGGGACACCTCTCGGTTATCACGCTGTAGCTTTAGTAGGTTATAGACCTGGCAGTTTCATTATTAAGAATAGTTGGGGTATTTCCTATGCTCAGAGAGGTTATGCTGAATTACCAATCTCTGATGCAGAAAAATATATAAAAGAAATTTGGATTATAATTAATTAAAATAACAAATGAGAGACGAAAGTTATGTAAGTGTTAAGGAAGAGGTTGTTGAGAATCCTACCTCCCTTAACGTTAGTGATGCCATTCAAATTGGAGGTGTCATTATCGCACCTACAGGTCCTTCTGTCGCACTTATCACTAGTCCTTCAGAGTTATTGAAGTATTATACCTTGAATGGTTCTGTTCCACGTAATGCAGATCAGAGCTTCCTCAATGCTTATTATTTGCTTCAATCTACTCCTATGGTATTGGCTCGTGCAATGAATACGCAACTTCGAGGAGGAGTAGCTATAATTGCTAAAACAAAAGAAGTCGGAAATTTAACGAGCATTGATGGTAATGCAGAAGCAGTTGAAGGTTTACTGTTTGACGATAAGAATGATCTCATCAATTGGAAGTTATCAGGATTAGAGTTCACATTCCCTAGTGAAAATAATTCTTGGAAGCCTTGGATTTGGGTAGTGAATGACCTTCTTATGTACTATGGTGACGTTCCAGATCTCATTGATGTTGATAGTTATACATTAACTCAAATTGATGATGTCACAGATGTAGTTGAAGCATTATCTACCTTGGGAGATGTTTATTTCACAAATATCACAAAGACAACAGGTACCTGTGAAAATGATAAACCTCAAAAGATCAGTTTCGATGTCTTGTTAAAAGACAAAGACGGACTTAACTATAGTGATATTTCTGATGATACCTCTGTAATTCCTTCACTTACTGAATCAGGAAGAGGTAAATCAAGTATTACATTAGATTTTTCAACTGTTACTGATGAAGGTGTTTGGAAGGATTTCTTCTTTGAACTTGAAAGAACAATTGTATACTTCGGTAGTAAGCAGCCTACAGTTCCAGGATTCAGCAAGTTCCAGAAGGTTAACAACGCAACTGAGGTACTTGACCTGTTTAATAATATAGCTCATATAGGAGTTACTTCTCCTAAAACTGTAGAACTTTATCCTTCAAGTCTCAAAATTGATTTCAATTTTACAGAGAATACTCCGTTAATTTACTCACAAGTACAAGCTGGTAGTGGAAGTAAGGATCTAAAGTTAACAGAAATAAAAGTATCTCCTTCTGACGACCAAGGCCATGGTCCTCAAAAGATCAAGGAGATTGACAGTACCAAACAGATACTTTTCTCAATTGTAAGTAATTATGTTTCTAACCAAGACTCTTATACTTTAAGTTTGAAGGGTCTTAGTGGAAATAAATCTAGACTTCGTGTAGTTGATAGTCCGGCAAGCTCTGATGAGGAGAATCAAACCTTTGACTTCTCTTTGAAGGGGGATCAAAAAGATTCTACTGGTCAGAACATGTATATTGATAATCTTGGTGATCTTGATTTAGGATTTACTATTATCAACTCAGAAGATATCAATGTAGCGGGTACTGTTAATATTGCTGGAAACTTCTCTGTCGGAAACTCACAAGTCTATAACTCAAAAGCAAGTAAAACTCTTACTCATGTTACTGAAGCAATAACAGTTCTTGAACAACAAGAGTTATATGATATTGATGGACTTTGCCTACTCGGTTTGCAAGAGAGTGATGAAGGTTCTCAAATTGCACGTTTGTTTGCAATAGAAGGTCCTAAGCACAAATGGTTCTGCCCTATAGGAGTACCCCGTGCATACACTAATAGACGTACAATATTCAATTGGGCTAATAGCTTGAATTTACCAGAACCAAACCCAGTTCCTGGTGTAATTATGATGGGTCCTTTTGATAAGAACACAGCTATGGTAAGCTTCCCCTGCTATATCGACCCAGGTTGTAAGTATTGGGAACGTGTTGTTACTAATAAATCTTTGAAGAAAGAGTTCGCTCCAGTATTTAAAGATGACGTTGGGGTGATGAACATGTCTCAACCTTGCCTTGAGCTTCAGAAGGTAGATAGAAACATTTTACTCAATCGGTCAAAGGCTGTCAATTGGATTTGCCTTAACAAACGTACGGGTGTTTATTACCTTAACCAAAACTGGTCTTGGCAACAGAAACAGGGAATTGTAACTGAAGAAGAGAACATTGTTCGTCAGATGTGGAAAATTTCGAGAGATCTTAACCCAACCCTGGAGCAGTTCTTTGCTAAATTCAATAATCGTTCAACACGTCAAACGGCTATAGATTTGGTTGATAACTACATGCAGTGGAATATTATGAATCAAGAGTATCCACCTGTAGAGTATAAAGTTATCTGTGATAGTTCTAACAATGATGAAGCAGTTATCCGTGCTCATAAGATTAACTTCTTGATGCAGGTTCGTTATCAAGGATCTATTAAGTGGGCAAATGTTATCAATAGAGCTTATCCACTCGGTGTTGATTTTACAGATGAAATGTAATAATTATGAATAAGTGTGATTGCAACAACTCTCTTTTCAGTATGTCTAGTATTGAAAGAGACTCAGAAGCAATAGGTGGAAATCGAATCATATCTAGGGTGTTTGGAGACACTCTGGATATGGAAGGTTTCATTGTAGCATGTGAGAATAACATTTACAAGCTTGTTGCTGATATTATACCAGACCAAAGCCGAATTTTCTCAAAAGTAACAATTCGTATTGATGGTCTTACTTTGGGTCAGTCTGCATATAAAATCCACAAACGAAAGGACGGAATGAAGGTTATCTCTATAGACTTCGTTCTCGATCCTGAACACTTTGAGGAGCAGATTAAACGTATAGATGTAGTATGGGTATGGTCTGATGAGGACTTAGCACGTCCTGAAATCTTCCATTCAACTTGCAAAGTTTCGCTTATTCCTGTCGATTATGAAGAGGAACAAGAGGGAAATGGAATTACAAGATTGTCAGGTTCATATAAGATTAAAGCTGAGGACTTCTGGCATAAGCTTGGTTTAGTTACTGTAAATATTCAACCTTTGGATGTCCCTGTAACAGGTTTGGTCATCAAAGACTATACTAACTATAAGGATTTCCCAGAGCGTTTTGAAGTAACTGATTTCTCTGAGAGACTTGGTCATTATCCGATTGAGTATCGAAGCAAGCTTTATGTAAGTATTGATACTCTGAAAGTTCAGAACAAGAAGGTTGATCTCATTTGGAGAACTTGTCGAGGTGAGATAATTGAAACGTTCTTTATAGACACTGATACTGAAGGATATGAGGAAGGTTTCTATGCACCAATACCTATCGAACTTTCAAAGGAAGACTATCGAGATGTTTGTCTTGAGGGTATTTATAGGAACTTTGTTTTCAAGCCTTCATTCAAGACTTACTATAAAGGCTACCATGAACTTAGAGGTAAGGACCTTAAATTCAGAACTAGACTCCCTAAGGAGTTACAATTAAGAGACTTCCAGCTAGACGTTCTGGTAAATGGTGAGAAATACAGCTACCAGATTTCTCCAAATGAAGACTCTCAGTACAGCTACAACAACTATACAGTTGCTCTTGCAGGAGTTGAATCTATTAAGTCCGTAGGAGCACATATTATTGCTACTTATCCTCAAGGAAAGGTAGAGTATGATGTTTCATTTAGTGAGTTATTCTAATGTTACAATTTAGGCAATCCATAATTACATTAGGGGAGAGTTCCTCAGATCTTAAAAGTGTTACTAAAGGAAATACTTTGGAAATTTTGGGGAACTGTCCTTATAATATCAAACGTCAAGGCAACTTTCTAAAGATAGAATTTATCTTCGATACTAGACGTAATAGTAGACACCTTATAGTATTGGCGGACACCTCTCCGTGCCCGTTTAATATTGAAGATGACAAAATTATAGTTGAATTTGAGAGAAAATCAATTCCTAAGAAGTTAGAGCTTCAATGGCTAGAAGAAGTAAATGAAGATGTTCCAAATGTTTTCTTTTCTGAAGTAAAAGCTGTAGAAGATGACGTATACTTTGATTGCCAGAAAACGTCAAATAATAGGACGCAGGTTCAATTAATATATGATCTAAGTCCTTTGGCTAGAACAAAATATATTAAACTTGTACCAATAGCTCCACTGAATTATAAACAGTTGAAGGTATACAAGGGTAATGATCTTGTTTGGCAAGGTACTAACTTGACTGACTTAAGGATTCCTTTCAAATTCAATCAAGAGAGACTTTGTTATGACAATTCTATTATCTATTTGGATTGGTACAACTCACGTAATGAGAGATTAACCGAAGTTTTCGACGTGGAATTTATAAAACAAAACGATCCAGATCAAAATATTCAACTCCCGATTATAAGTTTGGACAGTTGTTATGAAGATTTGATACATGGATTTAAGGTGATAACTGATACAGTTCAGAGAGTAACAAGTTTCAAAGCAAATGGTGAACTTAATGATATTGGGTTCTACTTGAACTTAAGATTTGTTGCTGCAAAACCAAAAGGATTAACTGTAGATAAAGTTATTGTTGGAGGAAATCTCCTTCACAATCGAACACAAGTTTATGATATCCAGGAAGGTTTGTACAATGTGTATGTATCACCAAGGATTATTGATTCTGATAATCGAACAGAGGTTGAACTCATCATGAAATATGACTTTGGTTCAGAAATTGTAACTCAGAGAATTGAATTAACAAATTTACTATATAAATGAAAACGTATCGTCAAGTAGAAACTTTTGAGGTTCGTATTCACGATCTCAAGTTCGAAGAGGCTTTTACTCCTATTAAGGATGAGGACTTTAAGAAGTTTGAGACCGTAAAGAAAATCAAAACTTTCTTACATATTATAGGTCTCCGTCAATGGGCAGCTGGCAAAGTTATGCAGTTTGTTCCAGGAATTGAAGGAGTTCGTCCAGATATTTGGTATGTACGTATTGGTTTCAGTAACTATGTACCATGTTCTACAAATAGAGCAATGGATGAGTTTAATCTCTCCCTTGCTTATAATAAGTAATAAATATGATTAATATAACACCAAAAGTAGCAATCCTCCATAAAGGAGATGATGTGCAACTGGAAGTTACTAAGGACTTCGAAGAGGAAATTAAATTCCTTTCTTCTGATCCAGATTTAGCTACAGTTGACGAGAATGGATTTGTAGAGGCAGGAGAGAATGCAGGTTCTGTTTATATTACTGCTATGGCTAAAACAAAAACAGGTCCTCAATCAGCTACTGCACGATTTGATGTAGCAGGTATTATGATTCATCCTTATCAAGAGGATGGATTTGATATTAAGGTAGGTTGCAATGCGGTAATCTGTGTGAACAAGCTTCATCCTTCTATCTTTGTAGTAGAGTCAGAGAGTTCAAATGAGAAGGTCTGCTCAGTTTCTAGAGTAGGTGCAACTTCCTTTGCTCTTAAGGGTATTGGTAAAGGTAAAGCTGATGTTACCTTCAAACTTATAGACCCTAAAGAGGAAGAGGAAGAGAAAGCTGTATATGATGAAATCACAGTAAAAGTTTGCGTTGGTAACGTCAACTCATTAGAATTCAAAGACAAATCTCAAGAGGTTACTTACAAGGAAGGTCTTACAATTGAGCCTGAGGTAATTATTGATCCAGAGGATGAGGAATATCATCTTTATTCCGACAATAAAGAAGTTGCAGTAGTAGAAGGAACTGAGATTCATATCGTAGGTCTTGGTACAGTTCATATCAAGGCTAGAAAATACGACAAGCATGATACTTGCAAGATCAAGGTCATAGGTCTCAAAGCTTTTGTAAAAGATACTGTTGCTGTAGGTAGATTCAGTCGTATTATCTATGAATGTACTGACAAGTCTAAGACAGCTAAATATGAAGTTATTGAAGGTAAAGAGTTCTGTTCAGTAGATAAATATGGTATGATAGCAGGTGTCGCTAAGGGATCTGCTAAAATTAAGGTAACTGCAGGTGAGTATTCTCAAGAACTACCAGTTGAAGTTAAAGAGTACTTCACTCCAAAAGAGGAGTTAACAAAGCAAGATGTCGAGAAACTTAAGGTTTTCGATAACTTCTCTGGTTTACAGGCTTATGCAGGTTCAAGATGTATTAAGTCTACTGAGCTCGCAAAGGATATAAACCTGTATTATATCAAGAATAATCCAGACTTCAATATCTTTGAGTATGAGTTGGCTATGATTACGAAAGAACTTGTTAAGTACGTAGCTGCAAGCTCAAACTTGAAAGATGAGACCGTAACTACTGAAGACTTCGAAGGAGAGGACATTGTTAGTGAAGGAGAAACCAAAGAAATTGTAAATTCAGAAGTTTCTATCACCGATGCAGCACTCCCTTCAAAGACAAGTCTTAAGGTTGTAGGCGAGAAGTCAGTTAATCTCTCAAAGATTGAGGTTACAGGTGCTAAACAGACTGGCAATACTCGTATCACTGTGGAATGCCCAAAGGGAGAAGTATATATCCAGGAACTCAATATGAGTAACTGTGCTGAATCTTATAACGGTATCGAGATTGGTCTTGGAAAAGAAGTCCCTTCTAAGGTTACAATTGAAAACTGTAACTTCTCTGAGATGAAGAATAATCCTATCTCAATCTTCGGTATGCAGGAAGGTGGAGTTATTATTCTGAAGAACTGTAAGTTCAATGTTGGTATGAATTCTAATCCTTTAAGACTCTCTAACAAGTCAAACGCAAGGAATGTAAAAGTTCGTCTCACTAATTGTGAACTCAAGTATACTGATCAGATTGATTCTGAGTGGAAGTCTCTTATTCTTTGCCAGGACTATACAGGTGCTGTAGATTCAGACGCTAGGGGTTTCGTTAATTGGGTTATTAGCTTGACTAACGTTGCTATTGGTGATGAAACCGGCATGACTTTAGTAACTGAAGAGAACAAGGATACAATCGGAATTCTCGTTGGTTATGATAAGGATGCAAATATTTGGAAGGAAAATACTTATCTTCCATCTACTGTAAAAGTTAATTAAACACTAGGAGGAGATCGGAAGAGCGTCGTGTAGGGA